>SDBS01001452.1_pt1 | contig 23934 bp, 18 predicted proteins | sample 2277091 | NCBI WGS metagenome assembly SDBS01 (sample SAMN10404972, study PRJNA504765) | marine sediment metagenome | isolation source: marine sediment core GS10_PC15, 163 cmbsf | place: Arctic Ocean: Southern Knipovich Ridge | collected 2010
TAAAAGGTTGTCTCCTGCTGGATGCCCGTAATTGTCGTTTATATATTTCGAGGCCGGCATTAGTGGTAAGGACATGGACAACCGGGACGGTCTACAGAAGGCCCTTGATAGTATCGATCAAGGCGATGCCCTGGTAGTGTATTCGCTCAGCCGGCTACCCCCGGATAAATTTAGTGTGCCCGGAACCCTGGGACCCTGCCAGAGACTGTGTACATTTGTGCATAAACCAGGGGACAGACTTACCGCCAGGGTATCCATTAAAAACTTGAAACCCGGTTTCCCAGTCATTGGAAGCCTGGTTTTTTATTGCCATGAAATTTTGCTTTTTGCCCTGATTTTCGTCGAGGTTGTGGGGAATAGTATAGGGGAGATAGCTAAAATGTATAAAAAGTGTGTTTTTTCAAGGGATTGTTTGAAAATAAGAGATATTCTAACCTTTTCGAGTTTAATCGATTTTTCGCTTCATGTTAGAAATAGGTTAGAAAAAATAAAAAGGGCTACAAATTGATTTTTGTAACCCTTTGAATTTACATGGCTGAGGGACCAGGATTCGAACCTGGGTTAACGGGGCCAGAACCCGTCGTCCTGCCGCTAGACGATCCCTCAATTAACTGATAATTCTCAGATACACAAAAACTTGATGCCAGTCAAGATAAAACTGAAAATGGATCGCAACCATTTACTTCCGTAAATTCAATTAGTATTAGTAATGAGTAATATTATTTACCGGCACTATTCTGTTTGAACATTGAGTGAGCTTTCAAACAGCACGGTTTTTAATAAGCAAGAACCAGGGGAAGCCGGATATATAAAGATATCTACTTAATGATATCAGACTGTTATGAAATAAACCCGTCTGTTTTTTTCATGGACCCATAAAGGTGTGGGCATAAGAGAAAGATAAAAAAAATGTTTATAAAAAACTCTTGACAATCCTTTTTGTTTCAATTACTAGAACCGGAATCTTTAACCCCGTTAGCGGATTTGGTTTATATTTATATAAATATCAATCTGTTATAGCAGAATATTACTAATAGCTACGCCAAAAAACAAGAAATATAAGTCATGCGGCACTTGCAAAGGCCGCATTGTAATTTAAACCTAATAATAAAACCAAAAAGGATGAAATAGATGACGGCATCTGTAAGCGAAGAAGAACCTGAACTCAAAGGATTGGATCCCGAGTTACGGCAGATGGTCATAGATACGGTCAGGCAGCTTAAGAATCGTCTCCTTACCCGCGAAAAAATTCTTGAATATGACAAAAACGAATTTTTTCCGGAAGAGACAATCCGGGAAATGCTGGGTCCTGACATTGGCCTGCAGCTTCTTTTTATCCCCGAGGCCTATGGCGGAATGGGTGGCGGCACTCGTGACTGCTGCGCAGTGACCCTTGAAATGTGTAAGATATGCTTGGGGATCGGCACAGCTTTTTTTGCAATTCAGCTCGGTTCCGACCCGTTGCTTGTGGGGGGTACTGAAGAGCAGAAAGCAAAATGGCTTGGCGCCATTGCCGAGGGGAATACCCTTGTTGCCTATGCCGTGACCGAAGCCGGCGCAGGCAGCAACCTTGCCGCCATAAAAACCAAAGCTGAACCGGTAACAGATGATGCCGGAGAGGTCACGGGTTATATCATTAACGGAACCAAGCAGTTTATCTCAACAGGAGGATATGCTGATTTCATTACCCTGCTGGCCAACACCCCTGAAGGGCCCTCATTTTTTGTAGTGGAAAAGGGAACACCGGGGTTTGTTCAGGGCAAGGGTGAGGAAAAACACGGTATCCGGGCTTCAAACACATCTCCGCTTTCCTTTACAGACGTTTTTGTACCGGTTGACAATCTAATCGGAGGCGTACCCGGCCAGGGTATGAAGCATGCCAACAAGGTTTTTGGATATACCAGACTGATGGTCGCTGCTATGGGTCTGGGGGCTTTAGAGGCGGCCCTTGAGATTGTGATCCCGTATGCCAAAGAGCGGATTCAGTTCGGATCCCCGCTTTCCGAAAAGCAGGGTTACACCCATAAACTGGTAGTTCCCCATGCCGTAAGACTTCAAGCCGCAAAGGCCTATTTAGACGAAGTTGCCCTAAGGATCGATTCCGGAGAAGAGGATCTTCATGTGGAAGGCTCCATTTCCAAATTTTTTGCCACCGAGTCTGCCAACAAAGCCGCAGACGATGCCATCCAGGCCCTTGGCGGCTATGGCTATATATGCGAGTTTGAAGTGGAAAAAATCAAACGGGATGTGAAGATCACCTGTATCTATGAAGGGACCAGCGAGATTCAGCAGAATATCATCAGCACGTTCCGCTGGAAAAATACTCGCAAGTCCAAGGGCGCGTTTTACGGGTCCATCGCTTCTGAGATGGAAAAGCTGGACGCTGTTGTCGGCGATGCCGGATGCAGGCTTTACGGGCTTGCGGCCGGGGTTTTGAATGAGACCATTATGCGGGTCCATGACAACCGGTTGACTCGTCAGCAGTATGTTATGTTCACCCTTGCCGATATGATGACCCATGTGGAAGTTGGAGCCAGCCTGGCGCGCAAGGCCGTCGCTCTCACAGAAGCCGGTGATCCTGAAGCCGAAAAGATCAAGCTCATGTCGAGGATTTTTGCCGATGAAGTCGCACAACTAATTACCCGGAACGCGCTTAAAATTCTGATGGGTTCCGGGGTGTTTGATCAAAAGGCTGTTTCTGATTTTATGGAGGCCGTTTCTTATAACGAGTTGTTTTTCAGCGGTCAGAATGTTATAAGCGACATGGATATGGTTGCGGATATATTGTTTGAGAGGTTATCATGACGAAACAAAACAAGCGTATTGTAGTAGTTACAGGTGGATCAAGAGGTATTGGACGGACTATTTGTATTTCCCTTGCGGCACCGGATACAGATATTTATTTTAATTATTTTAATCCAGTTGACCCGGCTGCTGAAATTGCCGCTGCAGCTGAAACAGAAAAACTTGTTGCAGATGCACAAAGTACGGCAATTAGCAAAAGTGTTAATATTGCGGTAGAAAAAGAGGTTGCAGGTTTTTTCGACGAAATACTGGAAGAAGCCGGACGGATAGATGTTCTTGTAAACAATGCCGGTATTACCAAAGACGGACTTTTAGTCCGTATGAAAGAAAAGGACTGGAATGATGTTTTAGATGTAAACTTAAAGGGCGCCTTTTTATGTACGAAGATTGCCGCCAGGGCCATGATGAACCAGCGTTATGGTCGTATTATAAACATATCGTCGGTTGTGGGCGTAACCGGCAATACGGGACAGGCAAATTATTCGGCTTCAAAGGCAGGCTTAATTGGGCTCACAAAAACAACTGCAAAAGAACTTGCCCCGCGTGGTATTACGGTCAATGCGGTGGCACCTGGTTTTATAGAAACAGACATGACTGCTGCACTTTCAGATAAGGCAAGGAATGCAATGCTGGGACAGGTCCCGCTGGGACGTGCAGGACAACCTGAAGATGTTGCAGCTGTTATTGAATTTCTGGCCTCTGGAAGTGCGTCTTACATTACAGGCCAAGTAATTCATGTAAGCGGCGGCATGTATATGTAAAAGGAGGTAAACAAAATGTCCATTGAAGATAAGGTAAAAAAGATAATTGCGGAAAAGCTGAGCGTCGATCTTGAAGAAATAGTTCCCGATGCGTCCTTTGTGGATGACCTGGGCGCGGATTCACTCGATCTTGTGGAGTTGATCATGACCATGGAAGAGGAGTTCGATATCGAAATTTCAGATGAAGCGGCGGAAAAACTGGCGACGTTCAATGATGTCTTAGAATACATTAAGGCGAATTCATAAGATTCATAAGATTGTTGTAACAGATAATAATCTTTAGAAAACCGGTATAAATCTGCCGTTTAATAAGGAGGTTTTTTTGGACAGGCGGGTTGTTATTACGGGATTTGGACTTATTACACCCCTTGGCATCGGCGTCGATGAGTCGTGGTCCGCCCTGTGCGCCGGAAAGTCAGGGATCGCCGGGATAACCAGGTTCGATGCTACTGATTTTGACACCAAGATTGCCGGAGAGGTAAAGGACTTTCATCCCGAAGATTTTCTTCCCAAAAAAGAGGCCAAGCGGACTCAAACCTTTATTGCCTATGCTATAGCAACCTCCCGCATGGCCATTGAAGATTCCGGCTTGGTAATCGACAGCTCCAATGAAAACAGGGTCGGCGTTCTGACTGGTTGTGGTCTGGGCGGGCTCCAGATATTCGAACAAACCAGCAAGCTTCTGGTAGAGAAGGGGCCCAAGAGGGTGAACCCGTTTTTTATTCCCATGATGATAGGGAATATGGCTCCGGGGATGATTTCCATCGCTTTGGGTGCCAAAGGGCCCAACGCTTCAATTGCAACCGCATGCGCGGCAGGCACCCATGCTGTCGGTGATGCATTCGAGATAGTCAAGAGAGGCAAGGCAGATGCCATGATAACTGGAGGTGTAGAGTCTGTTATAACTCCCACTTGCATTGCCGGTTTCAATGCCATGAAAGCCCTGTCCACCCGGAACAATGAGCCTGAAAAAGCATCCCGACCGTTTGACCGGGACCGTGATGGTTTTGTGGTGGGCGAAGGATGCGGAATCCTTATCCTCGAAACACTTGATGGCGCCCTTAAAAGAGGTGCCAATATTTATGCCGAAATATGCGGGTATGGTATGAGCGGAGACGGGTTTCATATGACCGCGCCTTCCCCGGACGGTGAAGGTGCGGCCAGGTGCATGGCCGCGGCCCTTGACTATGCAGGGGTTTCATATAAAGAGATCGATTACATCAATGCTCATGGAACGTCAACGCAGCTTAACGATCTTTACGAGACAATGGCCATCAAGTCCGTATTCAAGGAAAAGGCGCCCTTTATACCCATCAGTTCGGCCAAATCGATGACCGGCCACCTGCTCGGCGGCGCCGGCGGAGTAGAAACGGTTTTCACGGCGCTTACAATTTATGAAGGCATTATTCCACCCACCATAAATCTCAATCATCCTGACGAAGAATGTGATCTTGATTATGTTCCGAAAACCGCCCGTAAGACGAATGTAAACATGGCCATGACAAATTCATTTGGTTTCGGGGGAACGAACGCAACTCTGATCCTGAGAAAATACCGTAATTGATCAGACCGTGCCTGAACGAAAAGTCATGTTCAGGCAAAATCCGAATATCGCCTGATCTTATAAAATAGCCGAAATTCGAAACAAACCCGCCTGCCGGCCGGCGGGCAGGTTCGAATATCAAATGACAAAATGATCCAAACTAAAAGATTGGAAATCTGATGTTTTTGTCATTGGAACATTTGTATTTTTGTCATTGTTTCGGATTTCGTGCTTCGTATTTCGAATTTTTGACCGAAAAAGATAGGGTTTTCGGTCAAGCACTAAATAAAATATCCGGGCTAGGCATCTGTGTCAGGCGCTATCGGCACGGGAATTTTGAAAAACTGTATGCCCTCTTCATTTAATGTCTTTTCTTCTTCCTTGGTGCTGACACCTCTAATATTTCTCGGCTCAGCAACGCCATAATGCATTTTCAAAGCTTCTTTGGCAAAATCACAGCCGACATCATCAAAATTTTTCTTCACAAAATCGACAACCTTCTTACCGGCATCTGCAAGATCGGTCTGCTGTTTATAAAAATCTTTTACAGACGGGAACGATTTTATGGCAAAGGTCGAAGGAATCCTGGAAACAGAAGTATCATTACAAACCGGGCATGCAATCAGACCTTTTTTTTCTTGTTCTTCGTAAGCCTGTCCGTCTTCAAACCAACCCTCAAAACCATGTCCGTTGGCACATTGCAAATCATATACTATCATAGCTATAAATCATGTATTATTTTAGTTTTATAAAACAACGAGGTCAAAAAGCATTCAGGTGATCCGGTTTTAAAGTGGGACACGAGTTTGACACGGTTTAAAACCGGATTGCCTGAATGCGATAATGTTTTCAAAGGGCTAAAATGTTACTTAATTTCTAATTTAGCATTTTAATAATACCATAAACATCAACATTTTAAAAGAAATTATTGACAGATTCGAATTTTTCAACACAAAATAACGTAAAATTTTACCTGTTTGATAATATTTGTTTGCGTTTGACCGGTTTGCTCCCCGCCGCGAAGCACTGCCGGGAGGCAGAACCCCCGCCCTTTAGGGCGGGGAACCTCACATTATTCACGATAGCAAGGAACTTATAATCATGATGGAGGATGCCGCTTATGAAACGTCTTTTTTTTATAGCAATTATGCTGGTTTTGTTGCCTGCCGTGGTCCATGCTGAAAAGAAGTATATCAACGATCTTCTGGAGATAACACTGAGAACCGGGCAGGGAATTGATCACAAAATAATAGAAATAGTTAAGTCCGGTCAGGTGGTCGAAGTGCTCGAGCCAGACGACCAGTGGACTAAGGTACGGCTTCTAAATGGAACCGAAGGCTGGGTGGTCAGCCGTTTTCTGACATCTAATAAACCGAACATTCTTTCACTAAAAGAATTGCAAGCAAAACATAAAGCGATTAGGATTCGCGCCGGCTCTCAACTTAAAGAGATAGCAAAGCTTCAAGAAGATAACAAAGAGCTTCGCTCAAAACTTGCCGACAGTGAGAAAGCACACAATGATCTAAGCAACTCTTATGAAACGCTCAAAAAAGAGTCCGCGGAATTTTTACAACTTAAATCAAACTATAATAAAGTAACCGCCCAACTGGCCGAACAGAAACAAAACGCCCAAAAATTTGAAGACGAGTTGTCAAAACTTGCGCAGCGCCAGATCTTCAGGTGGATTTTCACCGGTGCGGGCATCCTTTTTCTGGGTTTCTTAATCGGTTTCAGTGGCAAGCGTCAGCGGCGGCGCTCATTTTTGCTATAAACTAAATCCTTAGGGCTTTGTTAAAAGTCTAATTAGTTTTTGACCAAAAACCCCGGTTTTCGGTCAAAAACTCGAAATCCGAATTTCGCCTGATCTTATAAAATGGCCGAAACCCTGCCCGACGGCCGGCAGGCGGGAATGACAGAAATAATAAATGTTCCAATGACAAAAACTTTGAATTTCCAGTGGGTTCGTTTCGGTCATTTTGTCATTTGATATTCGAATTTGTTTCGAATTTCGGATTTAGATATTCGGATTTTGCCTGAACATGACTTTTCGTTCAGGCACTAATTATCAAGATATGCAAATTAAAACTGACTTTCTGATAATCGGCAGTGGCATAGCCGGCCTTACCTTTGCCCTCAAGGTGGCGGAGTTCGGTAGTGTTGCTTTGGTTACAAAAAAAGGGATCATGGACAGCAACACCGTGATGGCACAGGGTGGAATTGCCTCTGTTTTCGACAAGCTCGACTCGTTTGATCTTCACATCCAGGATACCCTTGTTTCCGGGGATGGTCTCTGCAACCGGGATGTTGTGGAAATGGTTGTTAAAAACGGCCCCGACAAAATCCATGAATTGTTCAATCTTGGTGTACATTTCAACCTCAAAGAGAAAGGACGATCAGATTCTGAATCGCTCCATGTTGATCCTGATTTTGATTTGGGACATGAGGGCGGTCACTCTCAGAAACGTATTGTGCACGTTCAGGACATGATAGGAATAGAAATAGAAGGGGTCCTGGTAAACCATGTCAAAAAAAATGATCGTATTACCATATTTGAAAATCACATCGCCATCGATCTTATCACCATCTCAACACGTATGACAAGGGGACTGATCACCACCACACATGAAGACTATTGCTGTGGAGCATATGTCCTTGATATAGAAAAAGACCGTGTCAGAACCTTTTGCGCCAAGATAACACTCCTTGCAACCGGCGGAGCGGGCAAGGTTTATCTTTATACCAGCAATCCTGACATAGCCACCGGAGATGGAATTGCAATGGGGTATCGGTCCGGCGCCATGGTGGCCAACCTTGAGTTTGTTCAGTTTCATCCCACCTGTTTGTATCATCCTGATGCAAAGAACTTCCTTATTTCAGAAGCAGTAAGGGGTGAAGGAGGAATTCTGATTGACGCTGCCGGTAACGCTTTCATGGAAAAATATGACCTCCAGAAGGATCTGGCATGCAGGGACGTGGTTTCCCGCGCCATTGACACAGAACTAAAAAAAAGAGGGGATGATTCCGTATTTCTCGATATATCCCACAAGAATTCCGAATTCGTTAAAACACGTTTTCCCAATCTATATGAAAAATGTCTCGCCTTTGGCTTTAATATGACAAAGGAACCTCTCCCGGTTGTTCCCGCTGCCCATTACATGTGCGGCGGCGTTGCAACCGACATGTTCGGAAGAACAGATATACATCGGCTGTATGCAATCGGTGAAACTGCCTGCACCGGGCTTCACGGGGCCAACAGGCTAGCAAGTAATTCATTGATCGAGGCTCTTGTTTATGCCCATAAAGCTGCCCAACAGGCTGTCAAGGACATCAATACATTAAATTTCAGTTCCACTCCTGATCCTCCGCCATGGGATGAAGTCGGCACAACCGACAGCGATGAAGTTATTATGGTTTCACAGAACTGGGATGAGATACGTCGATTCATGTGGCACTATGTTGGAATCGTCCGATCGAACAAGCGATTGGCCAGGGCAAAACGACGCATTGAAATCATCCAGCAGGAGATTAATGAATATTACTGGAATTTCAGGGTTTCCTCGGATCTTATTGAGCTTCGAAATATAGCAACAGTGGCGGAACTTATTATCAAATGTGCCAGGCACAGGAAAGAAAGCCGCGGGCTTCACTACAATATTGAATATCCCTACCGGGACGACAAACTCTGGCAAAAGGATACTATTATTCGGAGGCCTTTTGTGGGATAGGATGCATGGCGGAATTCCTAAAATCTTCAATCTTCACTCAAAAATCATCAATCCCCTAATCCTTATTCTTCATTGACAACCCTGGTTTTTGTATTACTTTAGTAGCAAAATTATATAAAGTAAAGAATCCTGGCCCATAGTACCAGGCTTTGGTTTGCCCCTGAAAGGGGCTGCTCTCCTGCAAGCCGGACAAGTTAGAAGTGCCTAAAATGAGCTAAAGTGCCTAAAGTTGTGGAGTCGCTTTGCTCCGCTGATTTTATATAATTGATAGAATTCCTTAACTTTAGTTCACTTCAAACTTTTGCAGCGTTTCTTCAGGCAGAGCCGGATAACTCTGACCTGGCTCTCCGAGGCGTAAGCTCTACGAGCCGGAGGCCCACAGGACCAGGTTTTCAAGATCAAAATAAAATCCGAAATAAATTCTTCATGAGAAATTTGGGTTACAATCAGGAAGCTATATGACGAACAAACGAGATTACTACGATGTTCTCGGTGTCAGCCGTAATGTCGATGATGATGAGTTAAAGGCAAATTATCGAAAGCTTGCCCTGAAATACCACCCTGATAGAAATCCCAACGACAAAAATGCTGAAGAAAAATTCAAGGAGGCTTCAGAGGCTTACGATGTCCTTCGAGATCCTCACAAACGCAATATTTATGACCAGTTTGGGCATCAGGGGCTTGAAGGGTCAGGTTTTTCAGGATTTAGCGGTTTTGAAGACATTTTTTCAAGTTTCGGCGGAATCTTTGAGAATTTTTTCGGATTTAGCAGTGGACGGCGTTCAAGAAGCATGGCTCGGAAGGGCGCTGATCTTCGTTATGATCTGAGACTCAGCTTCATGGAAGGCGCCTTTGGTACAGAAACCGAGATTGATTTAGAAAAAACGGAGGTTTGCCCTTCCTGTGAGGGGAGTGCATGTGAGCCGGGCACCCACCCTGAAACCTGCCGGCAGTGTAGCGGGACCGGTCAGGTTTCCCGGAGCCAGGGCTTTTTTACTGTGAGAGCCACATGCCATCTTTGCCAGGGCGGTGGCCAAACAATACCGCAGCCTTGCTCTAGATGCAAAGGGGCTGGACAGATTATGGTCAATAAAAAGGTGGCTGTAATAATTCCGGCAGGCGTTGATACCGGATCAAAACTCCGCCTGTCAGGAGAAGGCGAGGCCGGCACATATGGGGGACCTCCGGGAGATCTCTATGTTTTTATCCATGTGGACCCCCATGATTTCTTTGAACGTAACAATACAGACGTGATTTGCCAGACGGAGATATCATTTGTACAGGCTGCCCTTGGTGACACAATAACGGTGCCTACCTTAAACAGTAAAAGGACGCTTGAAATTCCGAGAAGCACCCAGCCCGGTGACCTGTTCCGCTTTCGCGGTGAGGGGATTCCTTCTCTCAGAAGCAAAAAAAGGGGTGATCAGATCGTTCAGATTGTAATTAAAACACCCACCAATCTTACCAAGAAGCAGGAAACGCTGCTCAGGGAGTTCGCCAAAATCGAATCAGGAAAACTTTCGAACAAATTAAAGAACATTTTCAAAAGCAGCGATGCCAGAGTTTCAAAATAAACTTTTTTTCCCCACATCAAAGTGTCTATCCGATCTTCCGTGACTTTCCGGATGGACGCCATATAAAGGAAATTCAAGAATAATGTATGAGTTAAAAGTTGTCACCCATTTCGCAGCAGCCCATCAGCTTAAGATGGTGGCCAAGAAATGTGAAAACCTGCACGGACACAACTGGAAGATCGAGATCTGCGTGGCCGGAGAAACCCTCAACAATGCCGGGGTGTTGATGGATTTTGGAGAAATAAAGCAGCATGTCTCTGAAATCATGACAAAGCTGGATCACAAGTTCCTTAATGAACTTGATTACTTTGATGACAGTAACCCGCCATCTTCTGAAAACATTGCCAAATACATTGCCGAGTCCCTTCAAGCAACGATCAACGATCCAGCAGTTAAAGTTGCCAGTGTAACAGCCTGGGAGTCAGAGGACTCCTGCGCAACATATGTTGTATAATTTAGGGGTTGAGGAATTATCCGATGTTTGGCATGAGCGCCCATTTGATTACCCAGGACTGGGTATCCGGATCTTTATCCAGGCATACAATACCGCTGTTTTGGAATTTGAAAACGGGCTTTTCCATTGACCCTGTTATTAGATAGGCGGTCATCCTTTCCATAAAGGGAAGATGGCCGACAAGCATTTGATCTTTAGTGCTGTCTATGTTGCCGGCAAAAGCTGTTACATCGTCCAAAGGATTCAGCCCGCTGCTTTCCTGTACTCCACCTTCGGGTTCCAGGGCAGATGCAAAGACCTCAGCGGTCTGGCGAGCCCTGGTCTTGCCGCTGTGTGTAATGCGTGACACATGAACCCCGTACCCTTTGGCGACCTCTGCGATACGCTCTGTCTCAGCAGTTCCCTCTTCAGAAAGGCCCTTTTTAGGATCTTTATCCTTGGACAAACTCTTGCCGTGCTGCACAAGAAATAGTGCCATGATACGTTCCTTCCTTTAATAACAGCCAGCCCGCAAAATATCCGGGCTTGTAATGAATTAAAGATAAATGTTATGGGAATATTAAGAAGTTGCTTAAGAATATTCTGATCTGATTTTTTTCATTATAAGTAGAAGTCGCTTTTTTTGTCAATGGAAAAGGAATGGGCCTATGCGATTGCCTTTGATCCGCAGATCATGGGCTTTCAGAAGGCAGCAACCCGAATATTTGAAGCGACGGGGAGCAGACCGGTCAAAAGGAGGAGACTTATGGATATCGCAGAAGCCATCAGAACGCGAAAGAGCATCAGAGACTTTAAACCAGACCCTGTCCCCAAAGAGGTTCTAAGGGAAATCCTGGAAATCGCCGCCCGAGCCCCGTCTGCAGAAAACAGCCAGCCATGGGAGTTCACTGTTATAGCCGGAGATGTCCTTGATAATGTCAGGCAGGCCAATATAGAAAGTCTGAATTCCGGTGCGCCGTCCAATCCAGACCTTCATGCTGAGGGGTGGCCTTTGGGCAGCGTGTATCGGCAGCGCCAGGTGGAAATAGCCAAGCAGATTTTCCAGCTCATGGAGATACCAAGGGAGGACAAAGAAAAAAGGACGCGTTGGATGGAGAGAGGTTTCCGCTACTTTAATGCCCCGGCAGCTATCATTATTTCTGTGGATCGATTGGCGCACTATCCCAGGCCATTATTCGATATAGGCGCCGTAACGCAGAACATCTGCCTTGTCGCCCTTAAATATGGTCTTGGCACCTGCATTGCAAACCAGGGCGTAACGTATCCCGAGGTATTGAACAAAGTCGCAGGCATACCAGCATCCAAGAGGATGATAATTTCCATTGCCATTGGTTATCCTAACTATGATTCTCCTGCCAACAAGGTGGTGAGCACGCGGGAGCCTGTAGAAAACATTACGACCTGGTGTGGGTTTGAGTAGAAATCCGGGTTAGCACCAGGCCCACCCACACTCGGTATTGGAGCAAATCATACAACCTTCGGCTCGGTGAACCGTTGCACCGCAATCGGGGCAACTAATGTTTTTGAATTGTGGTGCAGTTTGCCCGTTGAAGTATGCGTCTGCATCTTCAATCCTTTTGGCGACCTCGCGATACAGGTCCGCATACTTCAGAGCAACCTCAACTCCCTTGCCCATACCGGCTGCACAACTGTTTACTTCCACATCCTTCCCTGCGGAAATTGCCTTGGTGCAAGCCGGGCAATGGATCGATTTCATGGAGCGGATTATCTTTTCAGGGGATACACCCGCCCGGAGGCAGTAGGAAAGCAGCACGCCAAGCGCCTTGGTGTTTGCTGCACAGCCGCCGCCTACGGTCCTGATGAAAACTTCAACCACTCCGTCTTTGTCAAAATGAGGATCGACATAGAGTTTGCCGCAGGCTGTTTTCATTTTCAGACTCGGACCTGTTGTTGCCCTTGGACGATGCTTAAGCACCCCCCTGCTCAAATCACCTATTTTTTCAGCTTCTATCTCCTGCTTTCCGGTGAATAAAGCTTGAACATCCCGGGAGCCATCCCGGTAAAATGTGATCCCCTTGCACTCCATTTTCCATGACTTGAAGAACGCTTCGGAGATCTCGGATCTATCTGTATCATTAGGTGCGTTGATCGTCTTTGAGACGCCGGATTCGACGCCGCTGGTCTGAAACGCAGCCTGGACCATAATGTGTTCTTCAACGGAAACATCATTTGTAGTGACAAAAAATTCAGGCAGGGTTTCTGTTTCCTTCCTGTCATACCACTCCTGAACCACACCGGGAACCATGTCGAGCCTTTCTCCTTCCAGGCACTCCTTGGTATAGTTGAAAGCAAAGTTCGGTTCACAACCAGATGAGCAATTCGCTATCAACGAGAGAGTACCTGTCGGGGCTACGGTTGTAAGTGCGCCATTACGTCTTTTGGGAACGGAAAACTCATATTCCTCATAGACCGGCGCCACCCCCTTTTCTTTACCCAGTTCAATGGATGTGTCATTGGCAATATTATAAATAAAGGTCATGATATCTTGTGCAAGATTGATAGATTCAACGGACCCGTAGCGAATGTGAAGTTTGATGCACATGTCGGCAAAGCCCATGATACCCAGGCCGATCTGTCTGGTTTTGCGGGTCATTTCATCGATTTCCGGAATAGGATAATTATTCACGGAGATTACCGAATCCAGAAAACGTACGGATATCTGCACCATTTCACGCAGTTTTTCCCAGTCAACCTCGGCTTTCCCTTCGACCCAATCACCTCTTACCATCCGGGAAAGGTTGATTGATCCCAGGTTACAAGAACTGTAGGGCAAAAGCGGCTGCTCTCCACAAGGGTTGGTCGCCTCAATTTCACCCATGGGATGCAGAGGATTATTCCGGTTGATAGTGTCTAAAAACACGAGCCCCGGCTCTCCGTTTTTCCAGGCGCCGTCAATAATTGTTTCCCACACCTTCCGTGCAGAAAGGGTTTTGTAAACTTTATCATTGAAGACCAGGTCATAATCCCTGTCATCCTCAACAGCTTTCATAAAGGCATCTGTGATGCCGACAGATAAATTGAAATTTTTCAACTCTCCCTCTATAGTCTTTGCAGCTATGAATCTCTCAATATCAGGATGATCGACCCGCAGGATTCCCATATTGGCTCCATCGCGGGTGCCGCCTTGCTTTATAATGTCTCCGATGGTGAAATCGAAAATCTGCATAAAGGAGAGCGGACCGGAAGCTGTTCCTTGGGTGGAACTAATGGTGTCGCCTTTGGGACGAAGGTTTGAAAAACTCATACCTGTTCCACCACCGTATGCTTGTACATCCACTGCGTCAGACAGTGTTTTGAAAATACTTCGCCTGCTATCTTCCACCGGAAGGACAAAACATGCACTTCCACAGCCGTCGTTTCGGCCGAAGTTTCTTAAAGTGGGGCTGTTGGGCAGAAAATCCAAGTTTAGCATGATATTCTTATATTTTTTTTTCCATTTTGCACAATCTTCTGCTTTTTTTTCAGCACTTGCCACTTTTTGCGCCACCCGGTCACACAACTTTTCCCAGGTTTCATCTTCAGCAAAATATCTTTTTTGCAATATCTTTAATGCGTTAGCTGTTATTTCCATTTTACTTTCCATCTCCATTTAATATTTTTGAATTGATGGTTTCGTATAAATTTATATTATAACAAAAATATAGTTGTGGAGCAAATATATTCTATACCCATGATGTTGTGTGAAAGCGCACAAGAAAGTACCGGATTTTTCATCCCGCTTGAAGAGGGATGAGAAATCCGGACTAATCAGCAGATGGACTTGAAAAAGCCAGACCCAGTACCGCATCTATTTGCTTACCCACAGGATTCATCGATATCGGCTGGAATTGCTCAACCTGGCTTTTTACTTTTTCAAACGCTTTACGGGTAATACGGTCGGACCCCGCAACCAGCCGAGCGATTCCCTGGAAAATGAAGAAACTCAAGAACATCGTTATGCCTATGGTCAAAAACGCATGCAGAAAGAAGTCGGCGGAAAGGTAGTTGCCGGTGAAGTAGTCTCGTGCGGTTATCCAGCCAACATGGCCCAGGATTCCGATCACCGGCATGTTGAAAACGAACTGCAGCATAAAACCGCTAAGAGTCTGCGAAGCCCTTTCAATCGTACTGTCCAGCGAATCGCTCCACAGGGACATCAGATCCCCGTTCAGGGTGTCTCCATCCGGAAGGATGTCTTCAATCCGCCGGACGGATTTATCAAACCGGGCTTTGACAAGGGATTCAGCGATATCCGGCCATTCCTTTAAAATTGCGAGACGGTAATCCCGCAAAGCAGCATCGACTCTCTCACTCTTGCCGGTCTCAGCCAGTGCCGTCCGGGATTCTTTAAAATGCCTGAGCGAGGAAACCATACCCAAAAGCTGACGTATGGGGTTGCCGAACCTGAACATGGCCACAACACCGGTGCCGAAAATCAATATGCGTGCCCATATCGCTATGAGCCATCCCACCGGCCCCACCCACCGGTGCGAAAGTTTTTGGTACAGCAGGACATTAACGCCGAGCAGCTGCCTGGAATTGTCGTTTTTGAAAGCGGAAAGAGCATCCTTCACGGCCTTTCTTTCGGCTGCCCGGATATTTTCTTTGGCGTTCCCCAGTTTTTCCAGGTCCTTTTCAACTTCGGAGCTCGTCTCCGTAAACACGTAATCCTTCAAGCTTTTGGCATTTTCCAACCGCCGGTCAACAACGTATCCCGGATGGTTGAAGGTGCCGAAAATCATCTGCCGCAGTTCTTCAAACTGGTCAAAGTCGTGCCTGGGGCGCGCCGGCGGGTCCCACCCGGGATCGCGCAGATGCCGGCGTGCGGAAATACAAAGGACCGTTTGAACAGGCCTTTCCCAGGCCGCATTGATGAACCTCAAAAACTCCGGCACAATCTTCTCTTTAAGCTCCTTTTCGTCCTGCCGGTCACACTTGTTAATCACCCCTACCAGAGAATCCCCGTCAAACATGCGCACGTAAGGTGCCAGGAAATCCACGTGGTCTCTTCTTTTAGGATTTTCCGAATCAAAAACGCAGATGAGCACGTCTGAAAGCGCAATGGCTTTATGCACCATCGGAATGTGCTTTTCCTGTTCGAAGCTGTCCGTATCCGGCGTGTCGATCAGGAGCACGTGCTCAAGTGATGCGGCGGCATGACTTGATCGCGTCTTCACATTCTTCATGCCCGGCTCACCGCTCAACTGGTCGGCATCACTCTTTTCACGGCCTAAAACAACGATATTTCTGGTGGTCGGACGCAGATTTCCTACCTCGGACAGGCCGTCAACGCCTGCCAGGGCGTTCAGCAGCGTGGACTTGCCCGAGCCGCACGGGCCTATCAGGGTAACAACGAGCTTGCGCTCGAAACGCTCCTGAAGATCACCGATCATTCGGAGCACTTCGTCACACTGTCTCTTAAGCACTGCCCCGGGCCGCCAAAACGGCGCCTGGTCAATTGCAGCGCGGAGCATTGTGACGTCATTTTTAAAGCCTTCGATCCTGCCGAGAGCCTTTATTGAACCCGCCTGACGGTTTGAAATCATCATGATATCATCGCCTTTCCGCACGCTTTAATGTTTACTTCGATCTGATTTATGAGGTTTTCCGACTCATCCACGGCATCCTTTGCGACCCGAATTATCCCGCCTGTAATCTCCTGTTCGAAAAGATCCTGCACCGCCTTGAACTTGTTGTTTAACCATGTCTGTACGATGGGGCCCAGCATGGCATCAAGCTGCTTCTGATCAGCCTTTTTGAGACCTGTTGTTGCAGGAATCGCAACAAGGGCATAAAGATCATGCAGCCCGAACAGTCCGGTCAGCTTGACTTTGATTCCGGCGGCGCCTACCGGATCTCCCGTTGAGAGGATATATGTAACAGCAACGGTTGCCGGCACCACATTCAATAAGGCGGAAAACGTCTGCCGGATCTTGGCCCACATGCCCATTCTACTGCGGAAACTGTCCGCCAGATCTTTCAGGTCCTGTTCGATGACATCTGACAGCTCGATGATCACATCCCGGCGTGAAAGAACCGACTGCACGGTTGATTTCCAGTTCCTGTCCCGCAATTTTTCCTGCTCCTGAAAAACAACCGGGTGAGCAGCAACAAAGAATGTTAAGGTCCCCTTTCCATCTGCGGTTGCTACACGTGGATTTTGAATGTCTTTAAGATCCTTACCAGCTCTGATCTGCTCGACGGCTTCAAGCATTCGCCTGACCACCGGATCTTTTAGTGTTGCGGAAACCGAAATTTCCGGGTTAACCACCCTGTAATGCATGCTGTTTACGGCATTGAGAAGATCTTCTTCGACCTTGTCGATAAAATCGACCGGAGGCTCAACTTTTTCAGTTCCAGAGAGCTTGTTCTTAACCCTTCTTGCGGTGCCGAACAATATTTTAAAGGGCAGTTCAATAAGACTGCCTGTTTTACGCATGGTTCTGACGTGTGTGGGATCTGTTGACATCCAGATTTCAGCAAAACGTTTCATCACGCGGTCCATGGGGAAATGCTGAAGGGCTTCATGAACACAATGGCTCTGGGCTGTCAGCAGGGTGTCGAGATACAAGCATAGCTCATCATGAGAAATCCTCGCACGGTCATGGACCTCCCGGGCCTTGATCAACGCATCCTTCAGGATCGAGGAAAGCAGTTCGAGTCTTAATGCGCGGGAATCGATGGTCTTGAGTGCATTCATAAACGAAGGATCTTCGTTACGCACAGGCCGCAACGCCATAAACCGGCGGCCGGCGGCCACGGCATTGTCCTCATCCGTGCGGTAAATTCCCATCACGTAACGGTCAGCTTCACTCCCATATATGTTGCGGGCGACGGTCATTGCGTGTTCACGTACCTCTTCCTCTTCAAAGCTGGGATAAACGCGATAGACCAAAAAGCATTTTCGCATACCGATGCCCGTTAGCATTTCTGCAATGAAATCAGTATTTTCGCGGTTGTTATAATTGGAATTTGTGAAAACATATATCAGGATATCGGATGATTCCAGAGCCTGCCGGGCAACATCCCGGTTAATATAGACGCCTTTGGCTCCGGTATCGAAGTCCGGGGTGTCCATCAGAACCAGATTCTGAGGAACAGCGTCGCTTACAACATAAAACGGACACCCGGGAACAGTGAGGTCCTTTTTGTCTTTCAAAGGATCGGGCAAACATCCGAACGGCTCAAACAGTGAAGAAATATCGTCTGTCCGGCTGAAGAGTTCCCTGTGGGCGGAAACCAGGACACGGCGGTTAATCCCCGCACTGCCGCCGACAGGTGAAAGGGCCTCACCCACCAGCGAGTTGAATAGGGTCGATTTCCCTGAAGAACCGCCGCCGCAAATGGTTGCCAAAAGGGGAAAGTCTGGTGAAAGCCGGGCAAGCAGTTTGCCATCGACGATGTTGGCCCATTTGTCAATATCCTTGTTGCTGCCGAGCCTTAGCATGTCCGTTATCAGAGGGATATCGCTTCTCAATTTTCTGAGGGCGTCATTAAGGTTTTGTTCATAAAGGTTTTTCATAGTGGGGATTTCACGAGACAGCATCCTAATCCGAATTTCTCAGATTAACAGATATCACATTTTAGCACACAAGGAAATGATGGAATAAAGAGACCAATTCTAGAGAATGATTCATTACGACTGTCGCCAACCCCGCAATCCCCAGACCAGGGACAGAAGCCCCAGACTGCTGATAGCTGCTGAAACAAGGCCGGTCATTAGTATCCCACCTGTCAACCAGACCGGCCCTCCGATCAGCGCACCAACCACCCGGCCGGTGCCGGCAGCCGCCAGGAAACCCGACATCATTGTAGCCCGTGATCCGGGCAGCAATTCCGTGCAGAGTTTAGGGTTCGCAAAAAATAATTTTACATTTTCAGGAATCGATAGATGAGTTAACCTTGGAACCGGTCAAACGCAACAGAAAAACATCTGTTTTTAAAATATTTTTTGACAGAAGTAAGTTTTGCACGTATTAACGCAACTAATTAGTTACGCAATTCGGTGTTGCACAACACTGTTGTCCAAAATAGACAATTGATGTTTATGAAACAGACTGTAAATATAGATCAAAATGGTATTTACCCAGATAGGGACCTTGGAGTATTTTTTAACCAAAATTGCTGGAATGAAATAGAAAAGGGAGAATAAGGCAACCGTTCAAATTGACTTGTGAGAAATTCGGGCTATGCGTATTAGAGTGGAGTGCTATGCCGGATACCGGGGGGAAGAAACACCCCGGCGCATCTGGATGGGCAATAGAAAAATTGAAATCAAAGAAGTTCAAGATCAATGGTTATCACCTGACCATCGCTACTTTAAAATCCTGGGAGACGACAACGCCGTATACATTCTGCGCCACGACTCGAAATCATGGGATTGGGATCTGACGTTCTATAAAGCCCAACAGTAAAAACAATATTTTGTAATTATAAGCCAAAGGCTGTCAAAGACCCTTTCTTTTCCCCTTCATTCACATAATTTTTGTTTCACAGCTTCTTTTGGTTCTGCAAATCTTTTCTGAAATGCTATTCGAAATTTTTTATATTTCCATGTAAACGCTGATGCATCTCTGGATAAAAATAATGGATTCACAGGGTAGGCGGCTTTCAGTTTTTATCAATTTTTAGGAAATAATTAATTCCTGTAGGTTCTTCTATGATCTGCATATCCTTAATATCATTCTTGCTGACAGTTCTTCCAAAATCAAACATATCAAATTTATTCCGATGTATTAATCGCCAGTCATATATGTATTCCATAACAAACCTAAGATCCCTGGGGTTATTGTGATTAAAATTACCGACTATCAACGAGCCGCCTGGTTTCAGCAAATCAAATAGATTTTTTGTTAAGGCAACCGTACCCTTACTGTCATCTAACGGGAAAGTCTGGATATAATCATATAAACCTGCGCAATAAATCAAATCAAATTTTTTATGTTTCAAATCTATCAATTCATATTTTAATGGACTTAAAATCTTGCGTAACCCTCTGAAATCCCTCCGCGGATAACAATATTTCATCATATAACGCCTTGGTTTTACTGCACGATATTGTCCGGAAACTATTTGAAAAGCATTCGCGAGAGCATATGTAAATTGATGTGATTTATTTGGAATATCATATCGTTGCAAAGTATCCAAATCATGATCCAGTGCAAGGAATTGAAATTCGTTTCCTTTGTGACCATCGAGTATTTCTCTGATTTCTTGTGCAGGACCTGCAGCCAAACTGAGGATTTGCCCCCCGTTTGTTTTTTGAATCTGTTCGGTTATATAATCTTTTCTGTTTCTGACAGATTGACACGCTTTAGTAGCTACTGCATGTTTATGTAAAAACATTCCAAATGGAGTTTTACCTTCAAATTGATTTCGATAAATAAAACTCATCATTTCCGCATCACCCGCATAACCTCTGGGCTTATTAATAATTCTCCAATAGAACGGAGCTTCTTGAACAATTTTATAATATTCAGTGTCCCGAACAAATTTTTTGTGAGCCTTTTTTTGCTTTTTATCAAAATTTGAAGTGATTTCCCATAGTCGATCCATTTTGTGAAATCTCCATGGCTCGAAAATTTCCATTTCTTCAGATAGCCTTTCTTCTAACCCATTACCTTGTTCTGAAAAAGAATTGATCTTTGCTCTGATTTCAAAATGTCTCTTCTCCATTTCGTTAAAAAGAGTTTTAAAATTTCTGTCGATAGTCATAACCTTGGTTTCATGAATGATTTTGCGATCCATTTTTTTGACCTTTCTGATATATTATTGCATTGTAGATAAATAGTTGTCCTAATGTATTATCAGCCGTTGTAATACATTATTTGGCGAACCAGTGAAAAGAGGTCAATATTGAACATATGGGGCATAGTTATTTCAAAAGACTGTATCCTGCAATGTTGAAAAGCAGCTAATTCTTTTCCAGGATCTCGTTCAGCTTTTGAGAGAGATTTGTTAAATTAAAGGGTTTTTGGAGAAATCCCTCACAACCACGTTTCAAAATCTCAGTAGCACTTCCGTCGATACTGTATCCGCTTGACAGGAGAACTTTTACATAAGGGTTGATCTGCTTGAGAATATCGTAAACCTCACTACCACCCATCCCCGGCATGATCATATCCAGAATGACCAGATCGATTTTATCAATATTTGCCTGATAGATTTCAATTGCTTCTTTTCCGCTCTTAGCGACATCAACACTATATCCCAGTGTTTCCAGCATCTCTCTGGATCCACTGATGATCATTTCTTCGTCATCTACAAGAAGAATGCTGCCGGTGCCCTTTATAACTACATATAATTTCTCATCTTTTTCCACGACTTGCTTTTCAGATACCGGAAGATAAAAGTTGAAGGATGTGCCTTTATTTATCTCGCTCGATACTTCAAAAAAGCCGTGGTGATTCTTGACTATTCCGTAGGCGGAGGCAAGCCCCAATCCGGTTCCCCTGCCCATCTCCTTGGTGGTAAAGAACGGATCGAATACCTTCTTTTGGGTTGCTTTGTCCATTCCAATCCCGGCATCTGTCACGCTTATCTTAACATAATCGCCCGGCTTCAACTCACATGGCTCTATATATTTTTTATTGATGGTGACGTTTTCAGTCCGGATATAAAGATTCCCCCCATTAGGCATGGCCTGACCGGCATTGACATAAAGGTTTAAAAGTACTTGTTCGATCTGCGATTGATCTATTTCCACCATCCATATACCCTCCTGGTAATTGGAATATATGGTTATTTCCTTCTTGGTGCGTCCAAACATCTGTAAACTCTTTTTTATCAGTTCGTTTAAATCAGTCGATTCAACTTCATATTTGCCTCCTCTGGCAACCCCCAATAGCTGTTTGGTAAGTTCAGCACACTTTTGGACATATGTTTCAGCAGGTTTTAATTTATTATAGATTGGATCATCAGTATCCAAACCATAGAGAGCCAATGAAGTACAAGACTGGATCCCCATGAGCAGATTGTTAAAATCATGGGCGATGCCTCCGGCCAGGGTGCCTATGGCTTCCATTTTCTGAGCATGGTGCAGCTGAGCTTCGAGTCCAGCTCGCTCTTTCTCCGAAAGTTTGCGTTCTTCAATTTCCCGTATCAAATCCTCGTTTGTTTTTGATAATTGGGCAGTACGTTTTTTGACTATCTCCTCCAACTTGATATTTGCAAATCTAATTTTTTCCTGCTCTTTTTCCAGTAAAAAATTTGTATAAAAATATACTCGCGCATAATATTCTATGGAATAGCAGACAAACATTCCGATGATATTGGAGCTGATAAAGAAAAAGTTATTGCTGATCAGAACCGAAAAAGGCGTACTGGTGTACTTTATTGCTACAAGTTCATAAAACGCCACGATAATCCAACCCGCCGTTGTCGCCCAGATGAATCGTACTCTTGTAAAGGCATACCCCCATATAAAAACAAGGATCAATCCTGCATAATATGAATAATTTGCCGGAGGTGGTATAATGTAAATCATTATAATGATGCCAAAACCTGCAACAATCATCGCTGTTGCCACAAGTGGCTGGAAATATTTTTTAAATCGAGGGAAATAAGATAAAATTACGATTGACAGAAGAACGGGCGACACAACTCCAAATCGGATAAACCACAACTTACCCCTCACTTCCGGGGCCAATTGAGCATCCAGTATGCTAAATAATCCATATAAAAAAATCCCGGCTAAAAGGGATATCCTTACCAGCTTCAAAGAATTTTTGTAAAAATCGTCAAGAAAGGCCTCTTCAATATCCCCGTGGAATGCTAAAGTTACCGGATCCATATCCATCTCATGAGGACCGGGTAAAGTGGCCGGCATTATTAAGTCTTTATGGTCTTTCATTATTATCTCCTTAGTACAATATTACTTTTGTAAAACAGATAAATATATATTTCAAACTTCCATTTTGCAATACAAGTTTGATGAACTCGTAAAAAGTCCGATTTAGACGGTTTCGTAAAAAGTTCAAATTCAAGGCGTGCAAGTTTTGTAATCATGAGGCGTACTTATCGTACGTTGAATGATTACGAAATGCAGCACACCGCAGAAGTTGGACTTTTTACGAGACCGTCAAGTTTGTTTCAGTTACCAGCAGGAAGCACCCCTTTTTCAGGAAAGCCAAGCTCAAATCGTCCCGGATCGCTCATCGTCGTCTACGAGCAGAGTCTTCATTTTAGTTAACTTGCAGAACGGGGCTACTTTTTTCCTCCTATCAGAGGTTTTAATTAACATTTTTCTCTTTGTTATTCAAGCAAAAAGTGTGCCAGTAAAAGCCTTTCTTTGCAGACCTTATAAAATCAGATAGTTATGGTTTTGATAGGGAAAGTTCTAGCTTTTTCAGAAGCTTGATTGTGTGAAATGCCCCAAAGTTATGTGTAAAATAACCCAAATCGTTATATATATGAATAATCCTCCGGATGCAAGGTAGGCCAATTCGAGGAATTGATTATCTTGGCCACCAATGTTAGAAATCAATATTCCGAATTAATAAGTTTATAACCATTGTAAGAAATTCGGGCTATGCGTATCAGAGTGGAGTGCTATGCCGGATACCGGGGAGAGGAAACCCCCCGGCGCATCTGGATGGGCAATAGAAAAATTGAAATCAAGGAAATTGTTGATTTTCCCGGACCACATAGCCGGCCAGTTTCTTTTGCAAAAGACGGGCTTCCTGCGGAGACAGGTCCCATGGATGTGAGTGTATAGGCATTAGCCCGCATTTCTCATGAAGAATTTATCTGGCTCGTGAGAAATGCTGGTTAGTTATGAGAAATACGTGCTTTGGTAAGCGGGCCTGCTCCGGCAAGAAATAATTTTACCCAGTCGAATCCAAACTTCATTAATTCCACATCAGACTCTATCAACTTTTCAATTCTTTCTTGTGGCACATCAAACCGCGATAAAAAAGTACTCTCAAAGATGAATGTTTTAAGTTCATCTATATGGTTCTTCTCCAATTTAGTTGGAGAAGAGGGTCCAAGGATTCCAGGGGTCAAGGATTCAAGTGTTTATTTTCTAAAGATTTTATCAGCGCTTTTAACATACTTTAGCTTTCTGCAATAA
>SDBS01001454.1_pt1 | contig 23927 bp, 20 predicted proteins | sample 2277091 | NCBI WGS metagenome assembly SDBS01 (sample SAMN10404972, study PRJNA504765) | marine sediment metagenome | isolation source: marine sediment core GS10_PC15, 163 cmbsf | place: Arctic Ocean: Southern Knipovich Ridge | collected 2010
CGGGACTCCCAACCTGAAGGTGGTCATCAAAGGAGGCACCCATGGTGACATAGCCACTGCCGCCGTGGTGGTTAACTCGGTCCACCGGGTGATGGACGCCCCACCGGGACTGGTGACCATGAAAGACCTGCCGATAATCTCCGCTACGGGATAGGCCACCCAGGTGGGGTCAATAAAGCGGCTGGCAAATATCTCAGGAGGATGACGAACAATGGCCGTCTCGAACATAGTTGAGGAATACATCAGGACTCATCAAGGGTCACAGCAGCTACATGAACGGGCAAAGAAGGTCTTCGCCGCCAACGGTGCCACCCATGCCACCCGCATCCTTGACCCGTTCCGGCCCTACATAACACATGCGAAAGGTTCGCGGAAGTGGGATGTGGACGGTCACGAATATATAGACTACGTCCTGGGTCATGGCGCCCTGATACTGGGGCACGGTCACCCTGCGATAGTGCAGGCGGTACAGGAGCAAATGACCAGGGGGACTCACTATGGAGATAACCACGAACTGGAGATTGAGTGGGCGGAACTGATACAGAGCATGATGCCAGCGATGGCGAGGATTGAGTTTTTCTCCTGCGGACAGGAAGCCAATATGATGGCGATAAGGCTTGCCCGAATCTTTACCGGCCGGAAAAAGGTCCTCAAGTTCTACGAGAACTTCCACGGTTGGGCTGACGAGTTGATAGCCCCGGCGCCGGGTGTTGTCAGTGAGGAGGTCAAGGCAATTCCCGGTCATGACCTCAATATGCTGGAGAAAGAACTGGCCAGCAAAGAATACGCCATCCTCTTCCTTGAGGGGGGCGGTGCCCACATGGCGGGACAGATTCCATGGGAGACCGATTTTGTGCGTGCCCTGCCCGACCTGACCAAGAGGTATGGCACCGTTTTCGTCATCGATGAGGTGGTCACCGGCTTCCGCGATGCAACCGGGGGCTGGCAATCTACGGTGGGGGTAACGCCCGACTTAACCACTCTGGGGAAGACGATTGGTGGTGGTCTGGGGTGTGGTGCCCTGGGAGGTCGAGGGGATATCATGGAGATATTGAAACCGGATGGCCCGCCGGAAGGGGTCGTCCGCCACAGTGGAACCTGGAATGCCAATCCTCTCGCAGCCGCCGCCGGCGTTGCCGCCTGCAAGCTCTATGTGGGCGGTGAGGTGCAGAGAAAGGCCAACCAACTTGGGGCTTATCTCCGGCAAAAGGGTAACCAGCTTCTCAAAGAGCGAGGTCTCAGCGGTCGTCTCTACGGCAGGTCTATTGCCTGGCTATATTTCGGTCCGATTGACTACGAACCGTCCAACGATACTCTGCCCCCCACCAGAGATACGAGCAAGCTAATGGGGGAAGCCCTGATGAAGGTACGACTGGGTCTGCACCTTCTGCACCGCGGCATTTCTACCATGGGGGGGAGGTTCTTCATCCTGTCAGCCGCACACACTGAAGAAGAAATCGACCAGACAGTCAAGGTTCTGGGTGATTCTGTGGACGCCATGATTGCCGAGGGCACCCTGGACAAAGCCAAGCTAACAGGGTAAAGCCCCGACCACAACATACTAGCCAGGGCGTGAGCTCCCGAAGCCACGTTTGCAGGCAAAGCGATTACAGCACACGAAATGCACGCCATTACAGGGCATCGCACGCTGTGATATACTTATGGTCGATGATAAGGCAAATTCCGCCCATAGCAGGCACAAAGCGCTGGCAATAGAGAGGTTATTCATGCCGGTATTTTACTGTCCAGGGAGGCAAGCTAGATGGTAGGGGAATATACAGGGAAGGAAAGAGTAGAGGCAGTTTTTCAGCGGGAAAAGGCTGATAGAATACCCGTAATCCTCGGGCTAACCGTTCAACTAGCCAGGCAAGCTGGCTATGAGTTAAATGAAGCCCGACTTGACCCCGAAAAAGCCTGGCAGACCTTCCTGTTCAACGAAGAGATGTTCCCCACTGACATGCCCAGAGTGCCAGCGAACCCATACCTGCCGGATGTTATCCAGAATCGACAGGAAGGCACCCTTGCCCCAGATAAAGGACGACAACGCCGCCTGGCGGACAAGGAGAACCTGAAGACCTTCCGCTATCGTCCCCCGAAAGAGAATCGGGCTTACGCCACTTACCTTGAGATGGCGAGAAGGTCATTAGCCACGCTTACAGACCGCGTAGTCTGGGGTGAGGTGGGAGGACCCTGGAGCATAGCTGCGGACCTCAGGGGAACAGTGCAACTCATATACGACACCTATGATGACAAACAGTTCGTGCACGAAGTAATGGAAGTTGCCACTCAATTGTGCCTGGACAGAACATTAGCCATGGCAGAAACAGGAGTGTACATCAGAATCGGTGACCCCAGTGCCAGCTGTAGCCTGATTTCACCCAAGATATACCGGGAGTTTGTAAAATCCTACCACGAGCGGCTCTTCAGCGAACTTCGCCGGGAAACGAACACGCGCCTGGGACTCCACATATGCGGTTTTGTAGACCCCATTATGGAAGACATTCTCTCACTACCGATAGACTGGTTTGAAATAGATGCACTCTCATCTCTGGAAAGGCTGGTATCATTATCTCAGGGCAAAATAGCAATCCGGGGGCAGATACCCGTAGAGATGTTTATTGAGGGGACGAAGGAACAAATATATGAAGAGGTAAAAAGGTGTGTGGATATTGCCGGCGATACCAGAGCCTTTATGTTAGCACCGGGTTGTTCAGTTCCCTATAACGCCCGGTTGGAGAATATAAAACTATTTCTGGATGCAGCCCACAAGTATGGCAGCTACGGCTACATTGACCGCGGTGGGTAAGCTGTTCACCGCCAGCGAATAGAGAGGAGGCAGACAATCATGGCTGATTACTTAATCATTGATGCCCACGTTCACACCTACCAGACCCGTGAAATCGGGCTTCAGGCGAAGCAGGGCAGTAATATAACCGACTATGCGGGCACCATTGATGAGCTACTCCCGATTATGGAGAAGGCTGAGATTTCCAGGGCAGTGATGGTCAACATGCTGCCTCTGGCCGAGATGCGTGACGCCGCCCTGGCCAAACTCCCGAAGGAACTCGCCGGGACAGAGCGCGACACCGCCACCGGGGAAATTGATGCCCGTATGCTGGGTCGTCTGGAGCGCAGAAATACCTGGACATGCGACCTAACTAAAGAGAACCCAAACCTGATACCCTTTATCAACCTTGACCCCCTGATGGATGAAGACGACATGACCAATGAGCTAGTTAACAGGGTCAATAATCACGGAGCCAAGGGAATAAAGCTGCACCCCAACTCACAAAGCTTCTTCCCGAACAACCGCCGCCTCTGGCCGGCATACCAGACCGCCGAGCAGCTTGGGCTACCGGTTATCTCTCACGCGGGGACATTCGCTACGGCCATCCAGTACGCACAGCCCAAGAACTTCGAGGAAGTTCTGAGCTCATTCCCTAAACTCATTCTGGTGATGGCACACCTAGGGAACGGTTTTCTGGACGAGGCCAGAGCGCTGGCGAAGACCTACCCGAACCTGTGTTTCGATTGCTCTGCCATCATTAGCGCCAAGGAGGCTGACAGAAAGGTCTCGGACGCTGAACTGACCGACCTTATCAAGGAGATTGGTGTTGAGCGGGTTATGTTCGGTTCGGACTTCCCCTGGTATGACCCTGCTGATTCAGTTGAGCGACTCCTCAAACTGGATTTCAGCGAGCAGGAAAAGCGGATGCTCCTGGCCGAGAATGCGATACGCATCTACAAGCTCTCCTGAAAGACAACAAGATAAGTATCTTAAGCCTGTGTAGGGTGATGACAGGAAGGAGAAGATATGACAACGAAAGAAGAACTCAAGTCCAGGGTCTGCCAGGAGATAGACCGTCGGAGTGAGGAGATAATCGGGGTGGCCGAAGCAATTCTGAAAAACCCCGAGCCTGGTTTTCGAGAGGTGAAGACCTCAAGAATAGTGGCGCAGAAATTCAAGGAACTGGGGATAGAGTACCGTGACAGCCTGGCTCTCACCGGCGTCAAGGGGATGGTACAGGGAGCGAATGACGGTCCAACGGTGGGCGTTCTCGGTGAGCTGGACTCGCTGATAGTGCCCGAACACCCCAAAGCAGACCCCAAAACCGGGGCAGCCCACGCCTGCGGGCACAATGCACAAATCGGGATGCTTATCGGGGTGGCTATCGGACTTACCGGGTCGGGGGTCCTACCCTCTCTCCAGGGAAGGGTAGCCCTGATGGCAGTACCCGCTGAGGAGTACATTGAGATTGAGTTCCGGGAAAGTCTGCGCAAGCAGGGCAAGATTTCCTACCTCGGTGGAAAGCCGGAGCTGATAAAACTGGGGGAGTTTGACGACATTGATATGGCGATGATGACCCACACCGGTCCTCTCCAAAAAGGAAAGACGCTCGGTCTGGGGGGAACGAGCAACGGAACAGTAGCCAAGCAGATTCAGTTTATCGGTAAAGGTGCTCACGCCGGCGGAGCGCCTCACCAGGGGATAAATGCCCTCAATGCGGCCATGATTGCCCTCTCTGCCATTCATGCTCAGCGAGAGACCTTCAAGGATGCGGACACGATAAGGGTGCACCCCATTATCACCAAGGGAGGGGACGTGGTCAATATCGTCCCGGCCGACGTGCGCATGGAGACCTTCGTGCGCGGTAGAACCATGGAAGCTATCAAGGACGCCAACGAAAAGGTAGACCGTGCCCTCCGGGCAGGGGCGCTGGCAGTGGGGGGCAAAGTACGAATAACCACCCTGCCCGGGTATCTCCCCCTGGAAAATAACCGCAACTTGCAACGGGTTTACCAGCCAAACGCCGTCTCTGTTGCCGGAAAGAGGAAGGTAATTCCGGGACGCGGTCACGGTACCGGCTCCACCGATATGGGCGACGTCAGCTGCATCATGCCCGCCATTCACCCCTATGCTGGCGGTGTTAGCGGCATCAGTCACGGCAACGACTATCTCATCGAGGACTACCAGGTTGCTGTTATCAATCCTGCCAAGGCAATGGCAATGACGGTAGTTGACCTTCTCGCCGACGGCGCCACCGAAGCGAAAGAAGTACTTGCCAAGAGCAAACCGCGCATGACCAAGCAAGAATACCTGGACACGATGGAGAGCTTTTTCAAGGAAGAGGAATACGAGGGCGAAACAGAACCGTAGAAAAGGGATGTAACGGAAGAGAAGGAGGAGCATATGATAAAGCTAATTTACTGTCTCCGACGACTACCGCACCTTTCACTCGCCGAGTTCCAGCGTTACTGGCGGGAGAACCACGGTCCACTGGTACGGAGTGTGCAGAAAGCCATTCGTGTCAAGCGCTACGTACAGTGTCACACCATATACGATGAGAAACTGGGAGAAACACCGACCACACCGGGAAGGCCACAGCCGTATGACGGCGTGGCGATGCTCTGGTACAGTCTGGAAGACCGCGCCTCCACGATTCCTGACCCGGAACGCAGGGAAGCCGGGGCAATATTAACCGAGGACGAGAAGAAGTTCATTGACTTCTCACGCTCTCCAGTCTGGCTATCAGAGGAGCATGTTTTCGTCGACGAAATGCCGCTGGCCCCGGCAGCAGGCGACAAGCCAGACTCTGCCGTCAAGCAGATTTACTGTGGTCATTTTTTGCCGAGCCTCACCAAGGAAGAGGCAAAGCAATACTGGCGTGAGAAACACGGACCGCTGGTACAGAGTGTTGCAGAAACCCTTCACGTCCGCCGCTACGTACAGTGTCACCTGATTGAAAATGAAGGTATGGAACAGAGACGCCGAGAAGGTGGCAGGCCAGAGCCGTATCCCGGTGTGGCTGAGTTATGGTACGACAGCCTGGAAGACTTAACCTCACCGACACCAGAACGTCAGCAGGCTGCCCAGACTCTCTTTGAGGATGAGAAGAACTTTGTCGACTTCTCACGTTCGCCCTTGTGGCTGGCGAGAGAAATCGTTTTCATTGACGAGCGGTAACTGTAATACTCTACTGAAAGTTTACAATAATCTACCCACGGCAGCGCCGTCCGAGGTAGCATGATGTATTCTTCTGATACCCCGGGCATCCCCTACCAGATGTATCTCCTTGACCCTATCCTTGAGAGCATAGTACAGCGCATTGTCCTCGCGTCCACCACAAGCAACGACAACGGTATCCACACCCTCAATCCTGCGTTCCTCATCGGTGTAATAGTTAAAGGCGACTACCGTATTGCCGGATACTTCCCTGACCCTAGTGTGAGGAGTGAGGACGACGCCTTTCTGGAAAAGGCGCTGATAAACGGTGTGTAACGTCGTGGGTTCAAGCTTACTGCCAATATAATAGCCCCAAGTGAGTATCTCCACCTTTTTACCACGTTCTGCCAGAAAGTCGGCAGTACTTGCGGACTGTGTATCCTGGTCATCGCCAATGATAACCACGTTATCACCAACCTCTACCTCTTCGTTGAGCACCTGCCATACATTGACGACATTATCACCGTCCAGACCGGGAATGTCGGGAACGAATGGAGTGGAACCGGTAGCGACTACCACTACATCTGGATTCTGTTCCGCCACCGTTTCAGGGGTTACCTCAGTGTTCAGGTGAACATCCACATTAAGGAGCTTCATCTGGAAGGTGTAATAACGGGGCAAATCCAGAAACCCGTCTCTCCCCGGTGCTTTGGCGGCAATCAATGTCTGGCCACCGAGTTCAGAGCCTTTGTCATGGAGAGAGACCTCATGTCCCCGGACGGCAGCTACCTGCGCTGTTTCCAGTCCAGCCGGCCCACCACCGATTATCATTACCCGCTTCCCGGTTGATGCCGGCACCAATTCACCCCAGCCGGGTTGCCCTTCCCTGCCTACCGCCGGGTTCATGGTGCAACCCATTCCTCCTCCCAACCCCGGTATAAACAGTCTGGTGCGCGCCAGGTTACCCCAGCAGCCTTCGTTACAGGCAAGACACTTCCTTATCTCGTCCAATCTACCCTCTCTGGCTTTGTTGGCAAATTCCGGGTCAGCAACGATAGCTCTGACCATACTCACCCCGTCTGCCTGACCAGCAGCCAGAATCTGCTCCGCCTGAACCGGGTCTTGAATCCTGCCCCGGGCAAACACGGGAACATCAACGACCTGCTTGATGGCAGCGGCGCAATAGACAAAGGAGTTGAGAGGATAATACATCGGCTCAATTGCGCTGGACGGCGAGGCGTAGGTACCGGTGCTCACGTTCAGCCAGTCCAGCCCAGCCTCAACCAGCATGGGAGCCATTACCAGCATATCATCAAGAGTATAGCCTCCCGAGACAAACTCATCAGCACTTATTCTCATACCCACGGGGAAATCATCGCCGACGGCACTGTTCACTGCTTCTATCACCTCGATTGGGAACCACATCCGCTTCTCCAGGCTACCACCATATTCGTCGGTCCTGCGATTGGCATAGGGCGACATGAACTCAGTAAAGAGATAACCATGGGCGCCGTGAAGTTCGACGCCATCCAAACCCGCCTCTTTAGCTACAGTTGCCGCATGGGCAAAAGCAGGGACAAAACTCTTGACCTCTTCGTTGGTCATTTCGTGTGGCATGTAGAGTTGCCCGTCCCCGGCGTGGGTCAGTACTGCCGAGGGTGCCCAGGGCGCTACCTGCCCATAGCCACCGTCCTGCGCTCCCGAATTCGCTAACTGGCAAATCAGCCTGGCACCAAATTCATGCACGGAGTCGGCGGCTTTCCGAAACGCTTCGGTCACCCCGGGACGCTGGAAAGTACCCCGTCCCGGGTCGGGGTGAATCGGAGCAAGATACGTACCAATCGTACCGACACCCCCCCTGGCCTTAGCAGCCCAGTAACTGACCATCCTGTCCCCCGGAAAACCAAGCATGTCGATATACAGGGGATGATGGGCGCTGCTGTAGATCCTGTTCCTGGTAGTCATCGTGCCCAGCTTGAGTGGTGAGAACAGGTATTTGTATTCCTGTGCCATATCCTGCACCTCCTCTCTTTCTCGTCCTCAAGAGATTATGAAAACGATTAGCTTCTTATCCGCTTACGCTTGAGCGGTCAGTGAAATACAAGGGTAGCGCTCCAGTTGTATCACCACAGGATAGTATCAGTCTACCACAGGTGTCAAACCGCAAAAGCCGGTCAGACGAGGAGATTGCCCAACTGGTAATAGAGAAGGTAATTGAATAAGACTATCTGTTAAATCTTCCTGGCAACCTCGTTAGCCTCCCAGACTGCTTCTCTAATGCCCCTGGGCTGAGCGCAGTCGCCTATTTTGTAGACTTCAGCTACCTTTCCCTGCAATTCGTCAAAGAGGGAATCATTGGTCTTTCTCTCACCAAACCTTCTGGAGAAAATAAGAGTATCGCAGGGCAGGACACTCTTGGTCCCTTCGTCATCCACCATGTGGACTCCCTCAGTAGTAACATCCTCTATTTGTATGTTATACATTACTTTCGGATTGGTTATCCTCTGGGCGGCAGGAGTCTCCCGGGCAACGTTAACGTCGGTCAGCTTTCTCACCAGCCACCATCTGCGCGGCTGGGCGATATCACTGCCGAGTGAACCCTCAGCACCTCTACCCAGAAGGACTACATCCCTGTCCTGCTCAGCAAGGTGGATGGCCAGTTCTGAGCCGAAGAACCCGTAGACGACAACCCTCTGACCAATGGCCTGAATATTCCTGGAGGCTTCACTATGGGTCATTACCCCCGGTTTTCCCTGAGCCACCTCCGGTACTGTCGCGGTAGAGCCGGTGGCAAGGATGACAACATCAGGACTCAGTTCCTTAACGTCAGCGGCAGTAGCTTCTTTGCAGCCTCTAACATCAACTCCCAGCTTTCTCATCTGGCCAGTCAGGTAATCGACGATATTACTGAACTCCCCGGTCAATGGATTGAGGCCAATGGTAGCCACCATACCGCCGAGCCCAGAGTCCTTCTCTATCAAAGTCACTTTGTGTCCCCTGGATGCGGCTATTCTGGCCGCTTCCATACCCCCTACTCCCCCACCGATGACCAGGACTTTTCGGGGCTTCTCTGCCGGGGTAAATGGAATGGGGGCATCCTGGATGTCATAGTTGATGGTACAGGGTCGACCACACCCGCCGAGACACCCGATGCACTTCCTGATGTCCTCGAGTCTACCTTCAAGATACTTGTTGGGTGTTTCAGGGTCACAGGTTAACTGCCTGCCCATAAATATAATATCAGCCTTACCTTCCTGCAGGAACTTCTCCGCCATCTCTATGTCAACAATCCTGCCGACGCCAATCACTGGAAGTTTGGTGACCTGCTTTACCGTTGCCATTATGTCAATGAAACATCCCCTGGGATAATACAGGGGAATTGAGATACCTTCCATAGAACGTATGTTATCTCCCTGAGAAACGTCAAAGCAGTCAACACCGGCTTTTTCCAGTGCCGGAATAATATACCTGACGGTGTCTTCTATAGTGATGCCCCTTTCGCCCAAAAGCTGGTCGGCGCAAATCCTGACCAGTATGGGGTAATCTTTGCCGACCGCCTCCCTCATCTTCTGTATCGTCCTCACAGGAAAGCGAAGCCTGCCCTCCCAGTCGCCGCCGTACTCATCGGTCCGCTTATTGTAATAGGGTGAGACGAAAGAGCAGCAAAGAGAAGCACCACCATGGGTACAGTGCAGCTCCACACAATCAGCACCAGCCTGCTTGATTCTGGCAGCCGAGGCAGCAAAAGCGTCTTCAATACCGACAATCTCTTCAAGTGACAGGTCATGGATGGGTATCGACGGTTGACCTAAAGCTTCAGTTACGGTTTGGGTGGCATTCTTTTCGTCAGGATAAGGTGGTGGGGAAGGGCCCATTCCCAGCATTGGACCGAACATGGCGATCTGGACGCCTAACCTGGTATCATGTGACTGCAGCGCCCTGGCCAGATTGGCAAAACCGGGGATACAGGAATCGTCGGCAACCGAAAGTGCTAGCCGCCGCAAGGCAGGGATACCGACGTCAACGGGTACACAGGCCCCGGTCATGACCAGTCCGGCTCCCCCCTTTGCCCTCTCTTCAAACCACCTGACGGTGATATCAGTTACCGTACCGTTTTCCCCCACCGGGTTATTCAGGAAGGACGGCATACCCAGGCGGTTCTTGAGTTTCATACCGTTTATCTCGATTGGCTGGAATACTTTCATTTTCTTAACATCCATGTTTCTCCCCTTTTAACATTATTCCGGTACTGCGGCACAACCTAGCCATGGATACTTTAGCCAGCCACATCCCTCTTGTCAAGAAAACCAGTATATTGACAGACCATTGAAGGAGTGATAGTTTATGAGCGATGACGGTTCTTCAAAAATACGATCCCCAGGAAATGTCAGCTTGTTGAAATATAGCCACAAATAATGCTATTGCTGCACCCACAAAGGTATCCGAAAGGAGTACACGATGGAAAATGAACCACAATTGTACGAAGTAGAGAGAGACGGACCGGTTATCATCTGGAAATACCATAATCCGCCAAACAACCTTCTCAGCGGGGAAGCATGGGCAGAGCTTCTCAAACTCGCCGAAGAGTTTGAGAAAGACCCGGACCTGCGCGTTGGTATCCTTACCAGCGCACTGCCGGATGTCTTCATCCAGCACCATGATGTGGCATTACTGCTTCAGATGTCCGAGCAATTACGCAACGTCCCCGATGACGAGATAACCAAACTGGCGTCTCAACAGTCCGCCCCCCGCACCCTTAATCAGGTGCTGAAACCGATAATAGTCGCTATCAACGGTTATGTTTCCGGCGGTGGCTGTGAGGTGTGCCTAACCGGCGACTTTCGTTTCATGTCAAAGAAAGCGGTGATAGGCCTGCCCGAAGTCAATGTGGGTATCCTCCCCGGGGGTGGCGGCACACAGCGTATGGCACGTCTGTTAGGTACCGCTAAAGCCCTCGAGGTGTTAATGCTGGGAAAGATAATTGATGCCGAAGAAGCCTATCGTATTGGCCTGGTGCATCGTATTTACGAACCGGAAGAGCTGATGCCGGCAGCGCTTGAATTCGCCAAAGACCTTGCCACCCGACCGCCACTGGCTCTCGCCCACATCAAGCGGTGCATCCACGAAGGTGTAGAGATGACCATTGAGGAAGGGCTTGCGCTGGAGAGACAGCTTTTCTGGGAACTAGTAAAGAGTAGCGATGCTCACCGATTAATGAGCGAGTATGTAGCCGGCGGGCAGAGTCGCGAGTGGATTCTGGAGCAATTTGGCACGCCTGAAGCCAGGCGAGCCCTTCAGGATTAAACCGGCGATGAATCCAGCGGATTAGTGAGGAGACTGTAGCATCAAGAAGGAGACAACGATGGAGGAAAAACTAAAAGGTAAGGTTGCGCTGGTTACCGGAGCGGCACGTGGGCTGGGTCGCGCCTATGCGTTACGGCTGGCAAAACTGGGGTCGGATGTGGTCATTAACGACATTGACCTGCACTCATACCGGCAGTTCAACGAAGAGCAACCTGCGGATACGGTGGTGGATGAGGTTCAGAACCTGGGGCGACGCTCCCTGGGAATCGAATGTGATGTTGCCCAGAAGAAAGAGGTTGATACCATGTTTGAGAAGATTCTCAGCGAGTTTGGCCGCATTGATATCTTAGTCAACAACGCCGGAGGTCTGCAAGTCAATCCGGAGACGAGCTTCGCATCCAGTGTGCCCGAGGAAGACCTGAGACGTGAGGTAGATAGAAACCTGATGAGCTGTATATTCTGCTGTCAGGCCGCCAGTATTCCGATGAAGAAACAGAAGAGCGGACGGATAGTAAACGTGTCATCTCAGGCAGGGCTGAAGGGTTCGGCGAGTGGAGGCTATTCCTCATACGGGGTGGCAAAGGCGGGTATCATCAACTACACGCAATACCTGGCTGGAGAGCTGGCACCCCATGGAATTAATGTCAACTGCATTGCGCCGGCGTTTATCGGGACGGCACGGATGATGCAACGAAGCTTTGATACCGCGCCAGGGCGGCTGGAAGCCCTTGAGAAGACTATCCCTCTGGGCAGGGTGGGCACCGCGGAAGATTGCGCCAAGGTTGTCGAGTTCCTGGTTACCGATTTATCGGACTATATCGTCGGGCAGTGCATTCGTATCTGTGGCGGTGTGCTCTTATTCTTCTAGCGAAAGAGCAAGCGCACCACTTGAATTTAGTCGCCTTTTTACGGCAGGAAAATGACCTTAGCCGCCTCTTTCTTGACTGCCAGCTCGAAGCCCTTCTCAGCTTCCGAGAGCGGTAAACGGTGGGTAACCATCGGCTCAACCCTAACCTTACCCGAGGAGAAGAGAATGAGGGCACGGTGCCATATTGCCAGGTCATAACCATAGGCACCGATGATAGACTTACTGCTCCGCACCAGGTTTGTTGTTGGGAACTCGGCCGATACGGGATGAATCCCGATAAGAATCACCTTGCCACCGGGTCTGACCATACTTACAGCCTGGGAAACACTCGCCGGATTCCCCGATGCCTCAAAGACAAAGTCCAGCCCTGCCCGGAAGCCACCGCCGGTCGCCTCCATGGCCCTGCTCACCAGGTCTTCCTTCTCCACATTGATAGTATCGTCAGCACCCAGGTCACGGGCAATCTGGAGCCTATTCTCATCAGCACCGGTCCCGGCTACCATGACATAGCCTGCCCCGGAAGCCCTTAACGCCTGAAGGGCAAGCAGTCCGATGGGACCGGGGCCAAGCACTGCCGCCGTCTGACCCAGCTTTATGTTGGAGAGGTCAACGGCACGCAGGACAACAGCAAGGGGCTCACAGAGAGAGGCTTGTTCATAGCTGATATCCTCGGGGAGCTTGAGGATAGTAGCCGCAGCAGTCAGACGTAAATACTCAGCAAAAGCGCCGTCGGCTCTGAGACCCAGCCCCAGCCGATTGGTGCAGGAATCACTCTTACCCACCTGGCAGAAAGAACAGCGACTGCATGGCATAGAAGGCAGGGCGGTAATTCGGTCACCAACCGCCGTATTCTGGACCTTTGACCCCACCTCGACCACCTCACCGGAGAACTCGTGGCCGAGGATAAGCGGTAGCGGCATCCACTCATAGTTCGGAGTCCACTCATAGACATGGACATCGCTGCCACAGAGGCTGGCGGCCTGTATCTTTACCAGAATATCGGTGTCCGTCACCTGGGGCGCATCAACATCAAGCACCTCAATACCAGGCTCTCTCTTAGTCTTAACTACCGCTTTCATACTGGCTCCTTTACTACTGGCTAACTATTTTGAAAAATGGCTCCTCACTTTCGGTGGCGACATCAATCACGGTAGGCACCGATGCATGGAAAGCCTGCTGAAGAGCCGGTGCCAGTTCTGCGGGCTTCTTTACATTGATACCCTGACAGCCAAATGCCCGGCCAATCTGGGCGAAGTCGGTCTGCACAAACTCAGAAGCGATGACCCTTCCCATTCGCTTTTGACCGTCACGGACGTTGCCCAGAACCGAATTGTTCATCACCAGAAAGACCACCGGCAGGTTGTACTGAATGGCAGTCGAGAGCACATGAAGTACCATAGCAAATCCACCGTCGCCGACTACCGACAACACCGGTCTATCAGGATGGAGGAGCTTAGCAGTGAGCGCTGCCGGAGGACTCCAGCCCATACCAGCGATGCCACCGGGGCAGAAAACGGTGCCCACTTCCTTGCTCCTGAAGAAGTGAGCCATCCAGATGCGGTTATTGCCGGCGTCGAGAGTAATGATGGCAGACTCGTCTACAGCCTCTTCAATTTCCCTGACAATGCGCTGGGGAAGGAGAGGGGAAGCATCCGAATAGAGCTCCTCTGCCTCAAAAAATCCCTGCTCACTCTTGGTTTTCTCCAGGGCTTGAAGCCTTTCCCTGGGGACAGCAAATTCTCCGCCGGTTATCTGCATCAGGGTATTGATAACCTGAGTGAGAACAGTCTTGAGGTCACCAACCAGACCTATCTCCACGGGGAAGGTCCAGCCGGCATTTCTGGGGTCAATATCAATCTGGATAATTCTCTGGCGTGAGGGGTCGATGAGATTGGGGCTCTCATATTTGGTGTCGCTGGGGGTGAGACGACAACCGGCAACGAGAATAAGATCGGCATCGGCAATCACGCTGTTGGCTGTCTTCTGTCCAAAGCCACCCATCATTCCCAGCGCCAGTGGATGGACTTCAGGGAAGGCGCTCTTGCCTTTATAGCTGGTGGCAACGGGAATACCGAGATACTCGGCAAGCTGTTTGAGTTGGTCGTAGGCTTTTGAGGTATGAACACCGCTGCCGGCAATAATAACGGGATGCTTTGCCTCCAGAAGAAGACGGCTCGCTTTCTCAATGTCTTCCGCAGAAGGAGCGCTGAGGGACTGCTTCAGGTAGCCGGAAGTGGGATGAATTGCGGGTCTTCTCTGGGGGTCAATTTCCCCGGTAATAGCACTGTTGCGCATCACCACAGCAGCAGGGCCCGGCCTCCCGGCTATAGCATGTTTGATGGCAAGCTGGACACCGTGTGCCGCTTCCTCAGGCGTAACGGCATAGGTAGTGTACTTACTTATTGAACGCATGATACCGACAATATCAAACGAACCATACTCACCGGTTCCCGACTGGTAATTACCGTGCTGGCTCAAGGCGCCATCTGATGTGTCAGTGAGAACAAGCATCGGGGAGCCGTACAGAAGACCTTCTGCTATACCCAAACCACCATTGGAGGCAATGAAAGCTCCCTGCCCCATCAGCACCCCGGGCTTTCCTGTCATCCGACCGTACATGTCCGCCATACAGGCAGCGGCCTGCTCGTGTCGGGTAAGGACTACCTTAATCTTGTCCTGTTTGTCGTAGAGGGCATCAAAGATAGAGAAAGTAGCACCCCCGGGTATGCCGAAGACGTGGTCAATACCGGCTTCAATCAGTACATCGCATATTTTCTCACTGGCTCTGGTCATATTCCTTCCTCCTTTAATCTGCATACGCTATCTGTGACGGTCACATCTGGTAACCAAGTGACATTGATTGGTCTCTCTAAATCGCAGGGGGATGACGGGGGATTGTGGGTTATCAGCAACAGCGGCATCGGTCAGTTAGAGACATCTTAGGCAGTTGGGCTGTCATTGTCAAGATGAATCGGCTGGTTCAAGAGGGGGGATTGAGCAAAAAGCCTGCTAACGCTCAATATGTTTGATTTGATAGCGCAGTCGTCCGGCAGGGACTGTTATCTCTACCACCTCTCCCTGTATCTTACCGATGGCGGCTTTTCCGATGGGTGAAGCACCGGAAATCTTACCTCTACTCGGGTCTACCTCCCTGGAACTGACCAGCGTATAACGTAATTCTTCTCCAGAGGCAAGGTCCTGCAATACAATGCTATCGCCGACATTTATCCTGGGGGTGTCATCGCGTTTCCCATCAATGACACCCGCCGAGTTCAGGGTCTCTTCCAGTTCCATAATCCTACCCTCTATTTGTCCCCGCCTTTCTTTGGCTGCATCCAGAGGCGCATTCTCCCGAAAATCTTTATCGGCGGCTGCCTGGCGCATTTCTTCAATAGCCTGAGAGCGCTGATTCTTAAGAGCAGTAAGTTCAGCCACCAGCTCATCATACCCCTGCTGAGTGAGGGTTACAGGCTTACGAACAGTCTTTTCGGACGAAGACCTGACCTTAGTTCTGGTCTTACGCGCCTTAAGGTGAGTGGCCAGATTATCCTGGCTCCATCCCTTCTTCCTGGCATAGACCAGGAAAGACCTAATCAGCTCAAGTTTTCCTGAATAGTGGGTATCTGATTGTGACAGGCGTTCCGCGTAGTTAGCCACCTCAGGGGCAGTAAGCCCGGTAAAGGGTCGTTCCCGACCATACCAGCGGACAAATTTATTTATTTCCCGCTGACTGCCCCCCCTTTCTGTGGCTGGTAGGTTCGCCAGAAAACGGGTGGCGGCTTCACCCAGACCTACGTTATCATCCTTGTCACTCAACTCCGAAATGTCCTCCGATACCGAATTGCTCCGTTATCTTAAATGTCAGGTAATCAAGACATCCAATTACCCACTTCAAGTCCAGTTCCTAAAAGTAAAGGGAAGCTTCATCGCTTGAATAGTCTTTGAGAAGACGCGGTGGGTCAGCACCCTGGATATCACCTTGCCGTGCCAGTCAAAAGACAGGTCTTCTGCTTGAGCCAGTTCTTCAGCAATGCCGCCGGCTGCTATTATGTCAAATATCCTGTCAATTTGTTTATCACTCAGCATCTCGTAGGCTTTCCGTGCCCAGTAACCGGTTCTTAGCTCACGACCAAGCTTCCTTTTCCAGGCGTGCTGATAGCCAGCCAGGTCCCTGGCAGACAGGGCGTCAGCTTCCAGCGCTCGGTTCAGAGTACCAGCGGCAATATCAGCAGACAGCAGGCCAAAATAGATGCCTCCGCCGGTGGTGGGTTTTACCTGGCCAGCCGCAGTGCCGACCACCAGCAACCTATCCCCATAGGTCTTTGGCAGCGGTTTTAGCGGAACTCCACCATAGCGCAGGTCTACCTCAGCCGAGACTATTTTCCCTTCAGTCAGCAGGGAAGCCATAAATCTCTTCAGATAGATACCGGGGCTACGTCGGGACAGCAATCCCACCAGAGCCCTTTGTGGTGAGGTCGGCACCAGCCAGGCAAAAAAGGAAGGGGCTATCTCCTGTCCGCAATAGACCTCTACCTCGTCTACTGCTATCGCCTCTACCTCAGCCTGAACTCCCGTAACGGAATCGGTAAACCCGCCTAACCCTAGTTCCTCAACCAATCCCGGATTAAAACCAGTGGCAATAACCACCGCTCTTGCTTCAAAGTACAATGTCTCTCCCTGACGAACTGCCTCAACCCTAACGCTATTATCTCCAAACTCGATGCTTCTTACCGGGCTACTCAATACATATTCCACTCCCCTATCCTGAGCCCGGGTTGCCAGAGCCAGATTGAAAGCCGGGCGGTCGACAACGGCAGCCTGCGGTTCCTGTCGGTACAGCTGCAACAGCTTACCCGAAGGTGAAAATAGTCGGGCACTGCCTGTCCACCTGTGAATAACACCCTCATCAATAGCGAAGGAGCTAACACATTCCCGACTAATGATGCCAGTGCAGCAAACCGGTTCCTCCAGTCTCTCCTTCCGCTCCACCACCGCTACCCCGTATCCCATTCCGGCCAGCTTATAAGCCACCTGGCTTCCCACCGGACCACCACCGATAACCAACGCGTCATACAACTTCAACTCTCCGGTCCGAAAACTAACCTGCACATTAGCTTATCATTATTTTCATCTTTAATCGAATTGAGAGAACTGTCATGATTCTGCCAAGAGTGTTCCCCTCTACAAACAGGCAGAAAAGATGTAAAAAAATGTAAAATAGTGTATTACCCACAGAAACATCGCAATTTAGCTATTGACAAGTCCACTGTTTCATGTTATATTGCATTGAAATGCTACAGCAGGTATTGACAGATGTGCTGTCTTAGCAAGAGTTACCCAGGAGTAGCAAAATGATTTCTACGGTTACGGTTAGCACCATCAGTACCATTACTACCATGACAGGTTTAGAAGTAGCAGGCGTGTTTGGTGCCGTTGCCACAGTTGCTTTGATTGTCCTCCTGACAACCAGCGCGCTGGTCAGCGTTAGAGCAAGTGGCTTTTCTCAGCGTATGGGCAGGTTTTTGAACGTAGGTATTGTTCCCCTGCTAATGGTACTCACTGCTACAGTTGCCACAGCAGTCGCTACCATACTTTAGAAAGAGAAGGGTGCTGTTAAATACGGCACTATAGTGGTTATGCTATAAAAGGACCCACTCCCAAGAGTGGGTCCTTTCTTTTTACAAGTAAAGTAAGGCACCACTGAATTGCCTTTTGACCCCTAAGATTTTTGGGGATTGCCTCTTGACAAATTCAGGGTCGCACGTTATACTTTTTTAGCTTCATTTTGCTAAAGATTGTCACAATCGATTGACAAAAGGATTTTTATGTGCTATTTTATGGACAAGAACGAAAGGAAGTGCTGAAATGATTTCTACAGTTACAGTTAGTGCCATCAGTACTATCAGCGCTATCAGTAGTAGCGTAACCACGATATCTACCATAGCAGCCGTAGGAATGGCGGCCGCCCTAAGTATTGTGGCTACGGTTACATTGATTAGCTTTCTGAGCACAAAGGAAATAGTAAGTACCAGGGTAGACGGTTCTTCTCAGCGTATCGGCAGTTTTCTGAACGTAGCTATTGTTCCGCTGTTGATGGTCTTCGCCGCCGTAGTTGCCGCAGCAATCGTTGGGCTGCTCTAGAAAAACAAGGGCAGTACCAGGTACAACATGATATTGGTTACGCCGTGAGCAAGGGTCACTCCAAGGAGTGATCCTGTCCTTTTAACCACCCAGGCAAAGAACATAGCAACCACAAAAACGAAAGCAAGATCTATCAGTGAATTGTGTATCATGTGGAGGCTGGCGAACAGTAGACTAACATAGACCAGTCCTCCCCCCCCCCACAGAGGTGCTATGCTACGTTGAAGTACCCCACGAAAGATTAATTCCTCCACAAACCCGGTACACGCCAGGAGCAGGAATCCGGCGAGCACCTGTGTTTCCTGCAAAACAACGCGAACTGCTTCCGCCTCTCCCCTCAGAATAAAATACTCCGCCACCCCAAAGGCAACCCCGGTCAAGGCCACCAGTAACTGAATCGGAATGCGATTGAAATTAAGTCCTATGTCCGTCATCCGATAGCCCAGGACACGCATCAAGACAAATGCTGCCACAGCCAGCGGGACGTAGATAATTGGGTACCACCAAATCATAGGAATATTAACCAAGGGCATACACCAGCCAATAATTCGCACCAGAGGAACCAGAGCGAATGATAAAAAGATACGCTGACGCGTCTGTTGACCAATCATGGATGAATAGACTATTACCGCAGCCAGAATGACGATGTGACCGATTATTCCCCACAATGGGTCAAAGAAGACAGCAACCACTTCGGCCAGAATAATAGCCGCCAGATAGACTATGGCGTCCCATGACTTCCAGATATGAACCCTTGGTATCAGGGGAGACCCACACCGTTGGCAAGTGAAATCCTCGGTTTTCTCACTCTTCTGACCGCAATTAGAGCACTTCAGCATTGTATGACCTATCTGTGTGCTTAACGTACAGAAAGCGGTGAGGCTAACGCTTCACCGCTGTTCCACTTCCGGGAGAATTATCTTGAACCACTGCTATTTACGATACCTTAAGTTGCTGGAGAACTTCTACGGCGACGTCTGCGGCCCGTCTCCCCGAGAGAAGCATACCCCCGAAGATAGGTCCCATCCTGGGTGCTCCGAGGACAGCATTAGCCGCCATACCCGCCACGATCAAGCCAGGAAAGACTTCTATAGTGTTCTCCATTATCCTGCTTTCCGCCACCTCAGCCCACATTGACCTCTCCCCCATGATACCGCCACTCTCCGTCTTCAGCTTACCGCCAAGTTTATCCACGACGATATGGCAGATTTCACTGGCATGGCCGGTAGCATCTATAACCACCTTTGACCTCATGGATAACGGGTCTACATGCAGTCCGGCGATACTAACGGCACTCCAACTCAATACCAGCCCGGCTATTCTGTCATCCTCACGAATCATCACATCCTCGATACTCATCAGGTTAAATATCTTGGCTCCAGCCTGGACCGCCTTAAAACAAATAGCCGCGGATGCTTCTACGGCATCGGCAATATAGTAACCCTTTTCGTACTCCTCTGTTCTGATGTCAAATTCATCGAGTATCTCTTTCGCCTCCTGCTGGACGACGATAGTATTGAACATCATTCCCCCACCGGGCATGCCACCGCCAGGGCGAAGGCTTCTCTCAAAGATGACCGTCTTTATCCCCTTTTTCGCTAGATAATAACCTGCAGTCATGCCGGCCGGTCCGGCACCACCGATAGCCACCTCAACATCCAACGCCTCTTGAAATTCCGTCATGAAGCTTTCGATTATTGCCCTGGATATGGTTACGTCATCAAGTTGCATCGTTTCCTCCGTTTTCCAAACTAACACTTACCTGCTGAGACGCCCAAGAACTCCTCAACCAGTTGCATAGCACAATAGCCGCCACACATACTGCAGGCTTCGCCCTCCGAAGCATGTTTACTGTGAACCTGCCGAGACACCTCCGGAGTCAGGGAGAGTTTGACCTGCTCTTCCCAGTCAAGTTTCTTTCTAGCCACAGACATCTTCCTGTCCCACTCCCGGGCACCCTTCACCCCTTTCACGATATCACCGGCATGAGCGGCAATACGCGAGGCGATTACCCCCTGCCGGACATCATCAGAGTCGGGTAGAGAAAGGTGCTCGGTTGGTGTTACGTAGCAGAGAAAATCGGTACCGGCGGCGGCAGCAATAGCACCACCGCTAGCACCAGTGATATGGTCATAGCCGGCGCCGATATCAGTTACCAGCGGACCGAGAACATAGAAAGGGGCACCTTTGCAGACCGATTTCTCCAGCTGAACGTTAGCCTCAATTTCATTCAGGGGCAAATGTCCGGGGCCTTCCACCATTGCCTGAACCCCGGCATCCTGAGCACGCTGTACCAGTTCCCCGATAGTAAGCAGCTCCTCAACCTGTGCCCGGTCAGTGGCGTCAGACAGGCTACCGGGACGCATACCATCACCGAGGCTTAGTGTCACATCAAATTCCCGGCACATATCCAGCAGGCGGTCATAGTATTCATAGAGTGGGTTCTCGCGCTCGTTATGGAGTATCCAGCCTATTAGAAAGGCACCGCCCCGGGATACAACATCAGTGACTCTCCCCTGCTGCTTCAGACGTCTAATGGCTGACTGAGTGACGCCACAGTGTACCGTGATGAAATCAACACCGTCCTTGATATGTTCTTCGATACCAGCAAACAACTCGTCTACAGTCATCTTGACGATGGCACCATGCTCGTTTATCGCTTTAATCCCAGCCTGATAAATAGGCACTGTTCCTATCATCATGGAGCTGGCCGTTACTATAGCCTGCCGTATTGCCGATATATCGCCACCGGTGGACAAATCCATCACTGCATCAGCCCCACACTCAATGGCAACGCGCATTTTCTCCAGTTCGGTGTCAATATCACCGAAGTCGGAAGAGGTGCCGATATTGGCATTAATCTTGGTTTTAAGCCCTTTCCCGATGCCACGCGGAACAAGACTGGTGTGGTTGGTATTGGCTGGAATTACTATTGTGCCTTCGGCGACACCCTGCCGGATGAATTCGGCCTCCAACCCCTCATAGCGGGCAACAGTCTCCATTTGTGGTGAGATAGCATTCTGTTTTGCCAGTTCCAGTTGCGTCATGTCAACACCTCCAAAAAAAGAAAACCAAGGGATGCGACTATTACTACCTGACCCCTGGTTTGAATTTGCCGCTTCCCTACGCTCGCATTACCGAGATCAGGTTCCTGGGGTCGGCATCTGCCTCTCAGCTTTTTGCGCACCCCCAGCGGTATCCCTATTTTACTTTAGCGCAGTATAACACAAACCAGACCCAAAATGCAAGTAGCTCTATTCCTAATATCTACCTCACCCCCTTAATCCCCCTCTCCTTTGAAGCAATGAAGGAGAGGGGGAAATAATTTTTTGAGAGGGGCTCCGCCCCTCTTTGACTCCCTCGAATTACTGCTCTATTTAGCAACAACAATGATATAATTGAGGCAACCTCTAGACTATGACTACTATGGAAAAACTTATTGACGGAGCTACAAAACTGGGGTTACAGCTCACCCCGGGGCAGCTTGAGCAGTTTGACACCTATTATCGGGAGCTGGTGGAGTGGAACAAACGAGTGAACCTGACCGCGACAACCGATTACGAGGAAATACAGGTGCGCGCCTTCCTCGATGCGCTTACCGTCGCACTCGTCTGGCAACCGCCCCCTAGTGGTGAGTCGCCGAGAGTCCTTGATGTCGGGACCGGCGGGGGGTTACCGGGAGTTCCTCTGAGGATAACCTTCCCCGGAATACGGCTGGTATTGCTGGAGGCGACGGCGAAGAAGGTGAGCTTTCTCCACCACCTGTGCGATCGGTTGGGTCTGGGCAATGTCGAGGTTGTAGTGGGGCGGGCGGAGGAGGTGGCCCACAGGGACGAGTATCGGGTGACATCAGACAGGGTACTGTCCCGCGCGGTAGCGAAGCTAGCGACGCTGGCAGAACTCGCTCTGCCTTTCTGCGCCGTCGGTGGGAGGTTTGCCGCCCACAAGAAGGGAAACGTCGACTGGGAGATCACACGGGCCGAGGCTGCGATTACCGCCATGGGTGGAAAGCTGCGAGAGGTGAAGTCAGTAGACCTGCCCGAATTCCCCGACCGGCGCCTTCTGGTAGTGATTGACAAACTCTCGCCCACCCCTGAGAAATACCCCCGCCGCCCGGGAATGCCAGCCAAGAGACCGCTGGTATAACATAACATTTGCCAAACACCCCAAACAGTAGTAGAATATTTTTATATATCAATAATTCATGAACCCACGGGAGAGTGAGGAGGCAGACATGGAAACTGGCACATGGAAGGTAAAGACTGGCCTGGCGCAAATGCTAAAGGGCGGGGTGATTATGGACGTGGTTACCCCGGAACACGCCAAGATTGCTGAGGAAGCCGGCGCCTGTGCGGTAATGGCGCTAGAGAGAGTCCCGGCGGATATCCGGGCGGCGGGTGGTGTTGCCCGCATGGCTGACCCGACGGTTATTGAGGCAATTATGAAGACGGTTTCGGTACCAGTGATGGCCAAGTGCCGTATCGGTCACTTTGTTGAAGCCCAGGTACTGGAAGCCCTGGGCGTGGATTACATAGACGAGTCTGAAGTGCTTACCCCGGCCGATGAATCACATCACGTCTGGAAACACGATTTTAAGATTCCCTTTGTCTGCGGTTGCCGCAACCTGGGTGAAGCCCTGCGGCGCATCGGTGAGGGCGCGGCAATGATTAGAACCAAGGGTGAGGCCGGCACCGGCAATATTGTAGAGGCGGTCAGGCACATGCGGGCGGTTATGGACGGCATCCGCAAGCTGGTCAACATGCCCGAGGATGAGCTGATGGCGGAGGCTAAGGAACTGGCAGCACCGTTTGAGCTGGTGAAAGAGGTGCATGAAACCGGCAAGCTACCGGTAGTAAATTTTGCCGCCGGCGGAGTAGCCACTCCATCTGATGCCGCCCTGATGATGCAATTGGGTGCCGACGGCGTTTTTGTTGGCTCAGGTATTTTCAAATCGAGCAACCCCGAGGTTATAGCCAAGGCAGTTGTCAAAGCGACCACGCACTACCAGGACCCAAAGATAATCGCCGAGGTCTCCAAGAACCTGGGTGAAGCGATGCCCGGGCTGGATATCAGGCAAATCCCCACTGAGGAACTGCTCGCACCCAGAGGATGGTAGTATGAAAATAGGTGTCCTTGCCCTGCAGGGAGCCTTTGCTGAGCACATAGCAATATTGCGTCGCCTGGAAGTAAATAGTATGCCCGTCCGTTTGCCCCACCAGCTTGTGGAACTGGACGGGCTAATCATTCCCGGCGGAGAGAGCACCACCATTACCAGGTTGATGCAAAGCTACGACCTGATGAGTGAAATAAGCAACCTGGCTGAAAACGGGTTGCCAATACTCGGCACCTGCGCCGGGATGATACTCATCGCCAAAGAGATTTCGGGCAGCAAAGTCAAACCATTGGGACTAATGGATATCAGGGTAAGGCGCAACGCTTTTGGACGGCAGAGGGAGAGCTTTGAAGCCGACCTCTCAATGCCGGTACTCGGAGAAAAGCCCTTTCCCGGAGTATTTATTCGAGCCCCGCTGATTGAACAGGCAAACAGCGGAGTCGAGACCCTGTCTAAGCTAGACAACGGCACGATAGTCTCTGCCAGACAGGGGAAGGTCCTGGCCTGCGCTTTTCATCCTGAACTGACCGATGACCTGAGATTCCACCAGTATTTTC
>SDBS01001455.1_pt1 | contig 23919 bp, 19 predicted proteins | sample 2277091 | NCBI WGS metagenome assembly SDBS01 (sample SAMN10404972, study PRJNA504765) | marine sediment metagenome | isolation source: marine sediment core GS10_PC15, 163 cmbsf | place: Arctic Ocean: Southern Knipovich Ridge | collected 2010
GTAATCTTTTAACTGCGTTTCTGTAAATGTTCGTCTTTTTTCTTTGAAGCAGAACAATATCTCTCTTCTTAAACATGCCAGTTTAAATAATACATTTTAAATATGATTCATCTTTGGTCCAGTAAAGCTTATCATATTTTGCTGATCCGATATTCCAGAATGCGCCACGTTTCATTTAAATATATATCTTTCCTAATCAAAATATTTTTCTCTATTTGTTCATCTTTATTTTTAAGTATAAAAAATTTTTAAACTATCTGGGATCCTTCTGTATACTCCTCTTCACTTCTTTTAAATAGCCGATCATACTCGAAAAGACCTTATTCGCTATAAATTTATCCTTAAAAAGCGTACTGGCATTTGTAGACATTGTCTCCCATAAGTCATGCCTATCGTAAAGATCAAATAATTTGCTAACCAGCTGATCAGCATTTCCACTTTCGAAGGTGAATCCACAATTATAGGTCGACAGTAAATCCTCTAGATTGCCCTTTAGGCTGGAAAGTATCGGGAGCCCTGAAGACAGATATTCGATAGACTTGTTTGGTACTGCGTTTAGTGTATGGTCGTTCGAATGTGAGAATATGGGTACTAAACCTGTTGATGATCTTTTGAGAAGAGTCAATATTTCAGCTCTACCAACCCATCCAGGCATATGTACATTATCACATCCGTAAGCAAGCTGCTTATAGAATTTAAAATTGTCGCCTGTACCGCATAAAACAAATCTTAATCGACGGCTATTATTTTGAATCTTTTTCGCTGCTTCTATAACAATTTTCATATCATCGCAGTCACCCATCATACCAAAATAACATGCTATAAACTCATTTTCTCTTATGCCTATTCCCTGTTCATCCCAAAATCTTTCTGCTTTCATTTTATCATCATTCGTGAGCACATTTGGCGCATAGCCCAAAGGAAATGCCCGGTCAAGGGTATTCAAAGAACGATCAGCATGATCAACTCCCCATTCAACAAAAGATTGGCTAATTCCACAAATAGCTGTCGCCTGCATGCATGCATGCCGCACAATCCTTGCCATGGGCCATAAGAATCCACTCGCGAAGGGTCTTGCCCACGTCGGGACCAGTGTGAACATGAAATCCGGCCATAAATCCCGTATATCGAGCACGACAGGCACGTTTTGTCTTATGCAATATCGCGTCGCAGCCAGGCAGAGTGCAGGTGGAGGAAAAGAGCATAAAACTACATCCGGTATGGATTCCTTGGTGGCGAGTTTTGAAAACTTTCGTCCAACACCTAAATGGTTGAGCAAACGCCTAAAGGAAATATTTTTAGAATACTTTACTGCATGCAAGAACCAAATACGATAACGGCTATTTATATCGACCACAGTATCAGCCTGATACCTGTGATGTTTTAATCCATGGTTAAAAGATGATGTCCACCATGTGACCTTGTGCCCCTTTTCAACCAGGGCTTCTGCCAGCATCGCAGTCCGTAAAAGACGCATGTTAGTTCCATTAGTAGGTACTGGTTCTCCTATTGTAATTAACCATACCCTCATTGAATCTTGAGACACTTTTTTATCCCGAAAATATTCCTCGATATTGAAACAAAAGGTGTATTAATTTTTTTTAATTTCTTGATAAATATTCAACAATTTTTTACTTACATTTTCCCAGTTATATTTTTCAAAAACGGCCCTCTTTCCATTTTCTCCCATTCTTTCCGCTTCTTCCGGGTGTTCAATTAAATATTTTATCGATTTTGCGATTTCTTCAGGCTTTGTGGGGTCCACACAAACTCCGCATTTGTTCTTCTCAATAATCTCTCTATATAAAGGAAAATTAGAAGCTACTACCGGTAAACCGATTAACATATAATCAAATAATTTATTTGGTAAACCGTTAATGTTATTTGCATATGGTAGATAAGTAACAACACCTATAGAAGCCGTAGCTAAATACTTCTCTTTTTCCTCATATGGAACCCAGGAAATTAATTTAATATTCTCTTTTATATTAAGTTCGTTGATCAATTTTTCAATCTCTGCAGCAAATTGCTCTGGTGCTATACTGCCGACTAAATACAGTATCCAGTCCGGATATTTCTTAATAACAATACTGATTGCATGTAGCAGCTCGCATATTCCTCGAATCTTGGATATACCTCCAATATAGATAATATTTTTTTGAGTATTTTTTTTGTAAGTCTTAGAAAGACGCGTTAAGGGATAATTTTCTATACATTCTGCTCGAACCTTCATACTTTCGTATCTTTTTCCTATAATAGAATTAGCGCATACTATGTAATCGAAAAAGGTAACCGATATCCTCTCAAAAAAACAAAATAGAACACTGACAATTGGTGTTAGATACTTTGGAATCCAGGATTTATGCAAAATAACGTTAGGGTAATCTTCGTGTACATCATAAATTATCTTTGCTTTTATAAATACTTTAAGCAAAAATCCAACCGGTATTAATTCCGGATCATGGAAATGATATACATCAGCTTTTTGTTTTTTAGCTAAAAAAAATATTGTCCAAACTGTTATAAAAAAACGAAAAAACCTGTTTTTTGGTTTTGATAAAGGAATAATTTTAATATCATCAACAATTTCGTCTTTATCATTCTGAGCAATTAAAGTCACATTATAACCGGATTCAGCTAATGTTTTCGCTTCTTTATAGAAAATCCGGGCATCAAAAGGTTGATGCACTGACGTGAGAATACATACTTTTTTATTCATGACCCGAGTATTTCTCTGTAAAATATTATAATTTTCCGGGCACTTTTTTCCCAGTTATAGTTATCTAAAACCAATTTTTTTGCCGCTTTGCCAATTTCCTTTGCTTTTTCGGGATTTAAAAGTAAATAATCAATCGCATCACTCAAACTATCAATATCTTTCGGCTTTACTAAAATCCCGGTTTTTCTATTTTTTAAAAAATCTTCAGATCCCTCTTTCTCGCACGCTATTACCGGTTTTCCATGAATCATTGCCTCAAGGTACACAACACCAAATGCCTCATCCCAACTTGGAAGCGCAAAAATATCACAAGCAGACATCAGGCTCATTACTTCAACCCTATTAATTCTTCCTAAAAATTTAACATAATTTTCTAAATTTTTTTTCTTAGTTATTTCTTTTAGTTTTTTTCCCTCCGGACCATCACCCCCAATTAAATAAATAATATTCGGATGTTTCCTAATTAATCTATCTATCGCCTCTATTACATAAATGTGCGCCTTTCGTTCTATTAAATAACCAATACTTAAAATAATCCTTTTATTTCTATATTGGTGTCTATAAACGCTATCATTTTTATAAATCCGAATTTCTTTAAGATCGATCCCGTTTGGTACTACAACCAGTTCATCTCTTTTTATATTTAATCCCTCTTCCCCTAAGTTTTTAAGTGTATTACTTACTACAATTGTCTTATTAGAAAAATTTATAACTTTCTGAATATTCTTTTTACATTTTTCCTTTCTAAAAACAGTACCGTAAAAGTCTTGCCCATGAATAGTTACAACCAAAGGTTTTTTGTATCTTTGAGCTATTTTCATCCCAAAATAACCATCAGGTAAAGCCACATGGGCATGAATAATATCAAATTTAAAATTATTGTATATCTCTTCAACTATCTCTTGAATATACGTAAACATCCTTCGCCCTGATGAAGCAAAAAATAATGTCTTTGGAAACTCTAAATAACGCGGATGGTAAACTTCAATGCCTTCCAATATTGTTCTCTTGCGAACTGCTGAATATCTTTTCCATTTGCCCTTAATATATTTTATAGGAAATGGCATCAAGGGAAGTGGTGATATAACTTTTATCTTACAACCATACTTTACCAATTCCTTTACTTGCTGGTGAACGAATATCCCCTTTCCTTCATTAAAAGACAACGGGTACATATGAGAAATAACGAGTATTTTCACAATTTTGAATTGTTACCTTTCAGGATTTTATTGTATTGTGAATAACATAATCCAAGAAAAATCATCAATATAGACGTTATCTGTAAATTATGATAAACATATAATGTAATCATATAAACAGGCATAACAATAAAACTAACCTGTGTTGATACAGAAAATATTTCTAAAAACATACCATTCTGAATACTCTTTTGAATTTTTACAATTCCTCTATAAAAGCTAAGAAGCCAGAGAACAAATATAACAAGCCCAATTAACCCATACCTTCTCAAAATTAAAACCCACTCACTGTCGACAATTCTAGTCATCTGAGTTTTTCCCGGCCCCCAGCCAAAAAGGGGAGACTGTTTCCATATATCTAATTCTCTTTTCCATATTTGTAATCTTATTTGAACACTTGATTCCGTTTTTACATTTATTGCAGATCTAATTCTAAGAAAAAATTGTTGTGGAGCAAAAAAATAAATTACTATTATAAAAATAGCTATTATTGGAATAAATAATAATAATGTTTTACTCCATGTCTTTAACTTAACTTTTTTAGGATATTTCCAGAAAATAACAAATAATATACCAACTATTAAACAAATTAAAGCAGTCCGTGAAAGAGTTAACACTATACAAAAAACAAAAACTATTAAAAACACAGATATAAAAATAGATTTCACATTCCTGATCCAAAGTATTCCTACCAGACTGAAAAGTGAAGCTAACACCATGAGGAATCCAAAATCATTGGGGTTGCCAGTAGTCCCTACAATCCGTTTGCCGTATATCATACCATCAAATTGAGCTGGATTTAGATAACGTATATAACTTTCATTAAAATTATGGAACAAATCGAAATATTGAATTAATCCGACGCTAGCTGAAATTAAAAACATATAAATTGTAAAAAAGTAATAATTTTTGAAATTTATTTTATCATTATCTATATTTGTTACAAAAGCAAAAATTAAAAAATATTTTAACAACTTTATAATTTCAAAAAAATCCCTTGGGATTGGTAAAAATCCTTTTATTATAAAAGCCCATAAAACTGAAAGGAAAAACGAAACTCCAAAAATAAAAAACCATTTATGAACCGGGGTTATTTTAACTTTAATTTTTTCACCTTTGGCAAATTTAGCTAAAATAAATAATATCCAGGCAAATATTATTAAAATTAATTCTAACCTGACTGGAGGGATTAATTTAAAACGAATAGGGGGGGATAAAATCGCAAAACATATTAAAAAAAATGGAATATTACTATATAAATATTTACCAGATTTAAATACCAAAAATATAAAATTCCGTTTACTTCCTTCAAATTGCATAAAAATACTCCCCAATAATGATTTTATCCATATAAACTATGATATTTTGTACCAGACTTTACAATTCGCATATTGCTCTGCCTGACGTCAATTATAATTTTAGCTAATCAACCTTCTGAATTATCTCTAAAAATATTAAAATATCTATTTTGAACATAATTAAATAAATATTGTATATTTTTCTTCACCTTTGTTCAACTCTTAATTTTTCCCTTAAGAAATGTTGCTGAGGGTCATATACTATCGCCTATAATGTTGCAAACTATTGCTATCCTAGATCGTTCTTGACATAAACAAACCTCTAAGTTTGCAAGAGGTAGTCTATATGAATCATCAATACAACCAAAGTTGATACTTAAAAGGTTTATTGTTTCCAAAGAAAGCAATATACAACCTAACCGATCACCCTTGAAGATATTTCCCATTAGGCACCTAATAAGTATTTTAAGCTTATCCCAAAAACTACGAATCAAGCTCCAATACTCTTTCAATTGACTCGCCGAATGAGAATATTACACAGATAACACACATCTCCGGATTCATTCCCTGACCTTTTGAGCCAACACCAGAAACTCATGGGTTTCCTTTTCGGTATTGAAGGCCATTATGATATAGAATCCATCCATCCGGGTCACACCAGGCTCTTGCCAACGCCAGGAGGTTTCGCCAGTGCATAATTCCCTTCATCCGCAGATTAGAATTAATAATCACAAACCCTATGACAAAGCAAAACAAACTCCGGGCAAAAAACGATAAAATCCTGATAAAAGTAGCCGCTATTGCATAACAAATACCAAAATGCTTGATCCAGAAATAGATCAATCCCTGACAGGTTTTTTCCAAACGATTTCGTCCCCACTTTTGATTCCCGCTCACATTACCGTGATGGACGATCTCTACCGATTGAGCCCAAAATATCTTATACCCTGCCTTGTGCACTCGCCAGCAATAGTCCATGTCCTCACCATACATAAAAAGGTTCTCGTCAAGCTTTCCAACCTCCTCCATCACATTTCTTGGGAATAGCAGGCAAGCTCCCCTTGCCCAGTCGACTTTTAACCCCACGTCTCCTCTCCGGAAACAGTTTGCGCCGCAACTCTTTAATAGCGCCTTCAGATTGCTTGCAATCATATTACGTATAGTAGGAAAACTGTTAACAGATGGCTGAAAAGTTCCATCAGTGTTCAGTAGAGTGGGTACTACTACTCGCATATCGTTCCCTGCACTTGCCTCAGAGATAAGAAATGATAGAGCACCTTTGGGAAGTACAGTATCCGGATTTAAAAGCAAGATGTATGCCCCCCTCGCAAGAGCGATAGCCTCGTTGTTGGCAGCAGCGAACCCTACATTCTTTCCATCACCAATCAAAATTACTTGAGGAAAAGCTTCTCGAAGATCTTGCAGGGTTCCATCACTAGACCCATTGTCACGTACGAGAACCTCAAAATCAACCCCTTGACCCATGAATATAGACTGAAGACATTTGAGCACGTATTCTTTGCAATTCCAAGTTACAATCACCAATGAAACAAGCGGGCTGTGCACGCTAATACTCCTGTTTGGTTATTGCTTCTCGATACAGTTTGGCGTACCTATCAGCATGAACCTGTACACTAAACAATCTCTGCGCCACCTCGCAACATCGAGTAGAAACAATGGAGCGGTCGTCCACAAGACGAATTATTGCCTCCATGTTTTGATCCTGATCATCTGTTAACAATACACCAACTAAATATTTAGTTATTACCTGAGCAGCACCACCTATGTATTCATCACATATCACCGGCAAACCCGAAGCCAAGTACTCAGCAAACTTTACTGATATAACGTTTGGAGATTTTACACTCCTGGGCATAATAAGCAACCCATATTGACAGCAACTCAAAGCATAGGCCACCATGTCGCTGTCAAAGGAATGGATCCATATCTCATCGTCTGGAACACCACTTTCTTTAACCGTAGAAGCCATGACGTCCACGGGGGTTCGGGTTAAAATAATCAATATGGGGTTTCTAAACACGTCTCGAATCTGCTTGTATCTATTTAAAATATGCGCAAGGTCGTTCCATTTATTGAACGTGTTTGCAATTACAACTAACAAAGTGTGGGATTCCGCAATAAGGTGCAGTGAATCCAGGTATTTTTTTTTATCAGGATCTGCGGGATTGAGAATCTCAGGTTTAAAGAAACCAGCGGCTGCTGTTGTAAAGATCACTTCGACATTTCGGGCGTATTGACTATATAAGGACACCATAGGCTCAGAAACTACCACAACAGTATTAGCATTTTTTACCACCAGTCTTTCGATTTTCTTCCACATCGTATAAGCTATAGAAGATTCTTGCCATTTACCTATAAGAACTCGTTCTTCCGGCCAGCGAGAACGAGGGTCAAAAATATAGGGAATACCTCCCAATTTATTCACTAAATATCCAATAAATCCGGCATGATAACTGCGACAGTGTAATACATCAATTTTATTTTTCTTTGCATAATGCAAAACCTTCAGCACTGCCAGTGGAAATGCAATAAGCAATCCCAGAGGGCCCATAGAAATAAAAGGATAGGTAGCCAACATAGGGAAAAAGGAACATTTAATATTGGTAGCCCGTAATTCATCCTTGACTTTCTGGAATGCACATCTATGTTTGCGGAATACCCATTCAGCAGACCATTTACGGACCCGCAATATAGGTACCAGGCTGAAGAAATGCATTTGACAACAATCATCATGCCTCTGAACAATTGTCTTTAATAAAGACTTGACTTGAGTCTCAAAGATTCCATAGTCAACAACCAGCTCAGTACACATCAAATAAAGAACATTATACTTTGTCATAGTATTTATCATTAATGTTTAAATTATTTCAATGCATTCTTAAACACTTTAATTAAAAGAAATATATTGATATTCAGAATCTTAAAATTTTTTTATTTTTTGTTAGAAATAATTCTTCTATAAATATCATTTATTTTATTCCCTACAGCTTCATAACTATAATGATCCTTTGCATAATTATAAATTATATTTGAAGAGTAATTTTGGTAATTATCAAACATATAAAGAATGCTTCTTTCTAAAGCATTAATATCCTTTGGGGGAATTAAAATCCCAATGCTTTCATTAATTAATTCACTAATACCACCCACTGACGTTGCAATGATAGGTAAACCGGACATCATCGCTTCAATTAATACACAAGGCAAATTTTCATAAAGACTTGGCAACACAAAAAAATCACTATTTCTCATAAAGTCTGCTACTTCAGGTTTTGTTTTTACCCCGTGAAACTTTATAACATTTGTTAACTTTAATTTTTCTGCAAACTTTATGTATTCTAATCTATTTGGTCCATCTCCAACAATATTAAAAATAAAATCCTTCCTTTTTTGCATTATTTTAGCCAAAGCCTCCAGTAAATAGGGAATTCCTTTTATTGGTGAAAGCATTGCAACCAATAAAATTGTTTTTTCTTTATTTTTCTTATTAATCTTTGGATAGAAAATTTCTGTGTTTACTGCATTAGGCACTATCTCAAACTCATTATTTATACCATAAGACCTAATCGAGTTTTCTAAAACTCTACAAACGGGAAGAATAATTTTTACGTTATTCATAGCGAACCGCACTGATATTTTGTCAACAAAGCCTAACTTTTGAAGAGAAAACATAGAGCTATGTTCGGTCATCACAACAGGAATATTATTTCTCTTTCCTAAAATGACTGCAGGCACACCGGATGAATAAACATGGGCATGAATTATGTCAGGTTTCCATCCTTCTTTAATTAACTCTTTCAGAGCACTGTTTAATGAACTTAGATAAATAAAATACGTAGTTTTGGGAATCGGAGATTTTCTATATTTAATTCTGATAGTTCTTATTCCTTCTTCTTTGTTATCAGATATGTATTGCCATGTCTTTTTTAATTCTTTGTCACAACCTTCGCTTTTAAGAACTATCACATCTGTATAAAGTGACACCGCTTTGGCATGTTCTCTTATAAATACTCCCTCAACTATATTTTTTTCTGAAGGATACCATGCAGGGAAAAATAAAATTTTTAGTCTTTTATTATCGGATATAGTATTTTCATAATATATTTCCATATAAATTTACACTATATAAGCTGGGTTCTTTTGCTAATTTCAAGAAGAAAAATGATAAAAATAATAGACATCACCCTCCTTACTGGATAAGTTATTTCAAGCATAAAAATAATCCGTGCGGAGATAGATAATATCCAAAATACAAATTAACCTCTTTTACAGGTTTTGTCGAGAAAATGATAGGGAACATTATATTACTAAACCGGTGGGTAAGTATTTTGATACAATTATTAATAGGTGATATGAAATGAAAAAAAGAGATTTAAATAATATTCATCTGAAAAAGTTACCGAAAGATATTGATATTGATACGGGAAGGATTCATTTTTTATTGGATAAGTGCAGAAATAAAAAAGTTTTGCACTTAGGATGTGTTGATGAAGGTTTAACAATGGAAAGGATTGAAACAGGGAACTTATTACATAAACAGGTGCAATCTGTTGCAGAGGAAGTGTACGGAGTAGATATTAGTAAAGAAGGGTTGGATTTGCTCAATAAAGCAGGTTTTACGAATCTGATTTTAGGAAATGTGGAGCAGGTAGATAAAATATCAGAGCTGCAAGGAAAAAAATTCGATATAATATTGGCATCAGAGATTATTGAACACCTTAACAATCCCGGATTGTTTCTTAAAACAGCTAACAAGCTTTTTTCCAAGAATACAATAATGATTATAACAACCCCAAACGCCTTTAGAATTACAGGTTTAGGATACAAATTGAAGGGGTTCGAATTAATCCATCCTGACCATAACTTCTGGTTTTCATGGAGTACTTTAAGATCGCTGCTTTTAAAGAATAATTATCAAGTTATAGATAGCAGATTATATAGTTTTACAGACTACAAGCGTCCCTTGTTCCGCAACCTAATAAAAAAAGTACATAAAAAAATGCCTTACTCATCAACAGCTACTAATACGCTGGAAAATACAAGGATTTCGGCGCATGTTAGAATGAAAATGATTCGTAACATTGGGAAGTATTTTAATGTTGTTGTTAGAATATTAATACTCAGATTTTTATATAAATTGAATCCTTTTTTTGCAGATGGATTGATTTTTATAGTTAAACCGGTATAATCTTAAAGAACATTATAAAATAGTTATGAGTAGTTATACTAAAGATACTGCTATTACTTTTATCACGCGAGTCATAACCCTTATTCTGGGCATTGTTACCTCCATTACAATTGCGAGGCTTCTCGGTCCGGAAAATAAAGGGATTTATACTATGGCAGCTCTTCTACCTCAATTAATTGTGACGATTGCTGACTTGGGAATTGGCCCGGCTACCGTCTATTATGTGGCCCAACGACAGTATCCCTGGGATGAGATTTTGGGTAATAACATCTTATTAGCAGCCGGAATTGGATGTTTTGGTGTAGTTACAGGTTTAATCATCGCACTCTTCTTTCAACAAAATCTGTTCCCCGGGGTCCCTCGAGAATATCTTATTTTAGCTGTTGCATTAATCCCGGTAAGGATTTTATTCTCTAATACATATCACATTATACTTGGTGCTCAAAGGTTCAAAGAGTTCAATTTGATTTCCTTACTCAGGGCTTTTTCATTCCTGGTGTTTTTACTTATTAATATCTGGGTTTTAAATATAAGTGTTATAGGAGCTCTGTCCGCTGGAATAGCATCGTGGATATTAGTTGACGTTATAGTATTATTTTTATCGAGGACAGTTGCTGACGGGATTTCTCTTAAAATGAATATTACGTATATTAAAAAGGCGGCTACTTATGGAATCCAGGCACATATTTCAAATATCTTAGGTTTTTTAAATTATAGGATCGACATGTTTTTAGTAAATAGCTATTTAAATCCCAGAGCAGTAGGATTTTATTCAATCGGTGTTGGACTTGTAGAAAAACTTTGGCTAGTTTCACACGCGGCAAGTACTGTCATATTCCCCAAAGTTGCAGCGGAAACAAATGAGAATCGACGTAAATCGTTTACTCCCCTCGTTGCCCGAACAGTACTGTGGATTACACTGCTTGGAAGCCTTATCCTATTATTTTTAAGTCGTTGGATCGTGCTCCTATTTTATTCTGAGGTATTTCTCCCATCAGTACGGCCACTTCAGATACTCCTACCAGGGATCCTGTTCTTAAGTGTAACCCGGGTATTAGCCAATGATGTCGCTGGACGTGGAAAACCAATATTTAACACATATGTCGGTATAATCACTCTTACAACCAATGTTATATTAAACTTAGTTTGGATACCAAAATACGGTATTGCAGGTGCAGCTTTGGCTTCAACTGTATCTTATGGTGCCGCTTTGATTACAGAATTGTTTTTCTATACTCGTCTTACCGGAAATTCCTTGTTTATGATTATCTTTTTTCAGAAGGGAGATTGGGCGCTATACTGGAAAGCGGGAAAAGCATTTTTCAATTGGAAAAAAAGGGATAAAAACAAGTCTTTTGAATAAGATCGGTAATACATGCGAGAAGAATCTGTATAGGTATGGGAGTCCCAGGACGTACACAGAATTATGTGAATGAACAAATTACGCCTTTGCCCAGCCATCATTCCAAGATAAAACCGACCAGTTTTCACTCCATAGCTATTATTACTGCCTGTTTCCAACATTCAAAAAATGAAAATCAATACATAATAAAAATCTTTTATATTTAAAAAAATTACATATAATGTTAAACTAAGACTTAAACTATATTATTAGAAAAATACTATAAATGTACAAATTTATTATTTATTTTTTCTCATCTTTTACATTAGCCACTATTACTATTCCCTTTATCATAAAATTTTCAAACAGATATAACATCACTGATAAACTTGATGGCAGAAAAATACATACTGAACCAATAAGTAGAATTGGTGGCCTCGCCATATTCTTATCATTTATTATATTATTTTTAGTCTATATTTTGTCTGTAAAAAAATATATTCTCCTACCATTTAATATTTATTTATATCTAACTGCTTTAATTCTTGCATTTTTAATTGGCTTTATTGATGATATTATTAAAATAAGAGCACGTTATAAGCTAATTTTACAAATAATAATTTCATTTATAGCGGGGTTATCTGGCTTATTAATAACAGAATTTTCTTTTTTTGAATTGTTTACCATCAATTTTGGCTATTTTTCTTATATTCTAACAATAATATGGATTGTAATATTTATGAATGCTATAAATCTAATAGACGGTATGGACGGGCTTGCATCTGGAATTATTGCAATTGCATCTATATTTTTATTTGCAATAAGTATGTTAATGAAAAACTCAATAGTTTCTATTATATCAATAATATTACTTGGATCAATAATTGGCTTTTATATATTTAACTTCCCACCAGCTAAAATATTTATGGGGGATGGAGGAGCATATTTTTTAGGTTTTATGTATTCAACAATTGGTCTGATGGGAATTAAAAAAAGCTCAGTTGCCATTGTGTTTATAATACCAATAATTTTATTGCTTATACCAGTTCTGGATATTTTACAGGTTGCTTTTAGAAGGATAAAAGAAAAAAAGAACATATTTGTGCCTGATAAAAACCATATACACCACAGGCTTCTTGATCTTGGTTTTAGTGTAAAAAATATATTATTTATTTTATATTTATTTACAATAATACTTGGAGTTTTTTCATTATTAATCGTATTACTTCCATCACAATACTCATTTACAATATTTATTCTAATATTTTTAGTTAGTTTTTTTTCTTTTTATTTACTTTATATATTTGAAAATAAAGTTTTGAAAATAAATAAGAAGGATAATTAAAAAATAATATGTTTGTTTAATATTAATTTTGGGTTTTCTCATTTATCAGAAGCCGTTCAATACTATGCATTATTTACTATCTCCATAATTATTTTTAAATAGATATCAATAACTTTTCTCTCATCAAACTCTCTTAATACCTTCTCCCTGCCATATTTTCCCATTTCTTTTCGCTTTTCTTCACCAATCTGTATCATTTTAATCATAGAATCAGCAAGTTCTTTGCTATTTTTAACAGGGACTAAAAACCCATTCTTATCATTCCCAATAACTTCCCTGCAACCTACTGAATCAGCAGTAATTATTGGCTTTCCCATAGCCATAGCTTCCAGGAGCGAACGAGGTATTCCTTCTCTGTAATAAGAAGGTAAAACTATACAATCTGATTTGCAAATAAACGGCCTCACATCAGTAGTTTCACCTAAATATTCAATTAAACCTAATTTATGCCATTCTTTTATTCTTTCTTCCGGGATACCTGAAGGATTGCCTTTATCTATTGGACCGAGTAATTGAAATTCTATCGCAGGATATTTTTTCTTAATTATTTTTCCAGCTTCTACAAATTCACCTATCCCTTTATCCCACAAGAGTCTACCTATAAGTATAAAAACAAAAGTATTATCATTTTTCCTGATTTGTTTGCAAAACTCCAGATTGAAGTAACCCACATTTACACCAGAACCTTTGACCACTACCACCTTATTTGTATTATCTATAATTTTATTCTCTAAAAAAAGTTTCAAATCATCATTATTTTGAAAAAATATCCTATCAGTAATTTTGAAAGAAATTTTGTAGAGTATTTTAACAAATCCATAAAAAAAATTTTTCTTCATAAAACTATAACCTAAACCTGTAACAGTATTTAAACATTTTATATTCGTCAATTTTGCTGCAATTGGTCCATAAATATTAGGTTTTATGGTAAAATGAAGTGCTAAATGAGGTTTTTCTTTTTTGTAAATTCTAAATAGATTCCAAATTAACTTTAAATCTTTAAATGGATTTTTTCCTTTTCTATCAATATTTATTGGAATAAATCTAAATCCTTTTTTTTCTAATTTCTTTGTATAATCATCATAAGGAGCACAAAAAATGACTTCAAAGCTTTTTTTTTTCAAAATATTCATTAATCCCAAGCGGAAGTTATATATATACCAGGAGGTGTTGGAAATAAAAAGAATCTTTTTTACATCCATTTTTCTTTCCAAGCTTGAAACATCAAAACATCCCAAAGAAGATACTGCCAGTTGCGTTTACCACTTAAATGTTCCTGCCAGATAATTTAATCAATTCATTTTTGGTCATCTTTTAATAACTGTAAAAAATATTCCGCGTATTTTTCAAGCCTTCTTAATTGTTTTTATCGTAAAACCATATATACACAGGTCCTCATCTGAATAATCCTGGAACTGTTTAGTAAGTTTTTTTCTATCAAGAGGAAGCTTATCCCAAGTCCGTTTAGATATAACCTCATATTCGTAGCCAATACTCTCTAGCATTGATATTACCTCCGAGAATCTAAATCTATTAGTATAAAAGCCTGAACTACTGAATAATTTAGATTCCCATATTGCCTCTGAAAAGCGTAAGCTATGTAGATTCTCTGCTAAATGATCTTTCAAATCAACCACATGTGTACCTACGCCACTCGGTTTAAGTAATCTATAAAGTTCGCTTAAAGTCTGGAGTAGCTCCTTTTTTCTAATGTGTTCTAGGACGGCCTGGGAAAAAAGAAAATCTACACTGTTATCCGGCATCTGCTTCAATGACCTTAAACCACCGATTAAATAGGTTGCCCGAGTTGATTCAAGCATGTTATATATATTTGAAAGATCTACCTCAATCGCATATCCCAGTTCCAGTAAAAAATCGCGTGTCTCATGATAAATTTCCATTTTCTTAGTTGCATAATCACCATTATCAATCAAATAAGTTTTTATAGCTCCAAATTCTTTCGCGATCAAAGCAGTATTTAAAGAATCTCCAGGCCCTAATTCCAGACAGACATAATTTTTTGGACAGCCAGCCATTTCATAATGCTTCTTAAATGTGGAATGAGCATATTGAGCAATTTCCATGGCCCCGTGTTGAAAAATATGTATTTTTCTCCAAAAACCATATCCCAAGGACAACCTGTATAAAATTATCTTGGCTATTATTTTCATCTGCCATGGAAGATACTTCTTAAGTTTTACCATGATGCATACTCCTTTGTGATTGCCCTTAAATCATCCGTTATCTTCGCTGCCCTATGGTCATCAATATACTCCAGAGGTATTAGCAAACAGCCACGCTAAAAAGGGTTATTTGCAATTTACCATTATATAAAGAATTAAAATCCACATATTATAAATAATTTCTTGCGGGTTTCAATTCTTTGGAATAAAGTTGCTGTTCATTTTTTAAAGAATGTTTCAATTATTTTGATAAAATAGGTCATTTTACCTTCTTTTTTATAGTGGATAGCAAATAAATAATACTTTTTATCATGAAATATCTAAAAATATTAGAAATAAATTATTTAAAAATTAGAAAAAACGTGGTCGATTGCTAAGACCTCTGTACTCTGAAAAAATCTCTTATTACCTCCCAATACTATTTAATATCTTTTTCTTTTTAAATAAAATTTTAAATGAATACATAACCAAACCCTGTAACTGAACTTATTGATTTAACCTTAGCTAATTTGCTAGCTATGTTCTCATATATATTCGGCTTTAGTGTGAAGTTTATTACGAGAGAGGGCTTGTGATATGTATATAATTTATTACACTCGAATAATAGTTTAAGCTCTTTTATAGTGTTTTTACTTTTTCTATGTAAAATCCTTAACGGTATAAATTGGAACTCTTTCTCAATTAATGATGTATAATCATCTATGTTGACGACAGCACAAACATCAAAACCTCTTTCTTTTAAAGCTCTCATTAATCTAAATCTAAAATTATAAAGAGACCATGTTGTATTAAAAACAAATAGAACTTTTTTTACATCCATTTTTCTTTCCAGGCTTGAAACATCAAAACATCCCAAAGAAGATACTGCCAGTTGCGTTTACCACTTAAATGTTCCTGCCATAATTCTTTAATGGGTTCAGGATTTAAAATGCCATCCTGGTTTATTTTTTTTTCATTCAATAAATTTTCTGCCCATCCGCGTAGAGGGCCTCTTAACCAATCGTCAATAGGAATACCAAAACCCATTTTAGGACGCTCAATTAGCTCTTTCGGAACATATTTATTTAAAACCTGCCGTAATATCCATTTACTTTTGCCATTCTTAATTTTTAAAGACAACGGCAGTCTCTTTGAAAACTCAATAACTCTGTGGTCTAATATTGGAACCCTTGCCTCCAAACTTACAGCCATGGATGCCCTGTCCACCTTGGTTAAAATATCATCCGGCAAATAAGTTATCAGGTCAAAAAACATCATTCTATCTCTAAAGTCAGGAATAATTTTACGTACATTCCTATCACATAGAATAGTGTCTGGTTCAGTTGAATTTCTAACTAAATCTTCAGGTTCCTTCCAGTGAGAAACCAGCCCTCTATATAAATCATCCGCAGATTTATATCTTAAAACATTCGACAGTTTATGCAATTTATCACCAGGATGGGATTGTTTGAAGGAATAAGGCAATATATTATCTAATTTAGAAAATAAAAAGTCCCAACATTGGGGCGATACCATAGTCAACATCCTGGCAATCAAATTTCTACCAAATCCCGGTAAATACTTAATTTTATTCCGGATATTATCTGCCCAGAAATACCTGTTATAACCTCCAAATAGCTCATCTCCACCATCACCAGACAGACTCACAGTAACATATTTGCGGGTAAGCTGTGAAACGAGAAATGTAGGAATTTGTGAAGAATCAGAAAAAGGTTCATCATAAATATCAGGCAAACTAGGCACTACCTCCATTGCCTCTTTTGGCGTTACATATAATTCTGTATGATCTGTTCCTAAGTGTTTTGCTACCTTCTTTGCATATCTTGCCTCGTCATAGTTATTTTCATAAAATCCGATAGTGAACGTCTTAACGGGAATACTGCTCTGTGCCTGCATTAAAGCTACAACAGTGGATGAATCTAATCCACCCGATAAAAATGCGCCTAAAGGAACATCTGCTATCATTCTTTTTCCAACAGCATCTAAAAGCAATCTTTCTAATTCGTTAATGGCTTCACTTTCTGATAAATTGACCTGGTTTTTGAAACCATCTTGTGCTATTATCTTTGCATCCCAATAACGAACAGGAAATAATGTTGAATGCTGTGCGTCATAACTTGAGTTTGATAAGTGAGGAGAAAAACTACCTCCAGCTAACAATCCATTATCTACATTTAAAAAACATCCGGGCGGCAATTTGTAAATATTTTTATAAATAGTATACGGAGCGGGTATATAATTATGCCTGAAAAACAGTGCGAGAGCAGCCATGTTGATTTCCGGGTAGAAAAGTCTATTTGCTCTTATTGATTTTAATTCAGAAGCAAAAAATAAAATACCATTTTGAACACCATAATACAGGGGTTTTATACCTACTCTATCTCTAATAAGATAAAGCCTTTTTTCTTTCATATCCCACAATGCAAAAGCGAACATACCATTGACTTTCTTTAAAGTCTCTTCAATGCCCCACACCTCAAAACAAGCTAATATCACCTCCGTATCAGAATTACCCTTAAAACTTATATTAAAATTATCCTCAAGCTTTTTTCTTAAATCACCAAAGTTATACACTTCACCATTATATACAATAACATACCTCTCATTAAAAGACTTCATAGGCTGCCGCCCTAACGGAGAAAGATCAATGATTGATAGTCTCCTATGACCAAGTGCCAATCCAAACTTTTCATCTATGTAAAAACCATCATCATCAGGACCGCGGTGAACTGCCGCATCCATCATCCCGGTGACCAGTTTTCTTAAGCTCTTTCTATCAAAACCTGGAGGTTTCCAGAAACCCATTATTCCGCACATTTCAATTCCTCAGGATTAGCGAATCTATCAAATTATAGAGAGTTTAATAAAGATTAATCTATTTATCTGACTCCATTTATATGTTTCTGTTATGGATTATTACCCGATCCCGCACTGTTTCCGAATCTTTATATTTTATAATTGTGAACCACCATAGAATTCCAACTCGATAAACTCTACGAACTCAGTGAATTATATAAATCTTCAAATTGTTTAACAATTTTCTCTATTGAATACTTTTCAATTATTATTCTTCTTGCCATTATTCCAAGTTCTTCTCTTTTTTCTTTTCCTAGCTTTATCATTCTTTTAAAAGCATCCGCAAGCTCCCTTGTATTACCCGGCTGAACGATATAACCAGTACCCTGTACGATTCTTGCGGAATCACCAACATTAGTAACCACGCATGGCACACCACAGGACATAGCCTCTCCAATAACATTGGAGAAACCCTCCCCGTAAGAAGAAGAAGCGGCAATATCAAAAGCCGCTGTTAAATGGTGAATATCAGCTCTTTCACCCAACAAATGAACATTTCTATTGATATTTAATCCATTTATGAGATCAATTAATTCTTTATTTGTTCCATTAACTAGACTTCCAACAAGCACAGCATGGACATCGGAAAATTCATTTAAAACTAGAGCAAGCGCTTTTAAGAAACCCTTATGATCTTTCACAGGATCAAATCTTGCAACCATACCAATCAGTGTATAATCAGGCTCAATATCAAGTTCTTTGCATAATGATAATTTTGCTTTTTTGTCGGGAAAAAATTTATCGGTATCAAAACCATTGGAAATAACCACCCATTCCCTAGGATTATAACCTATTCTTTTATGAAAATCTTTACCCGCGTATGAATTAACTATTACCGCACACGGACACCTCGATAATAACGAAGACGTTTTTATAATAAATTTCGTTAAATATGAAACTTCCATATCAGAACAGCGAATATTCCAGACCACAGGTATTCGTCTAATTTTACCAACAATTAACCCCAATAAATTTGCATGATACATCCATGTTTGAATAGCATCAGGTTTAAACATATTTATGATTTTGAGTATCTTTAGCGCATACCCTAAACAAAAAATACCATTTATCCCGCTTTTCATCTTAAGTGCATACACAGGAATCCTCAATGTTCTGATTTTTTCACCAACAGGGCCGATATCCGTAATAGACACAACAATATTATTAAATTCATTCTTATCTATTTTAGAAAGCAGTTTATAAAGCATCATTTCTGCCCCGCCAGTATCGAGGCCTGTAATAAGGTGGAGGATTTTCACTGATTTTCTCGTAAGTATTGATGAGGCATGTGATAAACAATCTTTACATTCCTGGTTGCACCTTGTAATAAAACCCATAAAAAGTGAAATTGCATCCAGATAATGATAAAATCAACACCAACCCTCTGTCTGGGACCTCGTAGCTCCTCATAAAAACCATAAAAGAAAATCAGTAGTAGAAAGTAAATCAGAAAAAAGGAAGATTTTTTATTTCTTCTCCATAAGAGCAAACCACCTATAAGTGAGGGGATAAATAGAAGCCAATGTAGAATAGAAGGAAATAATAGAAATGAATAATGATCCTCAATTCCCCATGGCCTTGGTGTTAGCAAGTAATGAGGAATACCATATAATATATTTGTTTTTGCAAATTTAAGAAATGTAAAGATAGCATTTTTAGGGGAAATTATTAATAATAAAACCATCAACACAGCAAACATAAAAGCCCAGTGTTTTTTCCTGATCTCTTTACTGTAAAATAGATAAAAAACAAATGCCAATAATATAAAAACAGGTATATAAAAACGAATCCACCAAAAAACAGAAAGCAAAATAATAAAAGATAACAGTTTCCATAGTGAAAACTTCTCAAAAAGAAGCAGCGCATTATAAAATGTAATAACAGTTAATGTCAAAACAAGAATATCTTTCAAATTTAAAAAAGATGACCATGCAAGAATGTCCCAATGTAAAAGGAAAAATAACATCAACCATTTAGCATAAATTCTACCAAATCCCATCTTTTGAACTATAAGATATAAAAAATATCCAGCTATAAAAGTCAATCCAACGTTAAAGAAAACTGCTGAGTAATAATGAGTACCAAATAGATATCCAGCAAGCAAATTCCACCATCCGTATATAATATGATGGCCCCCTGATAATGTTATCAGTCGATCGATCCCTACTTGATTAAATAAAATAGTAAAAGGATTATAACCTTCCTCAAGCAATATTTTACCCTGATTAAAATAGGCTATATCATCTAACAAAGTCCAGGTCCCATAAAAAAATGCAAAGTAAATCAAAGGAATAGCGACTTTAACTAAACAAACTGCGATATTAGTTTGAAGAGATACTATTCGTCTTAAAATAAAACTTCCAAATAAAGCAACACAAAAAGCCAATAGAATTAAACTAAAATACATTAGAAATTCCCTCAGCTAGATATCTTTGAGAATATCTTCAAAAAACTCATTATGCCTTTCTATCATCTTTCCCACACTGTAATTATTAACTATTCTTTCTCGCACCCTTCTACTCAGCAAACTAAACTCTTTTTTTTCAAGGTTGAGCAATTGTTCCCATCCTTTTGCTAACATATCTGGTGATTTTGGCGGTACAATAATACCGGTATCCCCAACAATCTTTGCCGAATCACCAACATCTGTAACCACACAAGGAACACCACAAGCCATCGACTCACCAATAACATTTGGGAATCCTTCACCAGAAGAAGAAGAAGAAGAAGAAATATCTAAGGCATTATAAACAGCTGCCATATCCAATCTCCTACCTGCCCAGATTAACTTTCCTCCCAATTCCAATTTTTTACTTAACTGATACAAATCAGATTTATAAGGTTCTTCCCCATCACCCACGCAAATAAATTTAACATCTGTTCTCTTTTTACATAACATTGACACAGCTTCCATAAATGTGGGATGATCTTTCATTGGGTCAAGCCTGCCAACCAAACCAATTAATATTTCATTGGCTTTAATATTCCATTCTTTTTTAACTTTAACTCCTTCACTATATAATGGACAAAAATGGTTAACATTTATACCATTTGGGACAATAACAATCTTTTTAGCTGGAAATCCTCTCGCGATATGATATTTCTTACCACTTTCACTATTAGCTATGATGAGATCTATATACCGGGACAATCTTGTTTGCATCCAGAATGAAATTTGTAAACCAATACCATATTTTTTTAAATCCACATTCGATGCTCTTATCCCCCATATCACCTTTGGTACCTTAGATAAATACCCGGCAATAAACCCAAGTATGTTTGGACCATCCAGCCAACTATATAAAATATCCGGTTTTAGCTTTCTTAAAATCTTCACCAACCGAAAAATAAAAATCAACATATCCCATCTGCCTTTCTTTTTTAAATCCAATAATCGGATGCCCCCACCTCTTAGCTCCTGCTCTAAAACACCGCCTCCATAAAAGCAGGCAACTGTTGTGTCATATTTACTTTTATCCAGATATTTGACAAGATTAACCAGTTGCCTTTCCGAACCGCCTATATGTAATGAGCGAGCAAGAAAAAAAATATGGATCATTTCATTTTCCGAAAGATAAATTCATTATTGCCAAGTCCCCCTCCACAGGTTTTGAGTTCTTCCAGAATAAAACCTCTTTTTTTATTGAACTCAAAAATCTCCTCTGGTTTCGCTACTTCAAAAGGATAACCTCCTAACCAATCGATCCAATCATGTACGCGGGACATTCCTCTGGATGTCTTATAAGCAGTATAACGTTTAATTGGATTTTTCAATTTCAATATATCAATAATCAGGCCACCTAAAATGAAATAAGGAATAAACATTGTAATTACAATAGATTTACCAATCCAGCCGCTGTTATATAGTGCTTTGATCTTACGCCAACGCTTGGATTTTCCTCCCTGGTCATTGTAAATTGCAATAAACAATCGCCCTTCTTCTGAAACCAGAGGTATCACGTTTTCTAACGCCTGCCACATATTGCCAGTGTGGTGCAAGACCCCCCAGGAATATACAATATCAAATTGTCCCAATCTGAAAAGATAATCTTTATCCAACACACTTCCTCTTTCAATAATCCAATTATCAAAATTAGGGAAATACCTTTTCTTCAATTCACTGGTGCAGGCAACACTTTGTGGATCATAATCAAAAGAGTACACTTTTTTAGCACCTAATCTCATGGCGTTTAATGAAAAGAGACCGCTACCTGAACCAATATCAAGAAAAACTTTATCTTTTAAATTATCAACCCTTAGCATTTCTTTTAAAGATTTCTCGGCTTCAACAATTCTATCCTCATTTAATAGTTTTAAAAACCGCTGCCAGTTTTTACCAAATTCAAACCTCTTCCCCGAAATCACCTCTTCAGAAAAATCTTGTTTTCCCATATTTTCCTATCCTCTATTTATTCAATCAATTTTGTCTACTAAATTACCGATGTGGGCATGCCACATTCACGGTTATAAAGATATTCCTGCCTAATCGAAAACAAAAACACTGATTTTTAGATTGCACTTTTTAATCCTCAAAGCCGTATGAATGAGGATTTTTTTCATGGATTGAATATGATAATGGTGAAGAAAAACTGAATAAAGTGTAACGAACCATATCAAGACTATCCAGATATATCACTTAAAATAGATCAGTAACAATTCAGGGGGCACAAAAGAGAACTTATTTCTTATCAACTAACTATTTCTTCAATCACCCTTTCCCATAGTCCCATTATCTTTTCTAAACTGAACCTTATTAACACTTCAGGAGCTTTTGAAGCGAGACGATTTCTCTCTTTTTTATTACTCATTAATCTGTTCATTGCCGAAACCAAAGCATCTATATTTTCTGGTTCTACCAAAATCCCATCTATTCCATCCCTAATAATCTCTTTAGGTCCTGAAGGACAATTATAACTTATTACAGGCAACCCACAGGCCATAGCTTCTAATAATGTATTAGGGAAACCTTCAAAACGAGAAGACAGTATGAAAAGCTCAGAGTTTCTTAAAATTGAAATAGGATTTTTTATTTGACCTGGTAAAAATATTTTATCTTGTAATTTTAGAAATGCAATTAACTTCTCTAATTTTTCTCTTTCTTCTCCCTCGCCCAGTATAATCAATTTCCAATTTTGATAATTTGGGGTAAGAATAGCAAAACTTTTTATTAACAAATCAAATCCCTTTTCCGGAGATAGCCTTCCTACGGCTATTATTATATCAGCTTCCGGTAGTTTAAATTCTCTCTTGGAATTATTATTTCTCTCATCAAATCCAACAGGGTTGGGAATTACAGCTATTCTTTTTTTATTAATCAAGGATTTAAACCATTCTTCTACATCTTGACTTTGCACTATTATAACATTGGCCCAATGATAACTAATATACCTTAATATATTCCAAATGATTCCTATATTGTAATATTTGGGAACGGTCCTCTCTGAAACTATTATTGGGATCTTTAATCCCCTTGTAGCAAATAATGTTAAAATATTCATTTTATCCATAAAACTTATGATAATATCTGGAGTGCTTTCTTTTATTGCTATACGCAGTTTATAAATACGGCATAAATTTCGCCATAATCCTAGGAATACATTTTTTGAGGGTGAGAACAAATAAAGTGATTTATATATTACCCGTTTATCTATTTTATAAAAAGGTTTTTCATGACAATTTATTGTGAGCAGTGTAACAATATAATCTTTCTGCACAAAATAGTTTGCCATCATACTCAGCACACGTTCTGCACCCCCAGCCGATAGTGA
>SDBS01001456.1_pt1 | contig 23914 bp, 29 predicted proteins | sample 2277091 | NCBI WGS metagenome assembly SDBS01 (sample SAMN10404972, study PRJNA504765) | marine sediment metagenome | isolation source: marine sediment core GS10_PC15, 163 cmbsf | place: Arctic Ocean: Southern Knipovich Ridge | collected 2010
CACAGATTTTTATGGCTCAAATCAATAAAAGACCAATCTTATCGACAATAGGAATCTATTCTCTCGAAGGATTCGCAAGAAACGGGGTTTTTATGACAGTTTGGAATATATATCAATTTGCAATAGCCCTTTTTGTGCGATTATTGATGGGGCCTGCCTGGGGGACTTGTGACCCTTCGGCTTTATGCTGGTTTTTGTCTTGAAAAGGGGACTTATATGAAATGACTTATCTGTATTTGATACAATGTTCGGATTCAAGTTATTACAAAATAGGCATATCAGATTCACCCTCAGATAGGTTGGCTGGCCTTCAGCTTGGCTGCCCTTATGAATTGGTCTTAATAATGGCCTGTGCTCTATCCACAAGGTCTGCTGCAAAAAGCGCTGAGTCTGACATACACCAGAAGCTTGCCCATTTTAACATACATACAGAGTGGTTTGATTTAACAGAAAAGCAAATTGCTACAATCAAGCACGATATGTTGCTTTGTAACGAATAGATTTCGAATAGTATTTTTAGGCTAAAAATACATATATTGGAGAAAAGAGAGATGAGCATAGCAAAAGACCCACACATAAATAAGATAGATACTGTCAGGCAGTTTCAATTGGGAACTCAATTTGTAACAACACAAGGTGCGAGGTTCCGATATGGCAAAATCTTATTTGGCATTGTTGGCAAAACAGATTGTGGCAAAATACTAAGGCGTATTGAATATAGATGGATTCCAATAGATAGGCAAGCGAGGCAGTTACAGCTTGACAATCCGCCACATTGCTTTTTAGAAGTAGAAGTAAAGACTTAGGAGAAAAGAGATGCCCAGACATAAAAAAGTTTATGCAAAATACGGTGATGGAGTTGAACTTCGCTGTGGGGATGAAATAATAGCAAGCAACCCCTACAGGGGGGCCAATTTTTCTGTTTCTGGCTGTCCTTTGTGTGGTATGGAAGTTGTGACCATCGGCCATTCACCGGATACCGATGAAGTACAGGAATTTGAATGTTATTAGGAGAAAAGAAAATGAAATGCGATGTATGTGAGACGGAACTGGAAGATGAGAGTGGATGTACGGTATCGGGCATTGAAATCACACTCGACAAAACCGATATGCGCCCAGAGATTAGGAGAGTTAAAAGAATATTCGGCAAAGAGCATTTTGCCATTTGTTATGTATGTTGGTTGCGGTCTTTGGGTGTAAGAGAAAAAGAATGAAGGTCGAAAAGAAATTTTACATCTGTCATTCAAGCACAGGTGATTACTATGTGCCGGAAAGAAGGCCAAAGAAGATAACAAATCAGACACATTTTGCCACAGGCACTTTAGTTGGTTTCCTTCACAAGAACAGCCATCACCAGGCAAAAGAAATAACCGTTACGGTTGAGAGCTAAAAGGAGAAAAGAAATGCCTGAAGATAGCATCGGAGACCTGAAGAAGCAGATTGCAGAGATAAAGGCCAAGCACCCGGAGTGGTTCCCTGACGTCTGTCCTTTCTGTGGCTTTTACTCCGGCCAATGTCCGCATTGTGGCAGGCCACGGGCATTCGGCATTTGGGGTCATCTACAATGGCTATCTCGTTTGCGATGGGAGTTTCGTCGGCTCTTCCACTGGCTTCGGAGTGAGGTCAAGCAAAGGCACAAAGAACGCCTTGGGTGGCTTAGGGCGCACGGCAAGATTAGTTTCAGGGAATATAAGAGAAAAGTTAAAAAACTATAGGAGAAAAGAGAAATGGCTAAAAAAAGAAAAAAGTATCAGTATGATGAGGGTTATCCACAGGTATATGAAAACGAATCATTTGAGTTTACCTGGTGTTGTGATTGTGGATTACGGCATGTGCACTTCTATCAGATACAAAGGGGCAAAAAGCAGGAAGATGATAAAGTCAGGATTTACTGCGTCAGAGATAGCCACGCAACAGACTATCGCAAGGATTACGAGCGGCTGAAAAAGAAAAAGTAGAATGAGCAAAGACCTAAACAGAGAGTTATTCATTATCGATAACCAGCTAAGAGAGGCGCAGGACGACCACACTTTAGAGATGAGCAAAGACTTAAAGGGTGCTATCAAGATTCTGCGCAAGGCCATAGACAGGGAGTTGAATGGGAACTGAATTAACTCCGACCCAGATAGCATCTACTAATTCTGCCTATTGGGCTATATTGAAGAGAATCCGTCTTCAGGCAGGACGTTTTTCCTTTGACGATAGGGAATACCAAAAAGAACCTATGAGTTCTGAGGTGCGCCGGACTTGTTATATGAAGGCCACGCAGGGCGGGTTCACGGAGATTGAGATTCTAAAAGCCCTGCACGGAATGATTAACAGGTTATATCTCAAGGGTGTGCTCTATATGTTCCCTACTACCGATGACGTGAGGGAATTTGGCAAGTCTCGTTTCAACCCTTTGATTTCAGTCAACCGTGAAGCCATCGGCAAATACGTTAAATCCACTGATACCGCATCGCTAAAGAAGATTCACGATGCCTTTTTGTTCCTTCGTGGCGCAAGATTAAGCCAGAAGCGTTCTGATGATGCAATGGAATCCTCGAAAATGAGAGGGATTTCAGTAGACAGAGCAATCTTCGACGAGATGGACTTAATGGATATAGAGGTCTGTGCCAAGGCCATAGGAAGGATGGGCGATTCTGATAGGCAAGAGGAATGTTATATTTCCAATCCAGGTGTGCCGGAAGAGGGTATTGATGCAGTATTCCTAACTTCAGATCAGAGGCATTGGTTCAGGAAGTGCCTCCATTGCGGAGAATGGACTTGTGCTGAACTGTCGTTTCCCGACTGCGTTAAGGTAAGAAATGACGGTACTGGCTATATAGGATGTGATAAGTGCGGTAAGGAAGTCTTTATAAGAGATGGAGAATGGGTTCCGGCTGAAAGAGATAATTCAGACTATATGCACGGATATAACTGGTCTCAGCTTACCAGTGTCAAGAACGACCCCGCCGAGATACTTCAACAGTATTTAGACCCACCTTTCGGTAATTTGGGCGATGTTATAAAGCTCCGGCTCGGACAGGCGTATATCGCAGAGGAAGACAGATTGACCGTGGCGCAGGTTTTGGGTTGTTGTGGTAGTAACCCGCCTGTTCCTTCGAGTATCGGCCCGTGTGCGATGGGTGTGGACGTAGGCAAGGTCAAGCACATTATCATAGGGATAAAGACTGGCAGGGACAGGTATGAGATATTAAAGACCACCCAGCTCTCTGAATGGGATGATATTCACGATTTAGCCCGCAGGTTCAATGTAAAGAGTGCGGTTATAGACTTAAGACCCTATGAAGACAGGGTTCGTATGTTCCAAAAGGCGGAGTCGTACAGGATTTTTCTTTGCGATTATAAAGAGAATATGCCGCAGGACACTAACTATAACGACAAGACCGGTATAGTCTTTGTGAACAGGACGGAGATTTTCGATGCTACGCACCGGCTGGTATCGACTGAAGGCAAATTGACTATCCCCCGATTATGTCCCGAAGTCAGGGAGTTTGCCAAACAGGTATGCGCTGCATACAAGATATTGGAGACGAATAAGAGGACGAACCAATCGGTGTATAGGTATAAAGGAACAAAGGAACATTATCGGAACGCCTTGAATTATTTTCTATTAGCTGCAAGCAAGAGCAGGTTGGCGATGGCTGGAAGTAACAAAAGCCGTCAAAAATTGGTTATAAGCAACTATGCCCGAATATAAAGAATGCTATGCACTTTAAGAACGAAGATTGTATTAAGGATTTGATTACCAAAGCCCACAGAAACGGAACCTGTGATAGTGATGGCAAGTCGGTAAAGAGAGATGGGGTATATATTGCAAAGCCCAAGGCGTTTTCTTCGACAGCCAAAACATACGTTTACAAAGATGGTAGAATGGTGATAAAAATATGACCGATAGAGCAAAAGAAGTAATTAAGGAGCAGGGGCGTGAAGAACAGAACGCTTCTAACTTCCGCAATCTATATCAGGAAGTTGCAGACCATATGCTCCCTCACGAAAACCAGATAACAAGTTTCCGCACGCCTGGAGAGGACAAGTCGAAGCAGATTTTTGACCCAACGGCTATGCTTGATTTACAGGATATGGCCTCTGGTCTATCTGCCGCCTTTTTCCCGCCAGGTGAGATTTCATACGGGCTTACAGTTAAAAATAGAGATATTGCAAATATGGACGTGGTCAAGAGATACCTTGCGCTTGCAACCCAGATTTCGCACGACGAGCTTTTTGCCTCTAATTTCATGTTGCAGTTAAACGAGACGCTTTCTTCTTTAATAGGATTCGGAACCGGCAATTTGTTTAGCGATTTCCCCGATGAGACTCTTAGTCTTAATTACAAGGATTGGGACATATCCTTTTATACTATCAAGCAAAACAGTGCAGGGATCGTTGATACTGTAATTATAAAATACGCCCTTACCGCAAGGCAGGCCATTCAGGAGTTTGGGGATAATGCAGGTGTAAAGGTCTTACTCGCTGCCTCTAAAACCGAAACCGAATCGGATAGATTTGAATTTATTCATCGTGTAAAACCAAGAACGAAACGAAACCCACGATTATCTGGCTTTCTGAATATGCCGTTTGAGTCTCTGTATGTGAACAAAGTAGAAGAAATAATAGTTGACGAAGGTGGTTTTCTTGAATTTCCATACGCAGTGGCACGATGGAAGAAGTCGTCTAATGAAAAATATGGCAGAGGTCAAGGTACTATTGCCCTGTCTGTTTCAAAAGAACTTCAGCAGATGCACGCCGATTTCGTTGAATGCGGTAATAAATGGAACAATCCGCCGAGGGAAACTCTTGCAAATGCAGTTGAAGGGCCTGTCGATGTAAGGCCAGGTGCTAATAATCTCGTTACGCAAATGAATTCGATAAAGGCACTTGACAATGGTATAAAGGGTAATTTCCCTATAACAAAAGAAATGCTCGAATTTTTGCAGGATATAATCCATAGAATCTTTTTTGTTGACGTTTTTGCGCCACTGGCAAACCTGCCAGGTGACAGGAGAACAACGGTTGAAATTAGAGAAAGGATAAAACAGGCGTATAAGAAACTTGCCAGTCCTGTTTACCGTCTCCAAAGTGAATTATTTACTCCAGTTATTACGAGAAGTGTATTACTTTTAATCAGGAACGGCGTAATACCATACCCACCCAGAGAATTACAAGGTCAGGGTTTTGGTATCGAATACGTTAGTGAGCTTGCTCTGGCGATGCGTGACCAGCAGAGCCGTGCCTTCCTGCAATTCGCCGACCTCGTAACTGTGCTTGACCCCGTATTCCCAGGAGCAAAGGATATTATAAATATTGACAGGGCGTTACCTGACATTGCCTTTACATACGGAATGAAGGTCGAGCATTTATCAACCGCCGAGGAGATTACAGACCAGAGAGAGCAAAGGGCGGCGTTATTGGCACAAAAACAGGCGTTGGAAATGGCACAGGCAGCTGGCCAGGGATATAGCCAGACTACTAAAGCGCCGGAAGAAGGCAGTCTGGCCGAACAAGTAATAGGAACATAAATTAGGAGAAAAGAAATGGATGAAGTTGAAACAAAAGTTGATGGCAGAACGGTTGCTGGTAAAAAGTTAAAAGAATCGAGAGGGCAAGATGAAAGAATACCTACAGAAGAGACAGTCCAAAAGGCGGCGGAGTTGAGCAAGGAGCAGATTCAGGAAAAATTAGAGGCACTGGAGGCCGGCCAGGATAAAATCCTGAAGACGTTGCGTGAATACGAAAAAAGAATTAGACGATGTGAAGTGCAGCGGTAAATTTAGAGGTGCAAAATGGCAAAGAAACTAACAGCCAAAAAAGCAAAAGAAATACTTAAACACGGTTCTGTTCGTGGTCATAAATTGACAGCCAAGCAAAAGCGCTTGTTTGGCGCAAGGGCTGGCGGTGCAAAGTTAAGGAAGAAAAAATAGAACCTGACCAGACTCAATTAACGATAGCTGCCTATAAGGATATGTTCTCAACTCCCAAAGGGAAAAGAGTCCTTGAGAATTTAGCAAAGTTCTGTTTTGGCAATGACGAATCTTTTATATTCGATGCCAATAGTGCCAGAAAGACCGACTTTAATCTTGGGAGAAACGATGTATATAGGCATATTCAGTGTATGCTAAAACGTAAAACAGAAAAGAAACAGGAAACAGTAATTAGTGAAAGGAAAATATTATGAACGAAGAAGCATCTGGAACGCAGGTAGCGAGTAGCGAATCGTCTGCCGAACAGGGAGTGCGAAACGAAACCCCTAAAACTTTTATAGATGCTGAGGGCAATTTCCAGCCTGGCTGGAAGGAACATTACATACCAGAGGAAATGAGGACAGATAAGGTCTACGATACCTTTAGTGATGTAGCCGGTGGCCTGAAGATGTTGGGCAGTCTCCAGGGTATGATAGGCAAGAAAGGCGTTATTGTGCCTGGCGAAGCGTCCCCGCCTCACGAATGGGACAATTTCCATCGAGAACTCGGCAGGCCGGATACAAAAGACCAGTATCAAATGAAAGTACCTGACGATTTGGCTGAGATTTACGATGAGAATACTATAGTCAAGGCGAGGGAAATGTTTCACGGCTTAGGTTTTAACCAGAAACAAGTCGATATGTTATGGGGCTTTGAAGAAGAACGCACCAGGACAGCATTAAAATCTCAGGAAACAGCCCAACTTGAAAAAGAGAACGCCTTCGACGAATGGAGTAAGGCCAATCCGCAGAAACTTCATTGGGCTAATCGTATGGTAGCGGAAAATTCTACTGACGAAGAGCACAAACAAGTCCTACTTGAGTCTTTGAATACCAATATTGCCTTTGCTGAGTTTTTGAATAACGTATCTGCGAAGTTTAAGGAGCATAAGGTCATTGGGGAAATGGAACAAGCGTCCGGTATAGTAGCAAGTGAGGCATTGACTGAGGCCAAAAAGATTGAATCAACACCTGGCTTCCTGTTACCGGATGACAAAGGTCAGTTCTTGAGAGAAGTAAATAGACCTGAATATGACAGACTTGAAAAGGAAAGAGATAGACTCTATCAATTAGCCAATATAAAGCCTGGGTAGTGCTAACAGGCATCCAGAGGTCGCTGCACCTAAACAGCCACCTATCAGGCGTAAAATGAAGGCATAGTCGTCTTTGGTGACGGTAGCTTTGTCGAACAAACGTCACTATTTTTAAGGAGATTGCTATGCCTGTAACTATAGACCAGGTAACAGCACAGAAGTTCGCTTCCGTTCTGTATATACTCTCCCAGCAAATGGGGTCTAAATTTGCAACGAAGGTGCGAAATGAAGGTGTTCAAAGTGCCGAACTTGCATATTTTGATACCCTTGCGGAAGACGATGATACGGCACAGAAGACCGGTCGGCATCAAGGCACTCCGATTTCCGAAGCTGATTTCGGCAGGAGAAGGGTCATACCTTACCCCTGGACGAATAAGAAGGCTTTGGATAAGGAAGACCTTGATAGAATGCTGCCCGACCCACGTAACCCCGTAGCGATGAACCAGGTCAGGTCGCTCGGAAGAAAGAAAGATGACCTGTTAATCGAAGCGGCTTTGGGTTCAGCTTCTATCGGCAAGGCCGGTGGAAGTTCGGTAGACTTCAAAGACGAGTCAATATCAATCAATGGCGATGGAACTGTAACTACGCTCGGCACACTTGCAGCGGTAACTACCATAGCTGATATATCACTTGCGAAGATGTTGACTATGATGCGTATATTCAACGATGCGGATGTTGACCCTGATATTAGAAAGTATTGGGCTGTTACTCCGAAGGACGTCGAGGATATGCTCAATCTAACGGAAGTTGGCAGTGCAGATTACAACACAGTTAAGACTCTTGTCCAGGGCAAGGTCGATACCTTTGCAGGATTCGATTTCTTCTGGTGCAACCGTCTTACTACAGACGCTGTAACTGAAACCGCAAATCGTACAATAGCGTGGGCACAGGACGGCTTAATCCTGGCCTCCATTGGCGACATTTCCACTCGTATGGAAGAGGCTGAAAGGCTCGATTATGCCTGGATACTCTTCTCGAAGATGGATTTAGGCGCTGTCAGAATGGAAGGTGTAAAAGTCCACGAATGCCTCAATCAGATAGCTTAGAAAGGAGACTCTTATGAGTAAAGAATTTCAATTTAACAAAGGGCCTCTTTTTGATGGAGGCTCACCGAGAAGTTTGTCACTCCCAACGCACGAATTTGGCGTATTTGGGAATGCAGAAACAACTCAGCGGTTTGTCTATGGTACGAGGTATATCACCTGGGACGGTCGTGTTTACAAGTATATGGGCCTGACTACAGGTGGTTGTGTTTCGTATCACGGCGTCAGAAACACACTTGCGGCAGTAACAACTTGGGTCGCTTCTGTAGCCGCTTCTATTGGCGATACAGATATGCTGATAACGGACACAAGTATCACAGAAGACCAGTTGGCTGGTGCGATGATTGCACTTTACAAGTCTACTATTGATAATACGACACAGAGACACATTGTTGGTAATGAGGCTTCTGGTGCTTCAACTACCAGGATTTACCTTGAAGCCGGATTGTCTGCTGCAATGACCGACTCTGATGCGGTTGAGGTGTTCGAGAATCCGTACCGGTTGGTATCGGAAGCGACTAATGAGCACTCTGCGTGGATGGGCGTTCCTACGGTTACTGCCGCAACTGGATACAATGTTTGGTCGCAGACGTGGGGGCCGTGTCTTGTCAGTCCTGGCAACACTTCTTTAGATGACCCTGCGACCAACGAAAGGTCTGTTTATTGGTGGAACAATGGAACAATAGCAGAGGCCGCTTCGTCTGAAGCTACCAGTGAAAGTCAGCACGCAGGTTACATTCTTAACCAAGGCAGCACTGGAATTGCAGGCCCGCAGATTTTCCTGATGTGTAGCACGTAAGTTTTTAACGATTAGGGGGCTTCGGCCCCTTAATCTTTTTTTGGGAGACTATTATGAAGATTAACCCGAAAACAGGGCAAAGAGTAACACCAAAAAAAGCAAAGGTGGACGAGAAAAAGTAATGATTTTTCCAACGGCACAAACGGGTTTGGTTGTTGCAAACCCTCAATGTCCTAAATGTAAATCGTATATGGTCTTTCCAAGAGAGAGAGACCATATACGATTTTATAAATGCAGGGATTGCGGATATAAGATAATGCCGAAATGGCACTGGTTAAAGAGGTTAATGTTTTGGAAATACTTAAAAGAGCTAAAGGGTTTCAGTCCGGCGAAGGCGTTTCGGCTTTTGAAAGCGAAAGTAGTGTCCGTGATGAAGTAAACCGCCGAAGCCACAAGGCCGGTTACACCGACAGGGACGGCCAGCAGAAAGTTAGCAGGCAAACAAGTTGCGGCAAGGGCGATGTGCCCAGACCTTTTAACAAAAAAAGATATGACGAAGGTTATCAAAGAGCTTTCGGACATAATTAAGGAGTCGTTATGGCTGAAATTGAAGAAGAAGTTACGTTTCTCACAAAGCCAGATGCAATTGAGTTCAAAACAAGAACTAACGGAGATTCTCTTTTCTTGCATATACTCAATTTGTCGCAGGCGCAGGCTACGAGTCTGGCCTGGCTGGTAAATGCAGATAATAATGCCGAATTGGAATTTCAAGTTAAGGTGAAAACATAATGGGAAGTCTATTCTCAAAACCAAAACCAATAAAAGCACCGCCCGTTCCTGCCCCGCCCCCTATTCCAGAGATTAGCGATGAAACGGGCGATGAGGCAAGAAGAAGGGCTGTTGCAAGAAGCGGCAGAAGAAAAACTGTTATAACCGGAAGTCTTGTTCCGACATCAACCGGTAAGAAAACCACGCTGGGTTAAGGAGATAATATGGCTACTTTAGTTACTGAAATTTGCAATATGTCTCTAAGCAGACTTGGCGCTAAGCGACTTGCCTATACCGGAACTACCGAAACAGACCTTGACGCAAATACTACCCTTGTGGCTGTTCTGTGCAATCTTAATTATGAACAGACCAAAGACGCTCTGCTCGAATCTTTCTTATGGCCGTTTGCATCTGCAAGAAAGACTCTGCCAATAGATACCGAGACCCCTGATTTTGAATGGGACTACCAATATAAATTACCAGCAGACTATTGGAGAAAAGTATCTATTTACGAAAATAATGGTTTTGAGTACCCGAAGTCCAGATATGCCTTTGAGGGTGATTTTATTTTGACTAACTATGATACGTTAAATCTTCGGTACATAAAGAACGTTACCGACCCTGTCGATTTCCCGCCGTTTTTTATCGAAGTTCTGGTTCTCAGGCTCGCCAAAAAGCTAATACCCGCTCTTGCTGGAACAAAATCTTCTGCGTTGGTAGACGATATAAAAAAGGATTCAAAAGAAATAGAGTTAAAGGCAGCAGCCTTGTATTCTCACGTAAAGGGCACAGGAGGTTATAGCGGTTGGAATTTGGCACGTCACGGTGGATTGGGTATAAATAGTCAAGTAGAACGGCTTCTGTAATGGCGAATGAGATTTGGCACAATTATCCTGAAGGCAACAATCTTGATGTTTATATTTTCAAGAAAACTGCCGATGAAGTGTTTGACCAAGCTGATGGTGGTGATACATTTGAGGCCTGGAACGATGCCAACGTTCTAAATTACGACAATCCGATGACAGACCACGGCGGTGATTATTATTCTGTAGATTTTCCCGCCGTCATTACTACCGCTGGTGTCTATAGGATTGCAATAGCTGTCAGGGCAGGCGGCACTGCCGCCGTTGGGGATAAACGAATTGCACAGGGAGAAATTTCGTGGGATGGAACTGCGGAGATAGATACCTATACAGGTTCGGTGGATTTAACTGATATAGAAGATAAGATAGATATTCTTGATACCAATCTTGACCAGTTAATTATAGACCAGAACAGGGTCTTGAATGTCGTTGACGAAACAGAAGAGCCACCTTCTTTACAGATTACGGTCGAATGAACATACCAATTATCAATCTCAACGGTGGAGAATTTACTCCACAGATAGACGCAAGGGCTGATGTTGAAAAATACAGTTCGGGCTGTCGTCATTTAGAGAACGTGTTGCCGAGAATTTACGGCCCTGTAACAAGGCGGCCAGGGACGATTTTAGTTGCCAGTACGGTCGATGTTGACGCCATACTTACAGAATCACCGGCAATAGTAGCTCACGAAAATAGTGGTTTGTGTTGGGAAAATTCTGTCGTAGCAACAGAAGAAAGCGTTTTGATTCCGGTCTTTGTCTGTTACGAAAACGATATGGTATGTCACGAAAACGAGGTCGTAATAATATCTCAAACTATAGTATTGGATTTGAGTATTTATTGTTGGGAAAATCGTGTTGTTTTTTGGGAAAATGAAATAGTAACCACATAGGAGTTAAAATGGCGGACTTAAAAGAAAAAGGGATTGCGCTTATCGCACAAGTAGTGGATGAAGACTTTAACGTAACTTCTGATACGAACTTATACACCGTTCCGGTTGGCAAGGAATTTACACCGTTTGCCGTGTGTATTTCAAAGTCGTCCGGAAGTATGACGACTGCAACGTGTAGTTTCGGACAATCCGGTGCAAAAACAGATTTCCTCGCCACACAGACCTTGACGGGCTTAAATGCTGCGGGAGATGCCGTTTGGTGCAGACCTCCAGGCCACGCTACTGTTCCGGTTGGGATTGTAACATATACCGCCGGAGAGGTTTTCGTAATAGACCACGTAGCGGCACAGGGCGGTGCTATGACAGCGGATGTGAGCGTATTCGGATTCCTTAATGACGCATAATGAATAAAGAGATTGTATCTTTCAATTCAGGCGAAATGGCTCCAGACACGGATGCAAGGGACGATATTGAAAAGTATGCGTCTGGCTGTAGGCATATGAATAATATGATACCGAGAATCTACGGTCCTGCCGAGAGACGGCCTGGAACAGCATTCGTAGCTAAAAACTATGTGATTCAGGAAATAGAAGCTGCAAACTATAACTGGCGGTTCTATATGCCTGAAGGAATATCTCTGTTGAGAAACAATCTTAAAGTCATATATGGATATGATGGGGTACATATCTCGGTACACGAAGCAGGGGACGTCAATAATATAGGAGGCAATCTTTGGGGACTTAAGGTTATAGGTCATCCATTTGTTGCAGGTCAGCAGGTACAAATTGTAGGTGCTGGAAACCTCTGGATTGTTCAACCTGAGACTACCGCTAATGAACTTGTTATTACAACTGTTGCCGACCTATCCAATTGGACTTCCGATGGAAATGATAGGATTCATTTAGCAGAAGATATTTACCCAGAACTGATGTTTAGCGGCAGGCAGGCTACGGATGGTACTTACATATATTATCCCTGTTATGAGGAAGCCGCTTATGATTCCTGCGTTATGAGGTACGACGTTGACGGAACGGTAGATACATCCTGGAAGGTTAATCCCACCGGCGGCTGGGGCGGTGATGTGAACTATAGTATGGGTGTTTTTATAGTCGATGACAATACAAATATAATCATCGTAACGGATTCTCGAATAACCAAGGCAACTTTAGCGGACGGAACGGTACTCTGGCAGGTCGTTGGACACGGTGGCTATTGGTACGGCTTTCCTGCTGTTGTCGGTAATGTGATTTATATATCCAGCCTTCTTGGTGATATGCGGAGGTTTAGGGTATCAGATGGTGTGGCTATGAGTGATTTAGCTGGCTTTTCTGGCTGTGTTCGTGATGTTGTTGGTAGTATAGACGATGGTATTGTAGTTGGCTGCAAAGAATGGGGGACTGGGTATATAGAAACGCCCGACGAAGAAAAGAACTGCAATATGGTCATTTGGGATTTAGACAAAGAAGAAGTGAGAGTAAGGGTGTCATTGACCGCTCCAAGTGACGAACAGTATTGGGTCGATATTTACAACGGGTACATCTATACAACTTTTAAGGAATATAATGGCAATAATATCGCCAAGATTGATTTTGACGGGAATATTATTGCACAAGCACTTACATCGTTTCCCGAAACCAATCAGATTGTAAGTCAGTATTGGCGGTTTGATGGTAAGTTCTGCGTGGTTGCGTTAATGCACACTGGTCAGAGCGCCGTTGCTGGTAATTATATCGAAGTCTTTGATGAAGATTTGGTTTCAGAAGGAATTATTGTCAATACGGGACGGACTTACGGTGCTACTTTTTCTTATTGGACTAAGAAGCATCCGTTGGAGATTATTTTAGTGAATGGAGTTTTGAAGGATGTGTCCTGGTATGAGAGTGTAATATGACAAGAATGATACCTTTTATATATAATTCTGAAATTGCCTACGAGGTAGAGTTCGGCGATTTATATGCGAGGTTCTTTTATAATAAAGCGCCGCTGGTAGATGGAGACGGCGATGAAGTTGTTATTGCAACCCCATACCTTGAAGCCGACCTTTTGGAATTGGATTACAAACAAATTGCGGATGTGATGTGGATAGTTCATCCGGACTACGCACCGAGGAAACTTTCAAGAACAACTGTATATACTTTCAGTCTGGATGTTATAGTCTTTGAAAGAGGGCCGTTCAGGATAAGGAACGATATTATAGAAGACGATGACGTTACAATGACCTCTGACGCAACTACCCTTGCGGATACGGGAACGCTTACGGCTTCCGCAGCTACTTTCGATGATAACCACGTTGGCGCATTATTCGGCCTTTTGTATCCGAGAGATACGACTATTTCCAAAGGTGCAGTTAGTTCTGCCATAGAAGTTTGCGCTGCAATAGATGTGAGCGGAACGGTATCGTTTAACACTCACGGTACGTGGTCGGCAACTGTTGTTTTGTACCGAAACGAAAACGGGGGCGGATGGGACATTCACAGGACTTACGTCGGAAAAGATGATAGGAACGTACAATATAGCTGGGTGGAATCGGCGGACAACGTCCAGTATAAGGCCGTTGTCACTGCCTATGCAAGCGGGACACTAAGGGCTGAGATTGCGGTAAATGACACTACCCAGACCGGCGTTGTCAGGATAGACAGCGTCACATCTACAACCGTTGCGGAAATAACTGTTATGTCTGCATTACCGGTTGTGAATGGTCTTGTGGCAACTATACGGTGGTCTGAAGGTGCGTGGTCGGTACTTCGAGGTTATCCGGCCTCACTTACCTTCCTTGAAGAAAGATGTATTTACGGGGGGAATAACGATGTATGGCTTAGTGGGTCGGGTGACTATGAGGACTTCGAGGCAGGGACTAAGGACGCCGATTCGTTCAGTGTAGGCATACCGTCTACGAACAGTGTTATTTGGGTCGAAAGCATTGATGCTGTCTTGGTAGGTACTACAGGAGATGAATGGAGTATATCCAGTAACAAACTCGGAACACCTCTTACGCCTACCAATTTTCTTATCAATCCTGAAACAACTATCGGAAGTGCGAATATACAACCGGTAAAAGTAAATAATGTTATTTTATTCGTAGATTTTGTCGGAAGGAAAATAAGAGAATTTACTAAGGGTGACGGTGATAAATACGTCGCTCCTGATATGTCCTCTTTGGCCGAGCATATAACCGATAGCGGCGTAGTCAATATAGCATTTCAAAAGAACCCCGACGAGATATTATGGTGCGTTCTGGATGATGGAAGTTTACTGTCGATGACTTATGAAAGGGACAATAACGTAATTGCGTGGGCGAAACATCCTACAACCGGAGACGTTAAGTCGGTAAGCGTTATACCTGGTACGGACGAAGATGAACTGTGGATTTCAGTAGAAAGAGACGTTAGCGGTGTAGATACGGTCTTAATAGAGGTCTTTGAGCCAAGGGTATTCGACGATATAGAAGATTGTCATTTTGTGGATTCAGGTTTCTTTTACGATGGCGATGCTGCAACGGTAATAACAGTAGGGCTTCATCTCGCTGGAAAGACGGTTCATATACTCGCCGATGGAGAAGTTATTGCTCCGCAGGAGGTAAGTGCAACAGGCACGATAACCCTTGATACCGCCGCCTCTAAGGTACACGCTGGACTTCAATTTGTTCCCAAGCTCGAACCTATGCGGCCTGATATACAAACTTCAAACGGGACTACGCACGGCAGTCTTGTAAAAGTTCCTGAGATGGGGATAAGTTTCTTAAATACACTGAACGCAACCTATGGCGTTGATGACGACCACCAATTCGATATAAACTGGACGGACGAAAGATGGGTTAATAATACGGTAATTACAGGGTTGTTTACCGGCGATGTCGTTGTCCACGTCGATGGTGGTTTCTCGCTTGACAATAATTTAATAATTTCTTCGGACGACCCGTTACCATTAACGGTTCGTGCACTTATTCCAAAAATGGAAGTTACAGGAAGGTAAGATTATTCTGGCACAGGCAGGGTTATGGTAAATTTGGCCTTTATATTATGTTTTTTAAGCATTTTGTTTTGCTGTTTCAATATCTTAATAAAACCTCGCAGGGTCTTATATGATATTGGTTTAACGCTTCCGCAATCCAAAACAATGAAATTTGATATTGAATCACAACCCTTTTTGAATTTTCGGTTAATTTTTGATTCTATTTCTTCCATACTTTTTTTCGAGCAACCGTATTGTCTTTTTGATAAGAGACCTAAAAATTTCATTGCTCGCTTTTGCGGCAGCATTAGCAGTTTTTGGGAAAAAATAATCAAACATTTCAGCAGGCATTTTTTGAGGGTCGGGTGTGCCATAAACCAGAAGATTGACTATCTCCTGAACAGATTTATCAGGTTGTTTAATTGTTTCCATAAAACTACTACTTTCTTTGTAATGCTTTTCGGAGTTGTTTATATTGTGCTTTTGTAAGGGCGGTTTGATAATAAGTGGGTAGGCCATTCAATATGATTATGTCTGTTTTAAGTATAATTGATTTTTTCATAAATTTCAATATAGCAAGTTAAAAAGCAAAAGTCAAGAAAAAATTATAAAAAAAGGAAAATAAAATGGCAGGTGCAGCGAAAGTTACAATAAAAGTTAATGTGTCGGGTATAGGCGATGAAATAGACATCTCCAATACTAAGACAATGACTGTTCCGGTTGAGGTTCAATCCGGTTATACGGTAGTGGCAACAGCTACAACTACAGCGATACAGTTATTTGATATGATTGACCACATTGCATTGGCAAAAATCTATGGGGTCTATCTGAAATCCGAGGTCGGGACGATATATATCGCAGTTGATACCGCCGGAACTGGTACTATCACCTCCGCCACCGCTGATTTGGTTTTGAATGTAGGAGAAGCGTGTTATATCCCCGTTAATCCAGATGGCAATCTCGGTATGGTTATTGATGCTGCGGCTGTAACGGACGCATTTAGCTGGCTCGTTTTAGGCAAGGCATAATGAAATTCCGTGAAACCACGCAGGAAGATTTGGATTTCGTAGCTAATCACTCTGTGAGCAGGGGCATACAGAAACAGCAGCCCGAACAGATTGATTATTGCTTTACACTGGAACACGAAGGCAAACCGCTGGGTGTGGGCGGGTTCAGACTTATAAACCTCACTACTGCCTGGTGCTGGACAGATTGGACATATTTTTCTGGTAGTCATATTATAGTTGCTTATAGAGTTATCAAAGAATGGATAGATATTTTCGTAAAAGAACACGGAATCAAAAGACTTCAGGCTTATATAGAATGTGATTTTCCAGAAGCGATCCAAATGGTCGAGCATTTAGGCTTTAAGAAGGAATTTGAAAAACCAATGAAGAATTTCGTAGGCGATAAAGATGCGTTTTTATATGTGAGATTGATATGAAACTATACTCTGGTTATTATGAAATTTGTCCTGGCAAAGTAGTTCTTCTGCCCTATCCTATGTCCAGGATGGAAATGACACGATGGAGATTTGGGCCTTTAATAGCCTTACCTGGGTTGGCAGCCGGAGCAGTTGGCGGTTTGGGTTCGGCGGCAATTGGTGGTATTGGTGGCCTTGCAAGTGGTGTTGGCGGTCTCGCAAGTAGTGTTGGCGGAATGGTTGGAGGGCCAAGTGGTATAGCAAAAATTGGTGGCACGGGAATGAGTCTTTTAGGTCAATTTATGGGAGGGCAATCCAAGGAAGCGGACATCAAGAATTTACAGACTATAGCTGATTATAACGCACGAGTTTATGATATGCAGGCCAGGACGGAAAGGCAAAAGGCGTTATTTGAACAAAAGAGGCAAGCCAAAAGAGGTGCAAGGGTTCAAAGTACCTTAACCGCACAGCTTGGCGCTGCTGGCGGATTAGGTTCGCCCGTAGCCCTTGACTTAGCTGCGGAACAAGCTACCGAACTGGAACTTGAAAATTTACTGTTAGGTTACGAAGGCGAAATATTTGCACGTCGGGCGGAATCTCAGGCAGGTATTTATAAGTTACAGTCTCGGATATACAAGCAACAGTTTGAAGCCCAAAAGAAAGCAAATCTTTTCGGGGTTGGTAAGTCACTTCTTAGCGGTTTTGGCAATATATTTTCTTAAGGATAACCTATGGCAGGGCAGTTTCCAGTATTTTACGGGCCTGAAAAGTTAGGCACTGTACCGAACATTGCAGTTCCGGCGAACATAAACGTATCTACCGGTACGGGCGTAGTAGGTAAGGCAATCGGTGAATTTGGCAGCGCATTGTTGGATTTGGGTATAAAGTATGACCTGAAAGAAGCAAATACCCAGTTCAGTAAATACAAAAGCGACATAGACGGCCTTGACCAATTGCGTTCACAAGAAGTTCTTAATGCCAAAGATGACAACGAAGTTAAGGCCATATACAAAAAGTACGAACAGCAGAAGGAAGCATTAAAAACTAACCTAACTAATAACAGAGCATCGCAAGTCGCAGAGCTATGGGACAATACGCAGACGGCATTAAACACAAAGGCTTTGTTTGACGATAGGCGCAAAAAGGCTATCGAGAATGACCGAACTCGGATATTTGAAAAACAGCAGGAAGTTCTACGAGACCCAACCAAACTGGCTGAATTTGAGAAAGAACTTGCAAGGAGTATACTTCTCGATAGGGACAATCCTGATGATGTTGGCCCAACATTCACTAAATTAGAAGCTGCTAAGATTCTTGCTGATACCCGTAAGATGGCAGAGATTGGAGCAATTACTAATCTATACGGCGCTGGCCAGTACGAAGAGGCACGAAAGGCTGCCAAGGCAGCAAAGTTGTTAACCCCCAGAGAAAGAGAGTCGCTTATTAACACGATTGACACAGAAGAAAGAAGCGTGCGATTGAAAATTGCTGCGGCAGAAAAGATTAAGTACGATGAAACTGAAAAAGAATTACACAAACAATTTATAGCTGGAACCTTGACAAACGAAGAAAACGACAGAGTCTTTAATGCTGGCGAATCGGATGTTGCCACGCACAGGGCGTATGACACTATATTGAAAAACAAAGATTTAATGGATTCAGACGCTATTCTCGCTGAGAAATGGCTGAATGGTTTACTTACTAAAACAGATATACAAGAAGCACAAAAAGAGGGCAGGTTCAGGGACAGTAATGTTGTAGCTTCGTGGGTATCAAGATTGGGGAAGGGACAGTTTGATGCCGGAGCATATGATAGAGCATTAGCCAAGGTAAGAGAAGTTCGTACTAATAAGGGCAAATATGACGAGGTTAGATTATGGCTTCTTCAGAACGCAGAAGATTTAGGCGTTCAGTGGAACGACCTTAGAAACAAACTGGAAACTAATATGAACGCTAAGGGCGATGCTGTTGGCCCGCACGTTAGTAGGGCACACGGTCTTATTGATGCCTATGTAAAAGACAATCCTGAAATCAACGATGGTACATTGAATAGCATTAGAAAAGTACAACAATTACACGATGCTATAGATGCAAGGGCTGATTATACTCCTGAAAAAATGAGAGACCTGACAGAAGCGTTGTTGCTTCCCTATGAAGAAGAAAAGGCAAAGAGTTGGTTTGGCGGACTGTTTGAGATGGCAACGAAGTTTGGCCCGCTTCCGATGTTGATTAGAGGTTCCAAGAGAGTGAGAGCTAAAAAACAAAGGGTCTTCCAAAGTGTTTTGTTAATACAGCCTGTCTCAAAAGAAGAATTTAATGAAAAAGTTATTTCGTTAAAGTCGTTGTTTGGCGAAGACAGTAAAGAGGCGAAACAATTTTACGATAGATATATCGATAGTTATGAGTGGGAAATTGAATGAGACCATCTTTTGAGTCTATAGGAATTGTTGGATTAGAAGCTCCCCAAAAGGGACGCCCGTCTTTTGAGTCTATAGTTGCGCCCGTATATGACTATGGCATTATTGACAGGGACGAGCGAGTTCAGCAATTTATTGCAAACACTCAGGATGTAGATGACAATACACGGGCACGTCTTGTCAATTCATTGTACATAGCAGATACATACAAAGTTCCATTCGAGCAAGCATATCAAAATCACGATGGTGTAATCAGTGAATTATTCGGCAAGGGCACTACCGCCGAATCTGCGTTAAAGAAAATCCAGAACAGAAACAAGACTAACGCTGAACGGTTTAATGATTACGATGCTGGATATTACGATAAAGCGAGGGCTGCCGGTGCAGGCAGGGTTAAATCCGGCGTGTTTTCTTTTCTGGAAAAGGCCAAGGATAGATATAATCGTATGGGTATCACAATGGTTAACGAACTCATCGGCCTTGTAGAAGCCACTGGGGATATTACTTTTTCCGAAACACTTCAGGATTGGTCGGAGTCTATGAGGGACGGTGTCCAGACGTATATGCAGGAAAATCCAGAAGAATTTCTCAATCCTGGCGGTAAGGGCTTTTGGAACACTACCTGGGCTTACGTTTCTAATCCTGAATACATTCTTTTGGGGGCTATGGAACAAACACCCAATATAGCTTTGGCTTATGTTGGCGGAGTTGCCGGAAAAGCTGTTGCCGGAGCGGCTGGTGCTGGTGCTGCTGGGATAGCAAGGGCGAAATGGATAGGAGGTATTCAGGGCTTTGCTGTACCGTCTTTCGGCAGAAGGTACTCAGACCTTCGAGGAGATGGCGTTAGTCCATTAACGGCCTTACCAGAGGCTTTCTTGGGGTCTCAGGTGGAAGGGTTGATAGAAGAATGGACTTTAAGTAGAAAGATACAGATATTTAAGAACGCTGGCAAAGCCGTCGAGCGTAGTATCGGTACTGTTGTTGCCCGTACTTTGCTTGGTGGCGCTAAGGCGTATGGCAGGGGAATGTTTGAAGAAGGCACTCAGCAAATTTCAGACAACTTCCTTGCCATTTTGTTTAGGGATGTCGATATAGGGCTACTTAATGATGTTGGCAATCAAGCTGCCGCAGGTGGTATTCTTGAAATGGCTATGGCTGGTGGTTTTCACGTTGCCGGAACATACTCAAGGCAGGTAGATAAAACAGAGAAATTACAACGACTCGCTACCTTCAAAGAGAGAATCAACGAAATACCATTAAATCAAACCCATAAGGATGAAATCAACGCTGAGATTGATGCTCTTGTAGAACACGTTGAAAAACAACGTGTTATTCTGGGTGAAGCTAAATTGCCAGAGCCGGTTGCAGAGGCTAAAGAACCGCCCAAAAATCTCATTGAGGAAATAGAACGGGGACAAAGGTACGGAATAGAAGAAACCGAAGGTGGTTGGGTGGTTAAAGACTGGGAAACTCAACAGGAAGTTTCTATACACAAAAAAGACCGACAGGCCATTGCTGAAATGAATAGATTAAACCAAGAAGGCGAGCCTGTTACAGAAGCCACTCTCCCTATTGAGGCAACGAATGTTCGCCAGATGTGGCAGCACTTAGTAAAACAGGGCAAAATTACCAAGGCGAAAATTGGTGACTATTTACAAGGGGCTAAGGATGTTGTTAAGAACCATACTAATCTGGCAAAATGGGCAAATACGGCATTAAAAGGTCTTGATATAAGCCAATCTCATCGGAGACAGTTGCTGAATGCTGTATCGAAGCCAAGAACATCTGCTGAAACACACAAAGCCATACAAACAATTCTAAGAATAATTGATGTTTCTGAACACAAGAAAGCCGTAAAAGACCTAAAGAAAACTATCACCTGGATTAACAGACGTGTTGGAAAGTTGAGAACCGAAGGTGGCATAGCGCCGGACTATCTTGAGAGAATTAAGGCCGTAACCGATACGTTCCTGCTCAAGAAAATCTCAGCCAAACAAAGACGAAGAATTAAAGGGTTGGTAACGTATCTCGAAAGCATTAAGAGCGGTGAAGCAGTTACTTACAGCGAAGCCTACGCAGAGAGCCGTATCCCCAAAGAGTTGCTTGCTAAAGTGGAACAGCTTGAATTAAGAACTGTGGACGATATGACTGTTAAAGAATTGGATGATATTAACAAAACCCTTCAACTTTTAATTCATCTCAATAAGACCAAGAACGCTATTATAAATCGCAGAACGGGTGAGAGGGTTGCTGAGGGGCTTAATACTGCGGTAGAGGAAGCGAATGAACTAAAGAGTAGGTCAACACTAACGGACAAAGATACCGTAGACTTGTCGGATAGGCCGGATAGGGGGACTACACTTGGCGGATGGGTCAAAGATATATCAAGGGATGTGTTTAATTTCTTTGCCGGTAATAAGAATCACAATATTGAAACGCTTACGGAAACAATATCCGGCGGTATTCACGGTAGCACTTTTGATATTCTCGTTAATAGTCTAAGCGATGGCTATGAAGTTCAAAACAAGTTCCTTGACGATTGGGGTGATATTAGGAAAAAATACCTCAAAGATGTTTCGTTAGAAGAGTTACAGGAATTATCAAGTCTTTTCTTTCAGTGGGTTAAAAACCCTGTGCTTCGGGCTTCACTCGCAGAAAAAGCAAACCTAAAGCAGACCAAAACATATTCTACGTTCAAGGATAGAAGCGGCAAAACAATAAAGATGACAATGGCCGATATGATGAGTGTCTATATGATGACGGAGAATACGGATACTGTCAATGAAATGATAAAAACTGGAGTGGCTTCACCCAAAATGAGGCTTGGCGGTATTACTTTTGATAATATAGTAGGTATTCGCAAACAGGTTGAAGGTAATAAGCTGGCTATGAAGTTAATAGAAATGGCCAAAGAAATCAAAAGATTTGAAGCATCTCAGATAAACGAAACATCAAGAGAATTGGACGGCATAGACATAGCTGATATTTTAGCTTATTGGCACAGAGAAAGATTTACCGGCGGTGGGGCGGCTGGACATCAGGCGTTCAGAAACTCGTTGTTAGAAGCGATGGGGTGGCTAAAAGAACGTGAGGGTAGTGGCAATCCAGTTATTATAAGAGACTTCTTCGAGACGCTGATAGCAGACCAGCAGGCCATATCTGAATATGTCGGAATGGCTATGCCATATCGCAATATCAAGAACTTATTGAACTACAAGGAATACAGGGACATTCTTCAGACTAAGGGCTATGGAGAAGAACTCAAACTTATTGATTCTATGATAGAAAGAACTGAGCAAAAGCCTCGTGAGTTTAGCGTTCTTGATAATGCCGTTTCTAAAATAGTACACGGCCTGACTCGTGCGGTATTGGCAAATCCTGGTATTATGGCAGGGCAGATAGCATCACTTGTTCCTGTTCTTGAAAATGAAATGTCGTCAAAGTATGCCAAGTCCATAAGCCTTAAAACGGATAAGGGCTATGTCGATAGATTAAAAGCGCATTGGCATACATACAAACAGAGACTTGAAGGTATGGTTTCAAGTATAGCCCTACAAGAAGTGGGCGAATCTGATTTGGCATTGCGAATCTTTACTGGAAAAAGAGACTTTATAAATTATCTAACGCAGGGAATACATTATGTAGACTCTGTTGCAATTACATCCATTGGCAGGGCGGTCGAAGCTGAAATGGCTGACAGTAATATGAATGGTGTTTCTGCTGATTACTGGATGAACGAGGGAATCGACCCAGCAACCCTTAAAAAGGACAGCATTGAATACTGGGACGCTTTTGTTAAAAGAGCAAACTACGTACTCAGAAGAACACAACCTATGTTCGATACCGCAAATCGTTCTGTATTGACATCTGAACCCTCTCCAACACGAAGGTCGTTATTCTTGTTCAGGTCTTATATTGACCAGCCTATGCGACAGGCGTATAGGGCGATGAACGATTATAATAATGGTAGAATCAACGCCGTTACTGTGGCGAAAAGAATATCAACATTATGGGCTGGTCTTGCTCTGTATGAGATAATAAGGGCGGCGGTCAGAAAGGGATTGTTCAGGAGTGACGAGGACGAGAAGGACTTGATTTTTGCTATTCTTACATCGCCGGTCAAGGTCTTGAATGTTATAGGTTATACAGGGCAGAAGATAATAACAGAAGTTGCAGATTTCAAAATGACCGGCGACCCCATAGACCTTCGGTATGCAGACCTGACTCCATTACCATTGCAGTTCGTTAATGACGCAATCACACATACTGGTAGTATAGCAAGGGGTATAGGTTATTCCGGTACTGGAATCAAGTTTGAATCCGGCAGATATAAAGACGAGCTAAAATCTGATATATATTTAAGGAAAGGGCTTTATGGCATATCTTCAGATATATTGAAATACTACGGAGTTCCGATTAGGCAAATAGAATTATTGTTCGCTGAAAAAGAGGCAAAGAAAAAAGGATTCTTATAATAATGGAAATTCATCCCCTTATAGACCCATACGCAGTGCATTTTGATACCTTTGCGGGAGACGTCTATACTCTCGACACTGCCGGTATTACTCTGACGGCGGGGACTCTAACCGCCGAACAGATAACTTCAACAGATGACTTGGATGTTACAGGCATAGGGACTTTCGGCGATTTGGTAGTTAATACTACTGGCGAAATACAATTCAGAGATGCAGACATATCAATAGGTTCAACCTTAACTGATGGTATTCTTGATATGAGTGCCGATGACGCTATTTATATGTTC
>SDBS01001457.1_pt1 | contig 23911 bp, 25 predicted proteins | sample 2277091 | NCBI WGS metagenome assembly SDBS01 (sample SAMN10404972, study PRJNA504765) | marine sediment metagenome | isolation source: marine sediment core GS10_PC15, 163 cmbsf | place: Arctic Ocean: Southern Knipovich Ridge | collected 2010
ATGCACAAGCAAGACCATCCCGGGATCCTATTTTTTTTATTTGGCCACAGCATGGGCTCTCTTCTTGTAAGAAATTATTGTTTTTTATATGGAAAGGAAATAGACGGCATCATCCTTTCTGGTAATAGCGGGGATCCTGGCTTTTTAAAATATTTAGGGGTCCTGATTTCAAGGTTTGAGATACTTTTTAAAGGCAGGAGAGCCAAAAGCCCCATTTTATACAAACTGACTTTTGAAGCCTATAATAAGGCCTTCTCTCCGGGAAGAACTGGTTTTGACTGGCTCAGCCGGGATAATAAAATTGTTGATGAGTATATCGGTGACCCTTTCTGCGGTGGGGTTTTTAGTGCCGGCTTTTTCCTCGATCTGTCCCATGGCGTTTTTGCAGTAAATGACCCAAAAAATATTAACAGGACACCCGGGGATCTTCCCATATTTCTACTCTCAGGTGAATTTGATGCAGTGAGCAATATGTCAAAAGACATAGAAAAGATCTGTGCCCAGTACAGCCGGGCACAGGTAAAAGACATAAGCTATAAGATCTACCCCGGCGCAAGGCATGAATTGTTAAATGAGACCAATAAGGAAGAAGTCTACAGGGACATTATCAATTGGATCGGCCAACATATTTAAACACTGTCTGTTAAGCTGCTTCATTTTTATATAATTGCAATATAATTAAACTGTAAATGGAAAAAATTTTAAAAGACTTGCAGGATGGTGTTGTCCTCACTGAACTGGCCGGATATACAGATGGGAGTTTTTGTGCATCTAATGGCAGGGGTGCGCCGCTTGTCATGATGGGCACCTATATTGTCGATAGCAGTACTTCTATTGATTATCCTGCCGGTTTTATTTTTAAGCCGGGACATAAAAATTACTCAGTATATCTTAAAGAAAATATCCAGGAAGCAAAGACAAATGGTTCCCGGGTCGGTACCAGTGTTGTTAGCGTGGAGCTATCAGATACTATTGATTTTATGCTGGCTTCACAGGATGCGGGGGCAGATCTCGTTTCTCTATGTGCACATTCCACAATGGAAATATTTATTAAAAACGATGTAAGCTCGGCCCTGCTTCTCAAAAAAAACTGGGGCGAGCTGTCGAAATGGATAAAAAGCATTATTGATGTGATCAAAATACCGGTAATATTTAAAATAGGCGCATTTGATAATCCAGATATTTTTGATGCTGTACGCAGGATAAAAGATGAAGGGATATCTATGATCCATTTAAATATTGAAAGCTGCATAAAGGGCTCAAAAGGTACTCGTTTTCTAAAGGAACTTGACAAAAAAGATTTGTTTTTAATAGCCGGAGGTGGAATAAAAGACCTGAAAGATGCATTAATAGTCCTTAAAGCAGGGGCAGATGCTGTTTCGATCGGTACTGCGGCAATCAAAGACCCTGATATTTGCGGCGGTATCCAGAAATCATTAAATAATATTCAGCGACGCTCCATATTTTAAGGATGAAGGAAACTGCCCCCACTGCTACTCTATCTATTTTTTAATTTTTTATCTACAGGATCCTATTTATTCTTACCCGATACATAGTCATCTATATACCCGATAATATCATCCCTGCTCCACAAATATATTCTACCTGATTGGTATGCAGGGTCAGGGAAATTCTTAAAATTCTTTTTAATATTAAAATATGAGAGTGACCACTTCCTCCCGATTGCATCATCTACCATATCAATGATGTCATTACTGTTGATCAGATTTTCCACATTAACCATTTTGTCCACCTTTTCTTTTTATTTTTTATAAAATATATAATTCATCTTAATACATCTCTTTGCCGTTTCTTCCAGCTTCCCTTGACTTATTTTATACATACAATTTTTAGACTAAATATATGCATACAATGCTTGATATAATATTCGATAATTATATTTGTTATATTATATCTACATCTATATATAAATGTCAAGCAATATATAGCAAATATTGTTTAAATATATTAATTAATATTTATATTAAGGAATAAATATTCCAGCCTGATTATTTGACAACCACGGCACTTTATTATATTTTTATTACCATTATAATGCCCCTGCGGCATGCTGTTTTTTGAGAGAGGAGCATGTAAGATCTCTGTCAGTTATAAAATTGAAAGATCCATTTTAGAATTAGTCGTCGGGGATATTACAATCCAGGAAACTGATGCAATAGTCAATGCAGCAAACAGCAGGCTTGCTCCTGGCGGAGGCGTGGCCGGTGCCATCCACAGGGCCGCGGGGCTGGGATTGTGGGAAGAGTGCAAGACTCTTGGTGGATGTAAAACCGGAGAAGCAAAAATAACCAGGGGATATAACCTTGCCGCAAATCATGTAATACATACTGTTGGCCCCATATATAGCGATAGGGTAAAAGATCCTGAAGATTTAAGTAATTGTTACAGGAACAGCCTTGTCCTTGCCGCGCAAAACCAGGTAAAAAGTATTTCATTCCCGTCAATAAGCACCGGGGTTTTTGGATATCCGGTAAAAGATGCTTCGCTGGTCGCCATACAGGCGATTATGGATTTCTTAAAAAATTATCCAGGGATCACTCTTGTAAAGATGGTCCTATTCTCAGAGGATGATTACAGAATATACAACTCAACACTTGAAAAGATAATAAAGCAGTAGCCTGAAGCTAAGAAGGTCTTTGGATCATGAACACTTGGAAAATCCGCAATTCCTGCAGACATAGCACCCGCTCTCCGGCTCCATTATTCCACCACATCCATCCTCCGGGCACAGCATCACAGATCTTGGTCCGCCTGTAACATCCAGGTCAAACTTATTCGAACCATTTAAAATATATTCAATAGTCTTTCCCATAGCATCGGGACATGATAATACATGAGTGCCGGGATCTGCAATACAGGTGATGCATCTTATCCCTTCGACCTGTTTCTTGATCGATCCTATATCTATGCCTGATCTAATGGTTATGCTCAACAGCCTTCCCAATGCCTCTGTCATGGCAGCACAGCCCTCTTCCCCGGTATTTATAAATACCTCACATATTCCATTTTCATCTGAATTGACGGTTACGTAAAGCTTGCCGCATCCTCCTATTTTATATTTTTTAGTCATTCCACGCGTAACATCGGGCCTTGATCTTGGTTTTATTTTTTGTTGGCCTGCATTACTTTCCACAGAAGCCTCTATCCCTGGACCGTCAGTTTTTTTGCCTTCTACTTCAAGTACCTGGGAATCCCTGCTCCCGTCCCTGAAAATCGTAATACCTTTGCACCCCAATCTATAGGCAAGCATATATACATCTTCTACATCCTTCACTGTTGCAGAATTAGAAAAGTTTACAGTTTTGGAAACAGCATTGTCCACAAATTTCTGGAAGGCGGCCTGGGTCCTTACATGCCACTTGGGCAGGACCTCATGGGCCGTGACAAAAATCCTTTTATATTCAGATGGTATATCATCGATTTCCTTTAAGCTACCCGTACCAGCGATCTTTCTCATCAATTCTTCGCTGTAGAAACCTTCTTCTTTTGCAATCTGCTTAAAATACTTATTTACCTCTACGAGCCTGTCATTATCCATTACATTTTTTACAAATGAGAGTGCAAATAATGGCTCTACTCCGCTGGAGCAGTCAGCGATAATACTCAGCGTCCCGGTAGGGGCAATGGTCGTAGTGGTAGCATTCCTTATATCATATCCATCATGGCTGTCATATATGCTTCCCTTGAAGTTTGGAAACACCCCTTTCTCCGCGGCCAGCTCCTTTGAGGCATTTTTAGATTCCTCCTGGATAAAGCCCATTATTTTACCGGCCACCTCCAGGGCTTCCTCACTATTATACGGTATGCCCATTATCACCAGCAGATCGGCATAACCCATTACTCCAAGACCGATCTTTCTATTTCCCTCAACCATTATTCTTATTTTTTCAAGGGGATATTTGCCCATATCAATAACATCATCCAGAAATCTTACCGCTGCATGCACTATTTTTTTTAATTTAGCATAATCGATTTTCTTTATTCCATCTGATTCTTTCACCATATGGGCCAGGTTTATAGATCCCAGATTACAGGCCTCGTAAGGAAGAAGAGGCTGTTCTCCGCACGGGTTTGTGCTCTCTATCTGTCCCAGCGCCGGGGTAGGATTATCTTTATTCAGCCTGTCCAGAAAAATTATTCCCGGATCGCCGTTTTTCCAGGCATGATTTATTATTTTATCAAAAACCTCCCTGGCACTATATCTATCTACCACTTCCTGGGTCCTTGGATTTTTAACCTCATATTGCTCATCATTTTCCACTGCCCTTATAAATACTTCTGTGACTCCAACTGATATATTAAAGTTATTCAATTTATCACCACTGTCCTTGGCAGTAATAAAATCCATGATATCCGGATGGTCCACCCTGAGTATTCCCATATTGGCGCCTCTCCTGGTCCCACCCTGTTTAATGGTATCAGTTGCTGCATTAAAAACAGTCATAAAAGATATTGGGCCGCTTGAAACCCCCTTTGTAGACAGGACAATATCATTCCTGGGCCTGATCCTTGAGAAAGAATAACCCACTCCTCCTCCGGATTTTTGGATAAGCGCTGTTTCCTTCAGGGCTTCAAAAATATCACCCATAGAATCTCCCACTGGAAGCACAAAGCAGGCAGCTAATTGCTGAAGCTCATTTCCTGCATTCATAAGTGTCGGGGAATTTGGAAGAAAATCAAGATCCGCCATTATATCAAAAAACTGTTTTTCTATCTCTAATACCTTTTCAACTGATCCGACATATTTTTTTTCAATTGAAGCTATATTTTTAGCGACCCTTTTAAACATACCTGCCGGGTTCTCCAGCAGATTTCCTTTACCATCTCTTTTCAGGTATCTTCTCTCCAGTACTTTTAATGCATTTTCAGATATGTTTATTTCTTTCTGGAGATAATATTCGTTTAACTTTTTTATACTGGTGATTTTTTTCATATTTTCCATAATAATCGTGCCTCTGGCTCTATTTTTCGGGGGGTAATGGGCCGCTCCTTTAAAAATATTGGAATTACCTCATTATATTGTGTATGATTTATATTATTACACCATATATTGTATGTCAATAGCAATTTTGCCCTTTTATAGGTATTTTATTGAAATAGAGTCATATTATATTATTTTTATGTTTTTGGGCATGCTGTTCTTACCGGTCCTTTCTTAAACCTGCCGGGGGTATCATCTAAAAATAAATCAAGCCACTATTTTAGGTTACTATATTAAATTTTTTTCTGTTATAATGTTTTATTCAGTCCAAGGAAAAATAATATTATTTTTTTTATACATTTTAAAATATTTTAAAAACTGATATAGATAAGGGAGTTCTATGGGTTCAGTAGTCAAAAAAAGAAGAAAAAAAATGAGGAAAAAGAAGCATAAAAAAATGCTTAAAAAAACCAGATGGGCAAGAAGAAATAAATGATAGAAAATAATAAGGAAGATTTTCTGGAGCATGCCGGGAAAAAAATCCTTATATGCGATGGCGCAATGGGCACTTCCCTGCAGGCTATGGGGATCACCAAAAATGCAGATTCATTAAATATCAAGAAAAATGATATTGCTAAGATCATAGATATTCACTTAAGTTTCCTTGAAGCAGGATCAGACATCATCCAGACCAATACTTTTGGCTCCAATGCTGCAAAACTGGAAGCTTATGGGCTGCTAAAAGAATTTAAGGAAATAAATAAAAATGCAGTGCTTGCTGCAAAAGAAGCAACAAAAAAATACCGTGAGACCTCTACAGCAGACAGGCCTTTATTTATTGCCGGTAATGTGGGCCCTCTCGGAAAGTTGCTGGAACCTGCCGGTACCATAAGTTTCGATGCTGCTTTTGACCTGTTCTCCAGTCAAATTGAACTATTGCTCCAGAGTGGTGTTGACCTGCTCCTGGTCGAGACTATTATAGATTTAAATGAAGCGCTTGCAGCTGTGCAGGCAGCCAGGAAGATCTCGGCGGGTATTCCCCTGGCATGTACCCTGTCTTTTGATGAAAATGGTGTTACAGTCATGGGAAACAGGGCAGAGGATGCTGCTGTCAGACTAATAGAATCCGGGTGTGACTTTATCGGGGCAAATTGCAGCATTGGTTCAGATTCCATGCTGGCAGTCGTAAAAAAGATAAGGAAAGCAAGCCCGGACGGTAAACTTATTTTCCAGCCAAATGCAGGTCTGCCGCAGTTTTTAGACGGCAAGACCATTTATAATGAGACTCCTGAGATCATGGCTTCAAATATAGGAAAGTTCATTCCTTATGGGCCCTCGGTCCTGGGAGCATGTTGTGGAAGCACGCCAGACCATATCAGGGCCATAGTAAAAGCAGTAAGGAATTAGATCCCCGGCCGGGCAGCCGCTATCCTCCAATGTTCTTATATAAATAAATATCCTTTTTAAGTTTAAAATTTATTGTAGTGAAATTAATCTTTTAACATTATAATAATGCATAGTATTAGAATTCTTAATAATAGTTTGTGGGTGATATCTATTATGAGTACCAAATTAAAAGACGATGAGATGTATTGTCCCGAATGTGGAGCTCCGATCAAAAAGGGCTTTTATACCTGCGCCAATTGCAAATTCAAGGTAAAGCTTTCCAGGCAGATGAATACCGAAACTGAAGATAGTTCCACGCAGAACGCAGCCGGTATAGTTGAAGAGGTAAAAAAACCTCCTCCTGTACCCTCCGAAAGTACTGCCGGCAAAGACCTGGTTGAAGAAATCAAAGAAAAAGAAATCGATGTTGGGCAAGCTCCTGTTAAGAAAGAGCGGGAAGATGTAGAAGCAGAACCCCAAATTCCGTATAAGCCGCCAGGACAGGACCGGGAAGCAGGAACTATTGAAAAAAAGCCCGGACTCGAAGAAAAGGGCAAGCCGGATAATGAAGATAAGGCTATATCTTAACTATTTCAAGATAAGTATTTTATCCAATGTAAGTCTCTTTTTTGATTTTGGTGAGTGGTCCTTTACCGCATAACCGACTGAAAGCAAAGAGACTACCCGCCATGAAAGGGGGATATTTAATATCTTTTTTAATTTTCTTTCATTGAACCAGCCCATCCAGCAGGTAGAGAGCCCTATTTCTTCTGCAGAAAGCACTATGTGCTCCATGGCAATTCCTACATCAAGCAAGTGATAGCTTAATCCTGAAAGAACTTCTCCTATATAATGGGTTATGATATTCTTCCTGACCGAACATCCGACAATTATACAGGGGGCATGTGCTGCCCACTTGTTTATGGATCCCAGGGCCTCTACAGCCAGGTAAGAGATGGCCTTTTTTTCTGTAACAGCAATAAACCTCCAGGGCTGCCTATTTGAAGCGGAAGGAGCCAGCCTGGCTGCCTCTATGATTTTCAGGATCTTTTCTTTTTCCACAGGTCTGTCCCGGTACTTCCTGATGCTTCTCCTTTTTTTTATTATTTTAAAGACTTCATCCATAATTCTTATTTTTATTTACTTTTTATATTTTATCAATTCTTCTTTTCATAATTGAAGCTCCAGCTCTATTTCATCCCTGATCGGGATCCCATAATTTCCGGTCTCTTTGATTGCCGGCTTTAGTTTGCGGGAAAACTCAATGGCACCCGGATGGACCCTGGCCAATTTAAAATCCCTTTTCTGGTAAAATCTCAGGGCATCAACATTGTCATTGGTCGTTATCAGCCACACCTTGGCCAGTTTTTTCTTTCTTGCTGATTCTTTGGCTCTCTCCAGGAGCCGGGATCCTATCCCTTTGTTTTCATCCAGACTATTGAGGGTTATTACCTCCATCTGCTTGTTTTCTACTTTGAATGTTATAAGGCCCTTTATTTTATTATCTTCTTCTGCAATGAACCCGTCCAGTTCCTGGACCTTATGTATATTGCCCCTGGTCACAATAAAATCACCTCCCCACCACTTAGTAAAAAGCTCCTTGATCCAGGATACATCATGGTCTTCTATTCTTCTAAATCTCATGTCTATCCTTTTATATATTGCTTTCATTAAATCCTTCCGGCCCTGTACTTATCAGGGGACCTATTTCTTATTTTAAGCTAACTATCCTTATTTTTAAAATCTTTTTTTAAATACATATTATTAGGCTGCAGCATTTTATGGCCTTTTAATTGACATTTTATTTGAATTTATAGGGCATAATATATTAAAATCTTATTATCGGCACTGTGGCTGAACTAAACAGTCCTGGATATTTTATAATACTGATACCTTGAAGAAGAAGGAGGTCACTGTCTTGAAATACAGAGTACTTGGAAAAACAGGTTTTAAAGTGTCAGAAGTCTCTCTCGGCACATGGCAGCTGGGTGGAAAATGGGGAGAAAAATTCAACTGGACCACTGCGGAGACTATATTGGATGAAGCAGTAGAGCATGGAGTTAATTTTATAGATACAGCAGATGTCTATAATGACGGTTTGAGTGAAGAAGCCATTGGAAAGTTCCTAAAAAAAACAGGCGAAAAGATCTATATTGCCACAAAGAGCGGCAGGAAACTGATGCCTCACAATACCCGGGGATATAATAGGAAAAATATTAATGGTTTTGTGGAAGACAGCTTAAAGAGACTGGATATTGAAACTATTGACCTGGTCCAGCTGCACTGTCCCCCTACTGAAGTATATTCCAGGCCTGAAGTATTTGAGATCCTGGATGACCTGAAAAAAGATGGAAAGATCCAACATTATGGTGTAAGCGTTGAAAAAGTAGAAGAGGCATTAAAGGCGATCGAGTATCCCGGCATTGCATCAGTACAGATCATATATAATATGTTCAGGCTAAAACCCGCAGAAATATTTTTTAAAGAAGCTTTTAAAAATAATGTCGGTATTATAGTCAGGGTTCCCCTTGCAAGCGGCCTCCTGAGTGGAAAGTTTAATAAAAATACTCTTTTCTCTGAAGGGGACCACAGAAATTTTAACAGGGATGGAAAAGCCTTCGATAAGGGCGAGACTTTCTCAGGGGTCCCTTATGAGGTCGCGCTGGAAACAGTCGAGGAGCTGAAGAAAGTATTTCCTCCGGAAGACCTGGCAAAATATTCTCTCCGCTGGGTGCTCATGGATAAAAATATTAGCTGTGTGATACCGGGAGCCAGCAGTACAGAACAAATAATATCAAATTCTTCTACATCTGATATGCCATCGCTTTCCAGGGATCAGATGGAAACTGTGGAAAAGGTATATGAAGATCATATCAAAGATCTTGTCCACCTTTTATGGTAAAAATATAAATACATATTGTCACCAAATTTTTAGAAAGGATTTATAATGGCAGACCTATTTTCACCAATATCGATCAAGGGTATTGAAATAAAAAACCGTATTGTTTTGCCGCCGATGGTCCGATTCGGATGGTCCGATGAAAAAGGCTTTGTATCTGATAAACATATAAAACATTATTCCCAAATCGCTGAAGGCGGAGCCGGGCTGATAATCATTGAAGCAGTGGCCGTGGCAGAAGATGGAAAGCTTTCAGAGGACCAGCTCGGAATATGGTCGGATGACTTTATCGATGGCATCAGCAAGATAGCAGAGGCCTGCCATAAATATGGAGCGGTGGTCACGGCACAGATACATCATGCCGGGCTGCAAACTCCCGTTGCGGTATCTAAAATGCCTCAAGCTCCATCAGATTTTAAGAAGAACGGCAGCCTGGCTGCAAAAGCCCTGAGCCTTGAAGAAATACAGAAGATCCAGGAACAATTTGTGGCTGCTGCCGGGAGGGCCAAAAAAGCCGGCCTTGACGGTATAGAGCTTCACGGGGCCCATGGTTATCTTATCAGCCAATTTATGTCTTCAATAACGAACAAAAGAGATGATGATTATGGTGGAGACCTGGCCGGGAGGTCTAACTTTGCCCTCCAGATAATTGAAATGATAAAAGACAGTATTGAAAGTGATGATTTTATAATCGGGTATAGAATGGGTAGTAATGAGCCAACACTGGATGATGGAAGAAAAATTGCAAAAATTCTTGAAGACGCAGGAGTCGATCTTTTACATGTATCATCCGGCTTAGAAGGGGATACGATCCCCAAACCCCCACTGGATTTTGATTTCAGCTGGATCGTCTACTGTGGTACAGAAGTTAAAAAACAAGTCAAAATCCCTGTAGTCGTAGTGGCAAGGATAAAGACTCCTGAACAGGGTAAATACCTTATTGAAAATAACCTTGCTGATTTTGTTGCAGTAGGAAGGGCCCATCTCTGTGATACAGATTGGGCAAATAAGGCAAGGGATGGTTTAAAGGTCATAAAATGCCTTGATTGTGCAGTATGCTTCTGGTTTGATGAGCTTGAAAAATGTCCCAGGTATGATTTCGATTAAAGAGCGGCTCAAAACAATATATTATCCCGGACAGCTTTTTAAGGCTTTTGCCGTACAGCTTTATTTTTTCTTTTTACCAGCAGGATCGCCAGCAGTACCGCAAGGTATACGGCAAATATTATCAGTGAATATATATAAAATATTGGCCTTCCCGCCGAATAACCGGTTACTGCAAATCCCAGCACAAACATCATGGGGATTCCCAGGGGAAGCGCTATAGCGCTTCCGAGGACTATGTTTTCAGGGACATTTGACTTTGAATCAGGATCTATTTCCCTGAGCAGGGCCATACCTGTGGTGATGGTACCGGTCCACATTCCGTACATGGCTACAATATGTTCAATGACATACCTTTTGTAGATCCTCCTGCAAATAAATATGGCATAAATAAGTGTAAATATCCCTCCTAATCCAGTAATAAGGAGGATCGGTATCCAGTTTTCCCTGAAAGTAATAATAGAGATGGCAGTGATCGCCGCCACTATCATATAGTCAAAAGAGCCAGCTGATATTTTCTGGAGGATATTATTATCGGGGTAGCTTATCTGGAGCCAGTTTTTCTTTTTTAAAGCACTGAGTATTATCCTAACGAGTACTGCTATCATAGTGGCTATAACAAAATGGAATCCCCATAAAAGATGAGTCACTGTCTCTCCGTATTCGCCGAGAGGCGCCAGGAGGATCGAAACACCCCTGAGCGCAAAATATGTTATCAGGTAGACCACTCCGATAAGGACCACCTGGACAGACAGGCTGTCTATAAATATTTTCTTTGGAGCAGATCCGGTTTGTTTTTGGGCCGCGGCGGCTCCGGTTCCGGCTGGTTTTTCCTTTTCTTCAAGTCCGATAAGTCCAAGCCTTTTTTTCCTTCTCACCAAAAAATTCATCAGTGGTATTCCAAATATGATAGCCCATAGGAAACCTATCGTGGCAATAGACAATCCAATATTTCCTCCATTTAAAAAACCAAGTTCCTCCCAGCTTGTTCCTATGGAAAAGGCCTGGCCGGGGCAGGACGCCAGTTTGGCATAAAGGCAGGGCTTCCAACTTTTATTTTCGATACCGGCAAGGGTGGCGCTGGTCGGACTGACCATAGGGCTGGATATCACCATAATAACAATTGCCTGTGCTGCCATGATCATTGGCCATGACTGGCCGGTATTCTTTAAATTCAAGGGGAGGCGGAGGTATTGCCACTACTATGGGAATTGCTGCTGTTTTGATCCCGGTTCCATTCTGGATCTCCTTTGGCGTCGGAGGCATAGTAGGATTCATATATAAATACACGCTCCGCAAAAAGCATAGGGTGAATCCAAATGTGGTCGGTGCTGCACTTGGGACCCTGCTTCTCCCGGTGCTGGCATGGGTATTTGGTCATCCACCTGTATTTATTATTCTATTTGCAGTCCTATTCCTTATAATCGTCACTAAGGGATTGCTCCTGCATTTTATATATAGAAATGTTCCAACTGCTAATTAGAAAAGCCATATAATGAAAAATCAGCCTTTATCCGGTGGTGAATAGATAAAGACTGATTTTACCGGCCGGCCCTGAGGGCCTGCCAGGTTTTTTTAATTATGCTTCATAATTTAAGTATCTCTTTGCCAACGGGTGCTTGATACGTTTCCAGAGGATCCCGCCTATTATTGTGCCCACTGGGAAAAAGAATACCATTGTTACAACAAGTACCGCCCTGCCCAGGGGAACTGCATAAGCTTTCCTCTGGCTGATGCCTACAATCTCCACTATATACAATGCCGGAAGAAGCAGAGAATATGACATCCTGAAAGGGAAACTGGCAATATTGGCAACATTATTTGTTATGGCACTCATACTGAATGGCGCCTCAAGATAGCTACTTATAAAACCCCAGGGACCCCATGCTATTCCTGCAAAGATGCCAATTCCTAATATTATGGCCATTACCCAGCAAAGTACCCGGACTCCTTCCAGCTCTTTTTTTCCATCTTTTAATTCATTTTTTGTTAGTTCTGCCATTTTTACTCCTATTTTTTTTAAATAGTAAATTATTTTTTGATAGATTTAATATGATCAGTCAAGCCTTCTTATTCTACCAACGCCGGATACATCCTGGTATATCTTTGGAACACCAGTATAATAGACATTTCCTGCTCCGCTGATTTCAATATCAAGTAACTCGCTTACATTTACTGTAGCGGTTCCGGCTCCAGAAATATCGATCTCGCATTCCTTGCTTTCCAGTTTTTCAGCATCATATTTTCCTACTCCACTCATTTCTATTTCCTGCCTGTCTACTTTTCCGGTCAGCGTGATGGATCCTGCCCCTGATGATTTTGTCACTACTTTATCGGCATTGATATTGAAATCTATATCTCCGGCTCCACTGATATTGAATTCTAATGTATCAGTACTAAACTCTTCACCATCAATATCTCCCGCTCCGTTTACTGAAATAACATCCAGGTCGATTGCTGTAAGGTAAAACTTTATATTTGAATTCGGTATAAAATTAAACCCTCTTTTGATCCCAATTGTAAGCGTGTCCCCGGAAATATCTACTTCGATCAGGGGAAGTATATTGTCATCAGCTTCAATTATAAGGGATTCTTCACTACCCTGTTCAATGATCAGGTTTCCTACTCCTGAGATGACTACTTCATTGAAACCTGACACTTCTACTGTTTTTGTTTCAATATCCCCTGATCCCCTGACAAGGCCGAAAGGGGATTTACAAGAAGCAATAGCGACTGCAAGTATGCTCATAACAGCCACCAGCAGAGCGATCTTTAACACTCTCTGGATTTTTACATTTTTATTTTCTTTCTTCATTTCTTTCTCCTTTTATTATTTTTAGCTTTATCTGTAATCTATATCAATATCACCAGACTTAGCTGTGACATGGATTATTTCATCACTGTCCCCAACCTCGCCTTCGAGATCATTTCTCCCGGAAGAATTTATCGAAATCGGAAAACCAACTGTTATGTCCCCGGAAGTTGCTTTTGCATCAAGATAAAATTCTGCATTTTCAGAAAGTTTGATCTTGAGGTCCCCGGAAGTGATCCTGATGTTCATATCGCTTGCCTCAACCTGCTCTATCAGTATATCTCCTGAAGTCGATACAATAATAATATCTTCATTTGATTCCCCTCCCAGGAGGCTTATCCTGCCGGAAGTGTTTTCAATATCAATACTGCCGGTATAATCTTTGAAGGCAATATCCCCGGAAGTCGAATTGATCCGTATATTTTCAGAGACCAATTCTTCAACCCTGATATCTCCTGATATATTTATTATTTCCAGGTCCGCTGCTTTAATACCATTAATACTTATATCGCTGGAACTTGTATGGATCTTAATGCTTTTAAGGTCCTTTTCCGGAACATAGACATCAAGGTCGATCTGCCGGATGTTTATCCCTATAATGATCTCTTTGGGATTATAGGTCTCAATATACAGCTTACCCCCTGAAATATAGGCAATAAGCTCAGGCACATCTTTTTTAATATTCGTACTGATCTTTCCATAAAGATGGACTATCAATTCCCCTTCTTTTGTCGGGATGATATTAATATCAGCACTGGCCAGGTCTATTATGATCTCATTTATCTCTTCAGGATCAAAACTTTTTGAATCATTTATCTCCTCAGTTTTAAGAGTAAAATTTCCTGTGAAGACCATGATAAGCGCTGCAATCGCAAAAGAAGCAACCATTGCTACTGACAGCCAGATAATAAATTTTTTCAAACTTGGTTTCATTTTATAACTCCTTTCCCTTTATGACTCTTAGATTAAACTTAATATACCTGATAAATAATCTGTACAGCACTTTGCCCAGGAATATGTCTCCTATAAAAAATAGTATTCCGAAACAGGCTAGCCCTATCGAACCAAATATTCCTACAGCAGGATTTACTACTACGCCGACCCACTCCGGGAACAATGGCCCAAAGATAGTTGCAACCAGAACTGTAATGCCTGAAGCAGCTGCTGCTACTGCCGTTGCAAATAAGCCGAAAAGCACCCCAACGATCCCTACAAATGGACCCAATACAAAGATCAAATTAAAGAAACCAAGACCCAGTGTAGCAAAAACTGCCCTGGTTATATTTGTAGCAGATGTAGATTTTTCTGCCTGTTCTACAAGTACGCTTGCTTTAAGCTGTTTGGCAAGAATTTTTGGATTGCCAAGGGAATCAGAAAGTTCGTCCTCGCTTCTTCCTTTTTCCATTCCGAACTTAAAATGTTCCTCAAAATCACTTATTATATCCAGCCTGTCTTCTTTTGGGATCCCCCTCAAATTTACTGCTAACAGATCCATGAACTGTTTCTTATTCATTCTTTCCACCACCTTTAATAAAATTGTTTACTTTTTTTACAAATGCCTTCCACTCTTCATTTAATTCTTTCTCCATTTTCTTCCCGTCTTCTGTCAGCTGATAATATTTTCTTGGCGCTCCCTCTGCTGACTCTTCCAGGTAAGTCGTTACATACCCATCATTTTTTAGCCTTCTGAGCAAAGGGTATATCGTCCCCTCCGCTATAGATATGCTCTTTGATATCTTATTTACCAGTTCATACCCATACCTGTTTTTCTTTTTCAGGAGAGCCAGCACACATAGCTCCAGGACTCCCTTTTTAAACTGCACATTCATGAAATCACATCCTTTCTAATAGTATATGGAGAGTACTATAGCATACAGTATTGTGTAATGCAAGGTACTAAAAAAATATTTATATCTTATTATGTAAAGTACAAAATATTGCATACTATCTTAAAAATATAATACCAGGATCTGCCGTACATCTTCTTTGACCTGCTAAAAAAACCAGACATGTTATAATTATAGGAGTTATAGTCCTTTAATAATTTCTGGGATTTAAAAATTATGGTATCCGGAAAAAATATATCTCACCATATAATTATTTTTACTGTTTCAGCTGTATTATTTCTTGTGTTCCTGCTTGCTGCGAGCTGCAAGAGCGAAGACGCTGCATCCCTGGAGACAGACAGCTTTACTGTTCAAAGAAATGATATGGTGGACCACCAGATAATGGACAGGGGCATTTTAGACAATAATGTTATTGAGGCTATGAGAAAAGTCCCGCGCCATGAATTTGTGGATAAAGACCTGCAGGACTCAGCCTATGCAGACAGGCCCCTTCCAATAGGTATGGGCCAGACCATATCCCAGCCATATATAGTGGCCCTGATGACAGAGAACCTCAAGCTTGCCGGAAATGAAACAGTGCTGGAAATAGGCACGGGTTCCGGTTATCAGGCAGCAGTGCTTGCAGAAATCGTGCAGGATGTCTTTACTGTAGAAATTATTGCTTCTCTTCACCAGAAATCAAATATAGTCCTGTCTAAATACTCCGGCCTGGAGACCAGCAGCCATGACGGTTATTATGGTTGGGAGGAATATGCACCATTTGACAGGATTATTGTGACAGCAGCCCCCGACCATATTCCCCAGCCTCTTGTGGAACAACTAAAAGAAGGGGGCATTATGATACTCCCGGTGGGCCCTCCCGGATTTAACCAGGTCCTCTGGAAGGTCGAGAAAATAGATGGAGAAGTGATATCCTCCAGAATTACTGACAATGTGGGATTTGTCCCACTGACAAGGGAGATCAAATAGAACCTTCCTGGGGGATCCAGGTCCCTTATCTACTAAAAATACCTATAGGTGATAAGGGCAGCAATATAGATCAGGGCCGCTATCCCGATGACCACAAAAAACCCAAAATGGATCGATATCATCACTGCTGCAATGGACCCCACTACAGAAGTGCACCCATTTATTGCCCAGAGCCATGGAATGATCTCTTCCCTCTTTTCTTTTACCCTGGCTATGGCAGAAGGAAATGGTATACCCATTGCAAAACCCAGCGGGGCTATGGCCAGTATTGAAAATAAGAACCTCTGCCAGAGTACCTTTGAGATCATAAGGTCCCCGATGTATCCAAAACTGGATATAAACAGGATAATATAGGCTACAATAAATCCCACTACCCATCTCATATCGATCCTGACCCTGCTGCTTAAGAAACTGCCGGCTCCTGCTGCAAGCATGATAGAAAAAAGGACCACTGCAAGCGCATAAGAAGGCTTTCCGAGTATCAGGATAAATTTTTGGATAAAGGGAAGCTCTATAAAGAAAAACCCAAAACCCAGGCAGAAAAAATAAATTATATATTTAAAATCTTTTTTTAAGCTGATGTTTATCCTCTTTATGCGAAGGGGCAGCAATATAAAAAGGGCAGACAGGATCACGGATACCAGGAGGGCAGCAGCCAGTATTAAGTATCCCCCGCCCCCGAAAGGCTGGGTTGATTTTCCAAAAAAACTTATAATATCCTGGACCTGGCCGAATCTAAAGAAATTAAAAAAATATGGCCGGTCATCTGTGACCGGATAAACATTGAAATAGTAGTCCTTATAAAAAGTTTCTCTCGATTCACTGCTTCCCTCCAATATCTCTTTATAGTAATTATAGAAATAAGGCTCTTCCAGAATACTATATAAATTTACTTCATCCTGCATTGCTCCCCTGTAATACACAATATCAAAATTAAGTTTTTCTACTTCTTCTTTCAACCGCGTGATCTCTTGTTCTTTAAAACCGTCTTTTTTAAACATGGTAGTAAGGGTGGACCAGCTCCGGAAAGCAAAGATCTTATCCGGGATATCTTCTGTTTCAAGATATTTCAGGCTTTCCTGCAGGGTAGAAAGTATCTTTAAATTCTCACTTGGGGGAAACTGGACCCACCTGGTCACTGCCAGGATCCCGTCTTCTTTTAAGATGCCGGCCAGGCCCGCCAGGGATTCTGTGGTAAAAAGATAGTTTTCATTCAAACTATATGCCCCTGTAGAGACCGGGTGGAAACTGTCTGACAGGCTTGCAATGATCAAATCAAATCTCCTGTCTGTTCTTTTGGAAAAGTTTCTGCTCGAGGCTTCAAATATTTTGACTCTTTCATCATTGTATATATCTCCGCTGTATCCGGAAAAATCCTCTTTTATTGCATTCACCATAAGACTGCTGTTCTGGGTCACGGCTATGCTGTCTCCATTGAAATACAGTGCCCCGGCAACATCCATTCCCCCGCCGGGTTCGATCACCATGACTTCATCAGGGGAGGGCTTTGCAGCAAAGATCACTGCAGATGGCAAAAACTCTAAAAATTCAAGCTCGCTGATTCCGTTTTCGATCCTGGTGATCGCAGTCAGATTATCTCCATCGATGGTCAGGCCGAGCTGGGGCGGCGGCACTTTCTGGTACTGCAGGCTGATCCCGGGAGCAGATCTTATGCTTGGGCTTTCTATTATATCCATCCGGGCATATGAGCCTTCTTCATCATAGATCACTTTTGAATCCGGGAACCTTAAAATGGTAGGAAGGCTCTTGTATGGCGACATCCTTATATCCATGGCCTGCGGCTGGAAAGCCAGCACTGAGGCCATAAGGATTATAAAAACCGTTACTGCAGCTGCAAAAACCTTAAAGTATTTTTTGTTTATTAATATAATAGTAGCAGCAATTCCTACAGCTGTTGATATATAGATCGCTCCATCTTTTCCCAAAAGCTGCATGATGAATATGGCAGTGATCGCTCCCGCGGCGGACCCGATAAGATTGTAGAAATAAGTGACACCGGGTTTTTTTTGGCGGTAAAACGCATACCCGATAAAAGAGCCCCCAAAGAAAAACGGGAGCACTAAAAATATATAATAAACAGCCAGGTAAAAAATCTGCCTTGCTTCCCAGGCGATCTTAAAGGAATCAAAAGGTATAAAATTACTGGCCAGGAAACTTATGATTATGGATACAGAAAATCCAAATGAAAATATCAGGAGTATCAGGTCAGGGTCCTTTACCCTGTTTATAAAAAAATATAGAAAACTTCCGCTTATGCCAAATCCCAGCAGGGATATGCTTACGATCATGAAGGCAAAATGGTAGTAGTCTGCTATGGAAAAAACCCTGAGCAAGCATACCTGGTATAGGAAAAGTGAAAAAGAGACCAGCAGAAGCGTAATATTTGCCTTATTCTTCATATACTTCTGGTGCTTTTATTTTTTCTCAGAAAAAAATCCTGTTACTGCCCTTTTATAGGCCGGCGGAGCAGTATATCCGGGAGTATGTCCCTCGTCTATAAGTGTTTTGACATCAGCTTTTGGATATAATCTTTTCAGCTCTTCCCTTCCCTCTTCATCTACAATATCATCAGATGATTCTATTAGGAGGATCCTTCCCTTCCAATTTTTTAGGTCGCTTTCCTTAAAACTGTAATTTTTTATATAATCCTGGATCGCTTCAAACTGGTTTAATATATCTTCCCTATTTGTCTGGTCATACAGGAGTTCGGTCATAAAAGCCTTCCAGAAGGCTTTTTCTTCTTTTTTTACTCCTGAGAGGATTTTTAAATAACTTCTCCTGTATATTAGTTTAAGGATCTTTTCAGGATATTTTGGGAGGGAAAATTTCATATACTTTAAAAGCTTCCCAGACATTACCGACCCGGGCCCGGAAGTGTTTGACAGGATAAGCCTGCTTACAGCCCCGGGATATTTCCTTATAAATGCCTGTGCCAGCCAGCCTCCAAATGATGAGCCTACAATAAATACCTTATCTGCCTTTTCTTCTATTAAAATACCATATATTCCCTTAACACCCTCATCGATACTCCTGATAGCCGGATAGGTGGGGGAAATGATCCTGTAATCTTTTTCCAGGTGTGATATGAGCTTTGCCCAGACCTCTGCCGACCTTACACTTCCCGGGAGCAGCACTATTATCCCGGGCCCTGTCCCGCCCTTTATATATTTCCAGTTAAGTTCCCCGACATTAAGGTGCTTGTAAGGATGTGCCTTCCTAAATTCTTCAAGCCTCTCTCTCTGGGGGGCCGGTACGCGCTTATAGATTTTTCTAAATCTGCTCATATCTCTAAAATAACAGGGGCAAATGCCTAAATATATATTAATTTTTCAATAATATGCAATGAAACCCTAAAAACATTTTTAACACTTTTTTTTATTTCCTGCAAATCGGCCGTCCTGCAGCTGTTAAGGCTCTGGCCGGACACAGAAATGATAATATAATTATGTCTATCGAATTTCTTTTCTGAGGGCTCTCAGCATGTGGATCATTCCCCCCGTGTCCATTCTGCAGTAGTCGATCAGTGCCTTCCTGATCCTTTTTACTTCTTCATCTGAGGGGCACTTTTCATAAACATCATAATTCCCGCATATATACAGGAAATATACACTTGCAGACTGGCCGTCAGCTATATCCATTCCTTTATAGCTTAGATCAGTAATAGCGGGAAGGACATTTTTTATTGAGGCGCTGCCCCGCTGGGATGGGTGGTAATAATCAAAATCTTTAAACGGCTGATAAAGGTCCTCTATCCTGTCAATGGCTGCATTGATCCATTTCTTATTTTCCGGAAATGCTTCTGCAAGCTCCCTCAGGACTCCTTTTTCAAAGAATTCATAATATACCAGTATGCTTCCTTCCTCTCCCAGGTGCTGCCTCAAGTTTGCTAATAACTCTTTCCTGGGATCACCTGTTCCCTCAGCCAGGAAGTCGTGATGTTTTGAATTATCATCGGGGCTGTCTATTATATGTATTGAGTATTGAAAAGGGATCTGCTGAAATGGTTTTGTCCCCTCATATATGGGCATGGCTGCAGATAATGTCTCAAAATCAAAAAAGTACAGCGGATATTTCAACCTGCTTAAAAACTTTGAGATCTTGCTCTTGTCTATTTTTGGGCGGCCGGTTTTTACACATTCAACCTGTATCTGCTGTTTTAGGTCCAGGCCACTCGGATCAATGATATCCTTGACAGATAATATCCCCTCCCGGTAAAGCTCTATAGCCCGGTCCTTTTTTCCCCAAAGGCTAAAAACATGATCATCAGGCAGGAATTCCCAGCATTTTTCCTTTAATGGACAGCTGTATGGATTGCTGCAGTGCCTGCCTATGGGAGTTTCAGGGGGATCTTCCCCTGCTGCGATCTCCAGCATCTCTTCGATCCTGCCTTCAATTACAACTAGAAACTCTTCGACTTCAACTGTAATATCATTTTTCCTGAACAGTCCCTTTGGGTCTATTTCTTTTTCCCTGAAATACTGGTTATTGATGTTTAAAAGATAACACCTCCTTATTTTTATCCCTGCTTTCTCAAAACAGTATTTCTGGAAGGAGACATCATTGATATTTACTTCCTTTACCTGTGTTGAACTTTTGACTTCAATAATGTCCCACTGTCCTTTTTCAACAGGTACCAGGATATCTGCCCTGCTGTAAACATTATTGCTGCTGCAGCTTGCTTCAAAAAGAGGCCTTCTCTCTTCAAGTAGTTCGATTGTCTTCAGAAGCTGTGATCCTATATCTCTGATCTTTCCCAGGTCTATTCCTTCTGGATAAAGCCTTTTTGCAAAATTGCCCACCATTATTCCCTGCCTGAAAATAAACATAGTTGAAAAATCAGGGCCGGGGACCTGGTCCCTGGCATTGACCTGGTACCAGAAATATTTTTTGCACTGCAGGCCGTAAAGATATTTTGATTTTGATATGATTATTTTTTTTTTCATCTATAGGCCCAGCTCTTTGTCTCTTTCCTGCATTGACGCCAGGGCGATACCGCAAAATTCATCCAGGGAAAGCCCAAGTTTTTCGCACTTCATGATATGTTCCCTATTGGCACCCTTTGCAAAAGCTTTTTCTTTAAATCTTTTCATTACAGATCCTGCATCAATAGCTTTTAATTTCTTTTCGGGTCTTATTAATGCTGCTGCTACAATAAGGCCGGATATGGGGTCTGAAGAAAAAAGAGCTATGTCCATCCTGGCCTTAAGTGGCAGGCCGTGCATATCATTATGGGCCTTTACAGCATATACAATGTCTTCGCCAAATCCATTTTCTTCCAGTATTTCTGCACCGATCCTGGAATGGTTTTCCGGGTCATCTGCTGTCCTGTCATAATCAATATCGTGTACCAGCCCGGCCAGGGCCCATTTTTCTTCACTGTAAGTATCTTTGCCTTCCCTCTCATTTAACTCTCTTGCCAATTCCTGCATTATGGCTTCAACTGCAAGACAGTGTTTTATAAGGTTCTTGTTTGAAATATTTTCCTTGACCAATTCATAAGCCTTTTCCCTGTCCATGCCTGACCCCCTTAGATCATTCTGGTTTAAATCCTTTATTCAAATCCGTTGTAAATATCTCCAAAATCTATGCCGGCTATGCTCTTACCCCTGTATTTCTGGACCAATTTGTTTTTGGCATAAATAAGGTCCTCATTCCTTATTCCATTCTTTAAAGAAAGGTATGCCTCCATAAAAGCTGCCAGGTCGTCTGCGCCCTTGACCAGTTTTCCATTCCGCCTGCCGGTATCGGAAAATTCGTCTTCAGTAAACATCCTTAGATCACTGTGCCAGTTTTCCGGTATCAGCTTATAGATCTTTTTCTCCATCTCTTCGATCTCATAGCCTTTTATAAGTTCATCCAGCCCTTTCACGGATTTTTTCACCGGATTGATTATATCCCTTGTCAATACTTCCGGCAGGTCGTGGAAAAGCCCGGTAAAATAATTATTTATACTGTTCTCCTTTCCCAATCGGGCAGTATGAGACAGTAAAAACGAAAACATTGCAACAATAAGCATATGCCCCAGGACAGAAGTTTTGGGGATCCTGTAAAGATGGCTCCATCTTTGCTGAAACCGTAGCTGGCCGCAAATATCAGCAAAATCAAGTAGATCTTTTTTTGATGTAAAGACCTTCATGCATCTCATTTCATTATATTTTACCTGCTCCCGGGAAATGCTCTCTTCTATCTCTTCGGTCTGGTAGACCCTTGGGTTTGCTGATCTGATAATATCAAATTCCCACTTCGTTACATAAAAATGTGCCCCGTTTACTATCTTTTTCTCAAGTGTGTCTTTTTCTTTTAAAAGATAATCTTTAAAACGTATATTAAAATCTTTTCCCACCTGTTCCGTAAATGGACTTATCCTCTCAAAGACCCATTTGTTTAATTTTTCATATTGGTCCTTATCTTCCCTGATCCTGTATATAAGAGGGGGTTTTAAGTCAGTAAGTATGATCCTTTTTAAAAATTCAAAAAGGCCGCTTTCAATTATTTCAAGCCAGTTCACTTTCCCGCCGCCAAGATCATCCTCACATTTTCCTAAAATATAGGCTACGATCATCTTATGGGCCTGTTTGTCCAGTTCAGTAAGCTCGATGGTCCGTATCTGGTCGTTCCACCGCTGCATGCTGGCTGCTTCATATATTTTTAAAAAAAGAGACTTTCCTATCATTGCCATATGTTCTGGTTTTACCTTCTGCCTGACTCCGGTAATATTATAACAGGATTATAATAAACAGTCCCAAAGACACAGGGTTTTTATAATTTTATTTTAAACTTTTCCGTATTTAGTTTACAATTTATTCTGGTTTAAAAACTAAAGGCCCTGTGGCCGGGGAATTTAATAAGGTATTATGGAAAGTTTATCAACAATAAAAATTTTTAACTCAAGGGTTGAAGCCGAAATCGCAAAAAGCTTTCTGGAAAGCTTTGGCATTAAAAGCGTGATATTTTCTGATGATGCCGGCCAGAGCATCACTTCCCTGCAGAGTGTCAGGGGAGTAAAGCTTATGACCGGTAAAAAAACTTTAAAAAAAGCTATCGGCTTGCTATCAGAACAAATCAATGACTTATAAAAAAGCAGGGCACAGCAATATAATCATCAGGGGCTTAAAACCAGAAGATATAGATGATTACCTGAAAATTGAATTAGAAGCATTTTATGAAAAAGTGCTCTTTCTTTTCAGCGGCAGGGAAGAAGCCGCTTACCATATTTTGCGGTCTGGATTGGCCGGCAGTCTTTTCAAAGATAGATATTTTAATGCCATATCCAAGGGGATCCTTGTAGGGACAATAGAGCTTGTGACCAAAGAGAATTCCCAGTCTTACAGGAACAGCTTCTACCAGTTTTATAAACATCTTGGTTTTAATAGGGCAGTAAAAGCTTATTTCCTGACCTTTTTTGAAATCCCAAATCTTGATGGCAAAACTATCTATATCGATAATGTTGCTGTAGAAAAAAACAGCAGAAGACAGGGGATCGCTGAGAAAATGCTCTATTTTGCAGAGGATTATGCAAAAGCAAATGGTAAAAGTGTCTTAAAGCTCTGGGCCGCCAGTAAAAATATAAATGCGGTAGCCTTATATAAAAAAATTGGATTTCGCCAGCTTGTAAAAAGATCCTCCCGGATCACGGAAAAATATTTTGGATACCGCGACTGGGTCTTTATGGGAAAAGAAGTCTAATGCTTTTAAAAAATAAAGACGGGATATTTTATTTATATATCAAAACCAGGATCTGATAAGATCCTTGGGATTATATTTTTTCTATAAAGCTTTTTCTATTAAGGCTAGCATATTTTCTATATCCATGGGCTTATATAAAATCCCGCAGGCCCCCTCATCCAGGGCCTCCTGGATCAATTCCTTGACCTCATATGCTGTTATCATAAAGACTTTTGACCTGGAGTTTATTTTCTTTATGCTTGATT
>SDBS01001458.1_pt1 | contig 23908 bp, 22 predicted proteins | sample 2277091 | NCBI WGS metagenome assembly SDBS01 (sample SAMN10404972, study PRJNA504765) | marine sediment metagenome | isolation source: marine sediment core GS10_PC15, 163 cmbsf | place: Arctic Ocean: Southern Knipovich Ridge | collected 2010
TTTGACACCCCAGAAATCCACGGGTTGTTCCGGGAATATGTTGAACTGACGAATATCATTGCCCCATATCATAATGACAAGGCCCCTCAATATGTACGTGAGCCCTAATGTTACCATAATTACAGAAATGATCGGTTCTCCGATGAGGGGCCTGAGCACAAAACGTTCCACAGCCAACCCTAAGATCACTGAAAAAACCATTGTAAGCATAAATGAGGCGAAAAAATTGAGGCCAAAATCGAGGGTCATGGAGAGACAGATATAAGCCCCCACCATGAGGAACTCTCCCTGGGCCAGGTTTAGAATGGACGTGGCTTTGTAAATGAGGACAAAACCGAGGGCTACAAGTGCGTAAATAGACCCCATGGAAAGGCCGGATAGCAGCAATTGCATGAAAAAAAGAAATTCGCTCTCCATTAAGCCCTCCCCCTGAGCCGCTTCCAGAAACCTCTCTGCTTGAGAGCGTCTGAATATGAGCTCTCGGGCTTCATGGTGCGAATAATCAGATTAGTACGAAGCGTGGCTGTCTTGCCGTCCTGATAACGGATTACTGCCTCAATGGGAATTTCTCCCACATCGCTGTAAAGGGCAGCGATCTCTTTTACGTATTTTTCGTTAATAAACGCGCGCCGGATCTTTTTGGTTCGGGTCAATTCTTCATCATCCGGATCCAGTTCCTTATAAAGGAGAAGGAACTTCTTGATCCTGGCCTTTTCAGGCAGGGTAGCGTTAACGCGCACCACCTCACCTTCGATCAGGTCGTATACCTCAGGTTTGGAGGCAAGATCCGAATAGGTGGTGTAACTGATGCGATGATCTTCCGCCCATTTGCCCACATGTTTATAATCAATGCAGACCATGGTGGTTACATAATCGTGATCGTGCCCTAAGACCACTGTTTCAACGATATAGGGACAGAACTTGAGCTTGTTTTCAATGAACATGGGAGAAAATCTGGCGCCGCTCTTTAGGAGCATAAGATCTTTGACCCGATCAATAATAACCAGATGCCCACCCGGAGTAAAATAGCCTGCATCGCCGGAATGGAGCCATCCATCAACAATGGTGTCTCGGGAAGCTTCCTCGTTTTTGAGATACCCCTGAAACAGTCCGGACCCCCTTGATATAATCTCCCCCACACCCTCTTTATCAGGTTCAAAGATTGAGATCTCGGCAGAGGGCACCGGGATACCCACAGAGTCGAAGTTTATATCCCCGTCACGGTGTATAGTAGAATAGCCTGCCACCTCTGTTTGTCCGTAGATCTGTTTCAGATTGATGCCAAGGGCGTGAAAGAATCGGAAAACATCTGGCCCCAATGCCGCGCCCCCGGTCATGGCCGAACGTACCTTGGAAAAACCTATTCGATCTCGCAATGCCCTGAACATGGCGAAGTACGCGACCCAGTAGAGGATTTTCCAGCCTAAGGGGGGCTTCTTCTTCTCGAATTTGAAGTCTGCCCAGCGATACCCGATGGGAAGGCACAAGTCATAGATGAGACCCTTAAGAAAGGAGGCGTCGAGATGTTTTACCATCACCTCACGTGATATCCCCTCCCACATCCTCGGTGAAGCCACTACGAGGCTTGGCGCTATCTCGTAAAGATCAGCAGTAGATGTCTCCGGTTCCTCAGGGAAATTTACGGTAAAACCTGAGTAAAGGGCGGAAAAGACGCTCATGGTCTGTTCCACTATCCATGGCAGAGGAATAAAAGAGAGAAACTGGTCATCAGGAGACTTGGGGTCTACCTCATTTAAAGATGCTACCATACTCACGATATTCGAGTGCGTGAGCAGAGTTCCTTTGGGGTCTCCGGTGGTACCTGATGTATAGCATACTGTGGCTAAGTCACCCTCCCTAATGGCGTTGACATTCTTATTGAAAAGGTCCGGGTCTTTTTCATGCATTTCCCGGCCTATCCGCTCAACTTCGTAGTAATCGACTAAGGTTTCATCTTCATAGTCCCATAGTCCTTTCGGATCTGCATAAATTATTTTCTTGATCCGTGGCAATTTTTCTTTCAGGTCCAAGATCTTGTCCACCTGTTCCTGATCTTCGGCAACAATCATTGACGCTTCAGAATGATCGATAATATACGCCACCTCGCTCAGGATGGAATCCTGAAATATGCCAACAGGGACGCCCCGGGCTGACTGTGCCGCTAACTCCGCATAAACCCATTCAGGACGGTTATTGCCTATGATGCCCAAGGTGTCTCCAGGGCTGAGCCCCAATGAAATCAGCCCTAAGGAGAAATCGCGCACATGTTCCAGATACCCCCTCCATGTCACTGACTGCCATATGCCATATTCCTTTTCACGCAGGGCCACGCGAGAGTCACCAAAACGCTTCGCATTCCTGACCAGGAGCGATGGAAGAGTTAGAGGCGATCTTTCGGAATATGATTTGGCTGAGTTCATAACTATTACTACAGTTAAGTGGTTAAAGCCGTGAGTAGGTTTTCTGGTCTTCTCCTAAATAGGCCCTGATCACCTGGGGGTGTTTCTGAATATCCTCGGGAGGGCCTTCGGCAATCTTCCTGCCAAACTCCAGTACGCAGACATGATCCGAAATATCCATGACAACTCCCATATCATGTTCCACAAGGATAATGCTCACTCCCCACATGCTGTTGACATTGAGTATAAACCTTGCCATATCTTCAGTCTCTTCAAGGTTCATACCGGCCATAGGCTCATCCAAAAGAAGGACCTCCGGACGCATGGCCAAGGCCCTTGCAAGTTCAACTCGCTTCTGAAATCCGTATGGGAGGGTCCCCACTACCTGTTTCCTGATGGCCTCGATCTCTAACAGATCAATGATCTTTTCCTCGATCTCTTTTCTGAGCTTCAATTCCTCACGAATGGTTCGGCCATAGTAGATAATGTCTGAAAAGATTCCCGATTTAAGAAAAGTATGACGCCCTAACTTTATGTTATCTAAGACCGTCATCCCCTTGAAAAGCTCAATATTCTGAAAAGTGCGGGCAATACCCCGTTTTGCAATGGCGTGGGTAGGAAGATGGGTGATGTCGTCACCTTTGTAGATGATGCGTCCCTTCTGAGGGGTGTAAAACCGACTGATGCAGTTTAAGAGGCAGGTCTTGCCGGCGCCGTTGGGGCCAATGATAGCGGAAAGCTCACCCTTCATCAGCCTGGTGCTAACCTCATTCAGTGCCCGTATCCCCCCAAAGGCCAAGGAGAGATCCTCAATCTCTATGATTTTCTCACTGTCCAATCTTACACCATTTGTGGCTTGTGGCCCGGTTGAATTTACGAGCGTTTTGCGAAACAGAGAGTTCGCTCTCGAAGGCCGGGGCTTTGCAAATTGTAAAAGATTTCTAAGCGGTATTCATATTTGAGGTAGCAGCCAATATAGGAGTGTACAATATTGCTTGTCAAGGAGAAATCTGGCGAACAGATATTTTTCAAGCTCAAGCCTCCGGCCCATAGGGGCTACGCCCCGAAGGTGAAGACGCCCCGCTATCAGCGGGATTAACCGCAGGAAGAGCCGGATCATAAGGTTAACGCCTCCGATTCATTTTTTTTGGTTATTTGATTTCAGGCCCGAGTAGTGCGGGATTCTCCATATTTGATATTTAGAGCCGTAAATGTGTTGGTAGCTCCATAACTTTAGGCATTTTAGGCACTTTAGCTCACTTTAGGCACTTTTCCGGTTTATCCGGGTTAGGATCTTTCTCTTTGAGTTCAGATTATCTGTTGAATATCAGTCTTAAATCCTGGTATCATGAGGGAGCGCCATGGGGAGTAACAGCAACTATAGGACCCACTTTCGTCAGCATATGCTGGAGGCATCGTGAAACAGCAAAAAGACTATCTGCAGGCCTACCACGATTTTAAGGAATCAGTTGATTTTACAAAGGGCGGATTCTTGCCAGACCTTGATAATCTGGTCTGGTATCTTCTTGCAGGAGTCCCTCCGGTTCCGGGTGACGAGGATCATTCAGACAAAGGGCAGATAATAGCCTTGGATCAACGTTTGAATATCCTGAAGGCAGTATTCGTCGAATTAAATAAGAGTATGTCGGACGACTTCCTTGATCAAGGTCTCAAAATCTATGACCAGGCCGGAAAATCCGCCAAGGCCATGCTCATGGAAAGCGGCGATGGTTGAGTAAATCCATATATCACTAATTCTGTCTCACCATATCCAGTATATTCAGATGAGATGAGGAGGTTATTGACAGAGAAGTGACCATCGAGCGTTTAAAGGCGCACCTCAGATCGTTGACCGTCGAGATCGGGGAACGGAGCATTCAAAGGCCGGAAAACCTCAAAAAGACCGAGGAATACATCTCGTCATTCTATCACGACATCGGCATTTCAGTCCACACGGAACCCTATCTCTGCAGAGGCCTCACCGTGGCCAATGTGGTGGCGGAAATTAAATTCAAGGAGAACCCGTCTCGGCATTTTCTTCTTGGCGCCCATTATGACTCGGTCTCAGGAACCGTGGGGGCCGACGATAATGGGAGCGCTGTAGCGGTGCAGCTTGAAACAGCCCGTTTTTTAGCATCCTTGAAAAACAGTCAAAACCTGGATCTGTCTGTCAAGTTTGTATCCTTTGCCCTGGAAGAACCGCCCTTTTTTGACACCCCATATATGGGAAGCAGGGTATACGCCAGTAAGGCTAAGGATATGGGCGAAAAGATAGACGGTATGATCTGTCTGGAAATGGTCGGTTATACCTGTCACGAGCCTGGATGTCAGAGCTATCCATTTCCCCTCATGTTTTTCAACTACCCAAAAACAGGCAGTTTCATCGGAATCGTCGGCAACCTGAATTCCAGGGATCTCACAAGATCTCTCTTCAGTGCCTTTGAAAGGAATCCCCGACTTCCGGTCATCAAATTGACAGTTCCCTTGGGAGGATGGCTTATGCCCTCCATCAGGCTCAGCGATCACTCCGCGTTTTGGGACTACGGTTTCAAGTCTGTCATGATCACGGATTCATCTTTTTACAGGAACCCCCACTATCATCTGCCTTCCGATACCATGGAAAAGCTGGACTATCGTTTTATGGCAGAGCTGGTTCAGAGCCTGGGGCTCTTTTTCTGTACCTGGCAGCCCCCCCGGTGAAGAGTGCATCGATTATCTGCACCGGCGAGGCTGCGCGATGCTGGTTGTCCCGCCCCGGCAGGACTTGATACTGGTCGAAGATCCCGCTATCGGGGATAAAGACATCCTTCTGGATAAAATGCGAAAGATATGATTTGTGGTTTCTGGAAAACGGCTGATGCGCATTTTCAGGTTGACAAAACCATCCCATAGTGCTAACCTGCTTCTCGATCTTTAATCAGGTGCAGAGCATATGCACGCTTTCAATGCATATGGGATGTTAAAAGGAAAGATGGTGAGAATCCATCGCATACCAGCCGTTACTGTATTCGGGGACGAACACCGCATTAATGCCACTGGGGTAACCGGGAAGGCGCGGTAAGTAGGATAATCCGTCAGCCAGAAAGCCTGCCTGCTTATTTTAGATTTAATATCGGATAACTCGCTGGATGCTATCCGTATCTTCATTATTCGCCAAATACACGTGGGCGGAACAGAGGATACAGATAAATGCATTCGGCTTTTTTTTTGCATTCCTTTCCACCTCTCAAAAACAGAGCCTTTCTCATTGCCCCTATCTGCCACACGCCGGTAAACCGCAAGGACTATCCTGAAGAATGGATATTCTTATAACAGAGATTTTTTTTGAGGATATACAGAAAGAAAATCTCGGTTGTCCTGTAATCCTGTCGAAAGGTCTTTAATAGGTTAACGATTAACGTTTTTTGAGGAGGAAAAGCTATGGATAATACAGAATCGGACAGGGATTTTGGCCGTATCATCACCCGGCTAATACAAAAGGAAAATCTTACCAGGGAGGAGGCTAAGGAAGCGTTTTTCAGGATTCTGAACAATGAAACTACTGAGATGCAGCAGGGCGCTTTTCTCGCCGCCCTAACCGCCAAAGGGGAGACCGAAGAGGAGGTGGCTGGAAGCTGGGAAGCCATTTATGAGCTTGATACTGAAAAGGTTTCCCTGGACGATCAGGCGTCTGTCGTTGAAAACAGCGGCACCGGCATGGATACCTTTAAGACCTTTAATATCAGTACAGCCGCTTCCCTGATCGCCGCATCAGGAGGGATAAGGATGGCCAGACACGGGGCCCGGGCAATCACTTCCTTGTGTGGGACGGTTGATCTGGCCGAAGCCTTAGGTGTTGATGTTGAATGTAGTGCAGGAGTTGTGGCTGAAAGCATCAAGAGGTCCGGGGTCGGCCTCTTTAACGGCATGAGTCCCAAAATCCATCCCAATGCCTTAGGCAGAATACTATCAAAGATCTATTTCGGCTCCACCCTTAATATCGCTGCCTCCCTCGCCAATCCGGCCCTGCCCAAAAGGGGCGTTCGCGGCGTATACGCCAAAGAGATGATCCTTCCGGTCATAAAGGTCATGAAAGCCATCGGATACGAACGGGCGGTCGTATTGTACGGAGAAATCGACGGATCGGATAGGGGAATGGACGAAGCCTCTGTTTGCGGGTCTACCCATTGCGCAGAGCTTACGGAAACCGGGGAGATCATCACATACACGTTCCGTCCCTCAGACCTTGGCATGGACCTCCACGACCCATCCGGGCTTACTCCTTTTAGGGATCTTAATCAGGAGGCCAGGAGTTTTGCCTCACTGTTGCAGGGCAAAGTAAGTGGCGCCAGGGCAGATGCAGCGGTCCTTAACGCGGGCTTGGTTTTCCACGTGGCGGATAAGGCGGACAGCGTCGCCACCGGGGTCAAAAAGGCCTCATCTCTCCTTGGAAACGGAGGCGCCTTTGATACCCTTGAAAACTGGGTCATTGCCCAAAACAGGAATCCTGAAGAGGGTCGGGAAAGACTGGAGAATCTTGTCCGATCATAGGGTAACGGGTGGAGTCCGTGGATAATTTCGGCGGATAAAACCGCGCACAGGGGAGGTCTGCACCAGATGGAACTGCTGATCATAAAAAGCGGGAAAGATTATGTCAGGGTCAAAGGCGGGGATTACATCCTATGCAATCTTGATCAGGCAAGTGTTTTCCCCATGGATAAACTGGATATCGTAAAGGATCACCTAACAATGTTGAGCAACAGGAATTTTGCCTCTGTGTCGGTAAATCGACTCATCATCTCGGAAGAGCCCTTCAATGATCTGGAACTCTGAACGCTCAGAAAACAGCCCGGATTTGGTCAAAGACAACAGTAGAGGAAAATGGGAATGAGAATCGTACTTACAGGGCTGAAAAGCCTGGAACTGCAGGATCTTGAAAAACCGGAGCCCACGGCCGGCTTCAGACTTCTCAAGGTTCAATATTGCGCTGTCTGCCGGACAGACGCCAAGATGTGGAATGAGGGTCACAGAGATCTGGTCTTTCCTCGGGTACCGGGTCATGAGTTGGTCGCAGTGGATGAAAACGGAGACAGATATGCTGTCTGGCCCGGAACAACCTGCGGTAGTTGTTACTATTGTGCCAACGGCAGAGAAAACCTCTGCGAACAGATGAAGATCATGGGGTTTCATCATGACGGTGGATTTGCCGATTATATCCTTGCGCCCACAAAAAACCTGATCCCGGTTCCTGCCAAAATCCCCTCCCCTATTGCATGCTTTGCCGAGCCTGTGGGATGTGTTCTAAATGCCGTTGAAAAACTCAGATTGAAAAACGGAGAGAGGATGATCATCTACGGAGGGGGCACCCTCGGGCTGATTGCTGCGCTTGTGTGTCGTGAAAAAGGCGTGGTACCGCTCATCATCGAAAAGAGTGAGGAAAAGATATACAAGTCAAAATCCTTTTTGAATGAAATAGAGATTCATTGTTTGAAGGATACCACAGAGAGTGAATTTGATGTGGTGCTTAATGCATGCCCGGACCCAATCGCCTTTAATCTGGGTATGGTCAAGGTTGCCAGGGGAGGTCGATTTTCATTCTTCAGTGGTCTTAAGAAAAATGAGGGCATTCAAACCAACCTCATAAACATCATGCATTATAAGGAGGCAGAGCTTCATGGTGCATATGGGCTTACACGGGGGAACATGGCAAAGGCCATGGGTATCATAGTCAGAAACAGGAACCTGTTTGAAAAACTGATTGAGGACATTGTTCCTCCCACAGGGGTATCCGGGCTGATGCCGGAAGTTCTATCAGGAAGGGTATTTAAGTATATTCTCGATTTTACAGGGAAGGATCATGCTCCAAACGCTGCTGTAAGTCTCTTTTCCGTCTCCCAAACCGAGACCGTTGAACCGCCAAGCCGCTGGAGGTCACAGACCCTGTCCATTGAATCCAGCGGGCTGTCCCGGGATTGCCGCCGGGTGATTGATGGTATTCGACCGGTAGACCAAGCCCTTGGCCCGGCTTCCCAGAGGAAGATCGACAACAAGACAAAGCCGCTAGGGGCCCTTGGAAAGCTCGAAGATCTGGCCATCCAGCTAAGCCTGATTCAAAATTGCCTTGATCCGGAAGTGGATAGGAAATCGCTTCTGGTTTTCGCCGGAGACCATGGTATCGCAGAGGAAGGGATTTCCGCCTATCCGTCTGAGGTGACCGGCCAGATGGTTAAGAATTTCCTGGATGGTGGTGCTGCCATCAATGTATTGTGTCGTCATCACAGCATCAACATCCATATTGTAGACATGGGGGTCAATGCCGAGTTTCCGGATCATCCGGGGCTTTTCAAGAAAAAGATCCGCAGAGGTACACGGAACTTCGCCGTGGAAGAAGCCATGACAGGTGAAGAGGCCGTCCGGGCCATTGAAAGCGGGATGGATGTATTTACCACCTCCCACCTGTCTGAAGATATGGATATCATCGGCCTTGGCGAAATGGGTATCGGGAATACCACCTCGGCCTCGGCAATCATCAGCACGGTCACGGGGATTACCCCTCCCGAGGCAACGGGAAGGGGTACGGGTTTGGATGACAAGGGGATGGAACATAAGACGGAGGTTATTGAAAACGCACTCAATTTCCATCGCCCTGATCCGGAAAACGGTTTTGAGATACTGCGTAAAATCGGCGGTTATGAGATCGGCGGAATTGCCGGCGCCATCCTTGCCGCGGCCTCCAAAAGGGTGGCGATCGTTCTGGACGGTATGATCTCAACGGCTGCCGGCCTGATTGCCTATCAGATCAATCCCCACATCGGAGGTTACCTGATCGCCGGCCATAGATCCGTTGAGGTCGCACAGAAAGCAGCCCTTCATCATATGAAGCTTGAACCAGTAATCGACCTGAATATGAGGTTAGGAGAAGGGACCGGAGCAGCGCTCACCATGGATATCGTTGACGCCGCCTGCAGGATTATGAGGGAGATGGCATCTTTTGAAGAGGCAGGTGTTTCAAAAAAATAGGGATAACGAGAAGCTGTCCAGGGATCTCCGGTAAATATGAGAGGGTCAAGTTATGAGAGGGTCTACTGTTGACTGTTAGTTGACATCTTCCTCTATGTCTTCAACGCCACTCTTAAGTTTAGGCTTGTCGGATATTCTCTTTTCATCATTTCAATGACCTGCCCATATGTCGTTTCAGAACGAAACAGTCACAGCAGACCCCTATTCCGGCTATTGATGAACCAATTTCATCCCTGGATATGGGGCCCGGAAATTGGGAATGCCTGTCCCGTCCAGACTGCCGATAAAGGCGGTTTCCAGGTTTTTCCATCCAAAGCAAATGTTGGTGGGCCTTTTGAGAATCACGCCTCGCGGGTCTTCCAGAACCATCACTAACTCCCCTTCCGGTGTTATAAAACCAACGGCATTCCATGCGGGGAAGGTAACCCACAGGTTGCCCTCTTCATCAAAGGCAATTCCGTCCGGATACCCAAGTTCGGCCAGTGGAGAGGGCCCGTAAACCTCTGACGATGTCAGGGAACCATCGGTTTCGATCTTGTATTGAAATACGACCCTTTGCATGGTGGCCGCCACGTATAGATTGCTTTCATCGGCGTTCAGCGCCACGCCGTTGGCGAAGTAGATGCCTTCGGCCACGATACGGGCCCGCCCCTTTTCTATGAGCACTATACATCCGTCCGGGGCTGGATTCTGGATCGCGTCCTCGATGTCCTCCCGATAGCTGGAATTGGAGACCCAGAGCCGGCCCTTGCTGTCTACAAAGGGAAAGTTGGGGGTGGGCATCCTTTTCCCCTTCGCCTCGGTCATCAAAACCCTGTGCGCCCCATCCCTGCCCAAGGATTGCACCCGGCCATTGCCGATGTTGGCGATGATACAATTTCCTTCACCATCAAGGCAGATACCGTTGGGAGTACCGCCAACATCGCCGTAAAAGGAAGTTTCACCATCAGGGCTGATCCTTGCTATCTGACCTCTCGCATCAGCGGCCAACACGGTCCCGTCCTTTTGGACCACGACGCCTTCCGGCCTCATATTTCCAGCGCCAATGGTATTGATCTCGTTGAGGTCTATCTCCATAATGCATAACTCCTCAATGTATCAGAACGTTTTTCCTTTTGGGATTCTGAATTTCGTTGTAGCCGGAGAAAGGCTATTAAGATGGGTGGTTCCAGGCTATAATCCCCTTTTTGACTATGAAAACGATCATATAGGCCGAAAATCGAACCCCGTTTTCATCCTACTATCAATCATTCTAAGTTTTTAGCTTGGCGACCCCCTGCCCAGCCTACGCGGGAGTGACGGCTTCTTGGAGACTTTTTACGAGACCATCAACCTTTGATCGAAATTAAACGGCGCAGCCTCTTTGGTAGCTACCTTTTTAAAGTCCGGGTGACCAGGGTTGAGGACGTAGTTACATTCAGTTGGAATAATGGTGCTTGGTACTTTTAAAACCGCTGAGATTTGATCAAAGTACCATTTTTCACCTGTTTCCCTTAGCTTTTTTGGCGGGGGATCGGCCCGCCAGTCTTTCGGCAGCCTGGCGATATTATTTACATCGACAACCAGGGCCTTAGGAAAAACCACCTTGATGCTTACGTAATCTCTTAAAGCCTGATAAGAAGCTGCATGAACGATGATTTCAAGAGCGGCCAGAGCCAGAGAGTCGGATACGTAAACCACCCCTATACCCTTGTAATTCCACCGCCCGCCGTAGCGCCTTGAACCTGTACCGGTAAAAGCTTCATCGACTTTGCGTTTGTGCACCAATCGCCAGGCCGTTAACATTAATAAACTACTCCGTCTTCAATCCGGCCTAACATATCCTCAACTTCTCTGGCCCCCGGCTCTGTATCGGCAAACTCAAGAGGGGTTTTGCCACCCAGACCTTTTACCGGTAAATGAAACCATTGACGTGCCAAATCCTCGTCGCCATATACTTCAATTGCTCTTTCGTACAGGCCGGCAAGGCGCAACACACGTTCTGATTCATCTGTTTTCAGACGACCCTCTTTTTTCCTGCGGGTCAACGTCCGTTGCGGAATATTCACAGTGATTGCCAGACTCTTTTCAGGCACGCCCAGTATCGTACTCAACCGGCTGAAAGACGAAACCGGCAGTCCCTGCTTAAGAAGCGAAATCAGGCCTTTTATGTTTTCGGTTTGAATGCCTATTGATTGACCATACATTTTAATCTCCTACGCTCAAGTTAATTAAACGGCCACATTGCTTATTATTATAGCCACCTGGCCGTTTATTGTCAAGCAATTAAATTCACCACGTTTTACGTGTTAGGTGATATGCGTTAGGACTTCTGAATGATATGCAAGTTCAACGACTTAAAACGTAATCCCGCCTGGCGGGACTAAAACTTAACACATCTCGAAAAAGGCTCTTTTTGACTTTTTACGAGACCGTCAACTTTCAAGTCTGTGAATGAAGTGTCGCGTGACGGTGCCTGAACTTCCCCATCAGGTGTTTGTGGTAGTGACTGTGAAACGCACTTGAGTCCCCATTATAAACAATTTGACCGTTTTGCACGCTATAGATATCGTGAGTTGTGCGGGCTAAGAAATCGTACTCGTGGGACACGATGACGTAGCTGATGTCGAGGCTGTTCAGGAGGGTGATAATGCGAATATCTGTGTCCTCGTCAAGACCGGTGGTGGGTTCGTCTAAGAGAAGCGCCTTTGGTTGCATTACCAGTACCGTTGCAAGCGCCACAAGCTTTTTCTCGCCGCCGGAAAGCTTGTGGGTAACACGTTCCTCAAAACCTTTCAGATTCAGCGCTTCCAACGTTTCCAGGGCCATCCGGCGGGCCTCTTTTGGCCTTTTCCCTAAGTTCAGCGGTCCAAAAGCAACGTCCTCCAAGACCGTTGGGCAGAAGAGCTGGTCGTCAGCGTCCTGGAACAGAAATCCTATCTTGCGCCTTACATCAAGGAAATCTTTTTTTGTTTCAATCGTTTTTCCGAAGGCCCGGATAGTGCCGGATGAGGGTTTGAGAAGCCCCATGATTATATGCAACATGGTGGTCTTGCCACTTCCATTATGGCCGATAAGCCCCAATTTCGTCCCTTCTTCGAGGGTGAAGCAGAGATCATCCAGCACAGGTTTACCCCCTGCGTACGAAAAAACAATGTTTTCAAGTTGAATTATCACACTATTTTCACCCATTCTAAGATCTCCAGTCCAATGATGGCAATCGTCATAACGACCAACCAGATCAAATCGAGCCGTGAGAACGAGAACTCATGAAGGGAATAAAATCTCCCGGCAAATCCGCGGCAAAGCATGGCATTATACACACGTTCCGCGCGGTCCGAGGCCCTAACAAATAGTATGCCTATGAGATAGGCGTATGTCTTGTAGGTATGCAAGTTCGAAGCTGGCCGAAAGCCGCGGATACTCGCAGATCTTAGGAGGCGACGATACTCTTCCTCCATCACAAATATATATCGGTAGTTCAGCAACAGGAGATAAATGATCTTCTCAGGAATTCTCAGGCGACTCAGTGCACTTCCCAATGTGGCAACAGTACTCGACGCGATCAGGGCGATAAAGGCCAAGAGAATGGCGTTGGATTTGAGCGTGATCCGGGCTGAAACAAGGACGCCTTCACGGCTCACCTCAAAAGGCCCCAAATAGAAAAGGGGTTGACCGGCAAAGGTCAGGGGAACGACAAGCCACAAAAAAATAATAAAGCCGTTTACTAAAGCAATCCGCTTGGCAACTTCCAGGAAATCCAACCGGCACAAACCGACCAGAGCAAAAGAGAAGATGAGGGCCGCAATCAGGGCCGGAAAACTGTTTGAAAGGGCAACAACAAAGGCATAGACCGTTGCCAAAACCACCTTGAATCTCGGGTCGAGACGGTGTATCTGGGAGTTTCCTATGGAAAATGGCTCTTGCAACATAGATAGATCAGTCCGTTTTCTTCTCTTCTATTTCAGCCGATTTGCGGCGATAATGGAAATAGGCTGCAACGCCCATCAAACCCAGGATGTAGCCAATACCACCAAATATATCTCTGAAGGTCGGACCATGCTCCCGGGACTCGACGAGGATTTTCACTACAGGCTTGAGCCTCTTGTCAAGGGCTTCTTCTACAATTAGCCGAATTTCGTTCGAACTGAGATGAGATACTTCTGTCTGCTTCTCAGTCTTTTTAGGGGCGGTTTTCTGAGATGTGGTTATTTCTGTCTGTGGTCTGGCCACATCTTTGAGCTCGCTAACAGGGATAGTCCATTCTCCCCGATGTCCCATGCCGGCCTGGACGACAATTTTCATGGCAGTCTTTTTCGGTATTACAAAAGAAAATTTTCCCTGGTCATCGGTTTTCCCTTTAAGGAGTTGGTTGCCTTCCAGATCGTAGACAATAATATCACCTTGCTTGACCAGTCTTCCACCACTGAATTTGCTTTCGGTGAATACCCTGTCCCCTTCTACCCACGCGAAGATAATGGATCTATGGGCCATCACAGGGCCGGTCCCTGCGATACAAACCATTATGAAAAATATTAATCCGAAGCCCCTTTTACAGCGCTTGCGATTCTTGATCAAACTGGATTTTCCCATTTTTTCCTCCAGCGGGTGATAGAAATCCTGCAAAATCGATTACCGCCCTTCCGGAATTTGGCATCAATCTCCGGCAGCCTCTTTTTGCGGCGCAAAAGATGTTTACTCTGATTATCCCGGAAGCATGTCAGGCTGCACTTTTTTAAGAAACGCCACACAAAACGCGGTGATGATTCCCTCTATGATCATCACGGGAAGATGCGCAATCACCACCAAATAAGAGACCTTTAGAAAATTCCCCTCCGTAAAAATCAGTGCAAGGCCAACCATAACGGCACCAAAGAAGACGGAAAGGGCGCCGCAGGCGAACGCGGCAGGCATGGCGATGTGGGGTTGCTTGCTGACCAGGCGACCGAAAAGATAGTAGCAGAAAACTGCAGGCAATGCCATGATCATCGTGTTGACGCCAAGGGTTGTGATGCCTCCGAACTGGAATAACATGGCCTGGAGCGTCAGAGCCACTAATATGACCGGGAAAGCGCCCCATCCAAGGATGAGCCCTACAATTCCGTTGAGGATAAGATGAACGCTCGAAGGGCCGACGGGAACATGAATCAGGGAGGCCACAAAAAAAGAGGCGGAAAGGATCGCGGCGCGGGGAATACGGTCGTAATCCAATTTTTTTAGTCCAATGGCCGTACCGGCCGCAGCTAACGCAATTCCTGAGATCAGGACCGGACCGGATAAAATTCCTTCAGATATGTGCATGATGATAGCCTATGTATTGCCTGGATGAAATAACTTCCCTATTCCAAAAATAAATTTCAAATGTGGCAGTTATTTCGCCCTAATTTGTGTGAGTTTTTAAATCCAAAATCGTGCCTGAACAGGGTTTTCGTTCGGACACTATGTCGAACAAACCAGATAATTACGCAACCACAGGGATTGCTCCCTCTCGCCCAAGCTGACGAAACGGCCTTGTCTACGGACCGAGGAGAGAGTAAGGCCCATTTTGTGATGCTTTAAAATTGATGGTCTCGTAAAAAGTCCAATTTCAGATTTTTATTGCTTATAGCTTCCTGATATTACTACATTGCAGTTTCACTTTTTGTGAATTTTGCGCCTTTTTGCGGCTTTATCAAAATTCCGCTGTCATCCGCAGCCCGAAAATCCAGCCTTTCGGGCTGTCTCCCTCTTTCATTGAGTCTTTCATATATTGTACGTCCCCTGTGACGGCAAAGATGTCGTTCAGGGCAAACCGGCCGTAGACCTCGAATACGTCCGTGTGGTCCACATCCAGGTTGCCGCCGATCACGTGGGCATAGCCTATCCCGATGTTGTCGCACTCACGACCCCAGAGGTTTCCACTTATGTTTAAGCCGCCCGAATAGATGCTCTTACAGTAAATAGCCGCTTCGTCATCCTGCCATCCGAACCGGATCCACCCCCCTAAAATTTCGCCTAATTGCTGGTCAAAGGAGATCATGGCGCAACTCAGCCGTTCTTTTTTTGTGCCGGCCACATTGCTGAAATCACTGCTCGTAGTATCCACAATCAGCCGATAGTTCCCTTCCCCTAAGCCAAAATCCACGGTGTAAGCAAACTGCATTCCATAAAAGTTGTATGGTTCTTCAAGGTCTCCCTCTTCACCATTACTCCCCATGGCCATGGCAACGCCTCTCACGGAAAACCCACCAATCTCCCACTCTATGGCGGCGCCGATGTCATAGGACGGCAAAAACGCGTTGGGTCCGTTCACTAACGCCGCGTTCATAAACTGGGTGAACTCGTCATTGGCAAAGGCGTTTTCATCCATGTAATCCGTTGCGTCAATGATACCGCCGGTGATTCCCAGGGTATGGTCCTCGCTGAAGCTGAACGTGTGTTTGTACCAGGCCGTGAGCAGGTAATCACGATTCCGGCCGTTGATGTCCTTATAGTCATCCTGCACATCAGCCGCCCATGGGGCAATCATAAAAGGGGATCTGCCCTCCTCCATCAAACCGTTTCCAGCCCCGAATCCGAACTTGGCAAAGATTTCATCCGAGTCCGTGGGGGTAAAACTGATCTCCGGCTGGAAAACCAGGGCTCCTCTCCCCTCGTTCTCAAATCCGGGGGCATCGCTGATACTCTGATATTGACCTACCCCGGCAATGATCCCCCCGATACTCAATTTGTCGTTGATTTCATATCCTAACCCATTGCTTGGCAATACAAAAATACCCAAGATTGTTAATAGACAACCCAGCCTGAACCTTGTCCGTGCTTTCATCATATCTTTCCTCCATTAATATCCAATGCCTGACCCAAAACCCCCAATCCAAAATCGTGCCTGAATAGTCCTTTTGTTAAGGCACTATCTATTTCTCTTTCCAATCATGAAACTTGACCCAGATAACGGCGCCCAACTCCACGTCCTTTTCTTCACCTTTGATCTTCATTTTTTTATCAGAGGTATTCAGGGCGGCAAATCCCCACCATCCCGCCTTGGGAACCGCATAGGTAAAAACTCCATTCTTGTCCGCCTTGATCGTCTGAGTGATCATATAATCCGTGGGCGCCTCCGCTTTTTTATCCTCGTTGTAGTATTCTACTTCAACCTCGGCAAAGGGGATCGGCTTGCCATCCATTTTCACTATTCCTTGAAAGACGTTTCCGGCATAAAGCCCGAACGGTTTTGACAGGGGAACAATCTCGGTCTTGAGGCCGATTTCCTCATCCCAGCCTTCATCATCACCAAAGGCCGTCACTATTGTTTTCGTGTAATGGACGATAAAGCAGTCCTCCGCAGGCTCCCAGTAGGGTTTTGGCTCCATATAAAAGGCGTAAACACCCGGCCTCTTGATCTTGTAGTCAGTGGTCCAGGCGGTATGGTCCATAACCCTGGTCTTTTTTAGTTTCCCAAGCAAGTCCTGTTTCTTGCCGTTCGCTATGACCCCGAAAATTTCGGGTTTGACGAGTTCCATCCCTATCATTTCAAAAGGATGTGAAAATGAGAGGGTTACCCCGACATCTCTGTTCTCGCCCTGCATGACCATACTGTCTGAGGGAATGACCATCCCAAAATGGGCAAAGGCCGTTTGAGAGACGCATAAGAAAAACAATCCTAAAAAACAGGCAACCAAAAAAATTTTCATCACTTTTTCCTCCTTAAAGTTTTTTTGTTATAGGTTTTCAAACAACTATAACCAGAAGACCGAAGTGAAAGACTTGGCTAAGGCCCACTGGTCAAGACGTTGCCAAATTCATTATCTTAAACGCTATAGAAACAAAAAAGGCCACAAAAGCCCCAAGGGTTTTTCAAAACCCATTGGCCTTCGTGGCCTAAAAAATGCTACAGCTTGATTAAGATTAAACGTCTGGCTTCTTGCCTGACTTGGCGTTTATATAGTTGCAACACCGATAGATGTCAAGAAAAAATTAGAGAAAACATTAGGGTCAGATCTTAAATATTAACTATTGACATCCCTTTCCGATTCTCCTATCCTGCATAAAATTTATCACAGACCACCAAACCCATGGCGAGACCCCTCAGAATAGAGTACCCGGGCGCCTTCTATCACGTGATGAACCGAGGCATTGCCGGGCAAGACCTGTTTAGGACCAAAAGAGACCGAGAGAGGTTTATTGAATGCCTCGAAACGGCTGTTGAACGGTTTTCTCTGAAAATTCACGCCTACTGCCTTATGACTACCGATTACCATCTTCTGGTGGAGACCATGGACGCCAATCTGAGCAGGGCGTTTCAATGGATTAACGTAAGTTTTGCAGCCTACTTCAATCGAAAGCGACACCGGCAGGGTCACCTGTTTCAGGGACGGTTTAAATCCGTCCTGGTTGAAGCCGAGGAATACCTGAAGGAGTTATCCCGATATATCCACCTGAATCCAGTCCGGTCGGGGATTGTTAAAAAACCCGAGGGGTACCCGTGGAGTAGTTACAAGGCCTACATCGGCAAAATAAAGCGCCCTCAATGGCTTGAGACCCAATGGCTTTTGTCCCGGTTTGGTAGAAAAAAAAGAGAAGCGGAAAAACGATACCGGATATTCGTGGAAACAGTGGATCCCAAACAGCTTGAAAATCCTGAAAAAGATCTGACAGGGGGGTTCATCCTTGGAAGCGGGGAGTTTGTCAAGCGGGTCAAGGAGACGTTCGTTGACCCCAGAGAAGAGGGCAAGGAAATCCCCCATCTGACGTTCCTGAAAAGGACTATAAAAATTGAAACCATTATTGACACTGTAGGCAATGAATTTGGATGCACGCGGGAGAAGATTCTTGAGAAAGGACGAAAGGGCAACCTTGCACGGGACATGGCAATCTACCTTGCGCGTGATCTGAGCGGAGAGAGCGCCCAGAGCCTGGGAGCCTATTTCGGCGGTATTTCCGGCGCCGGGATTACGATGAGATATAAGTGTATGTCCGAAAAGGCCGTGCAATCCAGACGTCTGAGGGGCAGGTTGAAAAAGATCCGGAGTTTGATAGTTAGTGTCTGAACGAAAATCACGCCTTGGCGTGATTCAGGCACTATTTTGGATTTAAAAACTCACACAAATTAGGACGAAATAACTGCCACATTTGACCCCGCCAGAGGCGGGGTTGTTTTTGATTCATAATCTTAATCGTACTCTTAATCATAATCGTTTTGAGTAAGATTACGATTATGATTAAGATTATGAAATAGGGAAGTCATTTCGTTTAGGCACTAATTAACATTTAAGATCTGACCCTATTTCAATGCATCAAAACACCAGAAGAAACCTTTTTTTGTCCCTAACCAGTGGTCTGTTGTTGGGAATTCCCTGGTCTGCTTCGCCTTTGTTCTTTCTCATTTTCATCGCCTGGGTGCCCCTTTTACTGTTAGAGAAGGAAACCCGGGATCACCCAAACCGCTACATCCTATTCAATTATGCCTTTGTCAGTTTCTTGCTGTGGAATATTGTGGGAACCTGGTGGATTCTGCAAGCAAACTGGTTGGGGGCCATCCTCATCATGTTGGCCAATTCCCTTGTACAGGCCCTTGTTTTCTGGTCCATAAGCCGAGTTCGAACAAGCCTGAGCATCCCCCTGTTATTTCCTTTTCTGATTATCTGGATGGGATATGAGCATTTTCATGAGATCTGGGACCTGGCCTGGCCCTGGCTCAATCTGGGCAATGCCCTGGCCACGGCACCCAAACTAATTCAATGGTTCGAGTACACAGGCGTTCGCGGGGGCACTCTCTGGATTATCCTGACCAATTTTGCGATCTTTAAAATGGCTGATATTTATCGGAAAAGGGGTTTGGGGTCCATGGTCCTCATTGGAGTCGCAGCCGTTCTGCTGGTTTTGATCCCTGTTCTGGTCTCATATCAGATCTTTGATAATTTCAAAGAGGATGGAGAAACCGTTACGGTCGCCTTGATTCAGCCCAATTTGGACCCATACACGGAAAAATTCGTGCCGGAAAGACAAGCTCAACACCTCGAAGAATTTTTCAGGACAGCTGATTCCATCTGCGATGAGAAAACCAACTACCTGTTCGGCCCCGAGACCCTTATTGTACAGCAAATTGACGAGAGAAATCCTTGCGCATCACCTTACTATCGTCAGTTGTTGGATTTTCAGGCAAAATATCCGAAACTCAACTGTCTGATAGGGGTCCACAGCTATCAAAAGGCTGGGGAGGATGTACCTCCCGGAAGCCGTTACAACCAGGAAGAAGGCTTCTTCTACGAGGCCTTCAATACCGCCCTTTTTCTTTCACCTGGATCCGCGCCCCAATTCTATCACAAGACCAAGCTGGTCCCCCTGTTCGAGCGCATGCCTTTTGTGCAATATCTGGGCTTCCTTGGAAAATACTCCCTGGAACTTGGCGGATATAACGGCACCTACAGCCTTCGTCAGGAAGCCCGGGCATTTGTATCCCCCGATACTTCCGTTGGCATTCTGCCCATCGTCTGTTTTGAGTCGGCGTTTGGTTCCTACTGTGCCCGGAACCTGCCGGAAACAAAGGGCTTTATCTGCATGATCACCAACGACGGATGGTGGAAAAACACGCCCGGCTATCGCCACCACTACAATTTCAGCCCCGTTCGTGCCATCGAATGCCGCCGGGATCTGGTACGGGTGGCCAATACCGGGATCTCAGCCCTCATCGACGCAAGAGGCATGGTGATTGCCCGCACGCCCTGGTGGAAAAAGGCCACGCTCAAAGGCCGAATCCATCTTCGTCAAGGCCGGACTTTTTTTGCCCGGCACGGGGACTATTTGGGGCGCATCTCCATGTTTTTGGGGATCTTTCTCATTGTGTGCGGGGAAATCGGAAACCACGTCCGGAAAAGGCGAAGGTACAAAAATGCAGGGCGTTAGTGACTTACAGATAATTTCCTTTGAAAAAAGCAAGGCCCTTTACTTGGAAACACTCATACGTATTTGATTACAAAATGCTAATAGCCTATCCAGTCCAAATTTCATAATCATACTCTTAATCTTAATCATACTCTTTACAGTCAGCTTGAGAAATATTTGATTATGAGTAAGATTAAGATTATGATTATGAGTAAGAAAACAATCTGAAAGGCCGACGCTAAAGCCAATCCCTAAAATACCTTTTCGTGCCCTTCATGTGCTCCCTGGAAAAGAGGATTCGATCATGCATCATAAGACCGTTCACGACACACCCATGGGGAAGACCGTGATGCGCTGGCTGGCTCTGATCATTTTTCGATTTACGGGCTGGAAATCGGCGGGCAAAAGACCGTACATCTCCAAATATGTCATCATAGCGGCACCGCACACCTCCAATTGGGATTTTTTTTACACCATCTGCCTGGCGTTCATTCTTGAAATCAAGCCCTTCATCATGATGAAGGCCGCCTGGTTCCGCTGGCCGATGGGTCCTTTTCTCAGATGGTTGGGAGCCATTCCCGTCGATCGCTCCAAATCAACCCATGTTGTGACACAGTCGATACAGGCCTTTCGTGCACATCCACAAATGGTCCTGGTGGTTCCTCCTTCCGGAACCCGCAGGAAAATCATGTACTGGAAAACCGGCTTTTATCATATCGCCAAGGGGGCGAATGTCCCCATCGTGCTGGGGTATCTCGATTACCGACGCAAGGTTGGGGGTATCGGGCCGGTCGTTCACCCGACCGGAAATATGGAAGCGGATATGGAAATCATTCAGGACTTTTACGCCGACATCGAAGGTAAACATCCCAACCCGGCGAAGCCGGAATTGACTATTGAATATTGAATATTAGTAGAAGTCGCTTTGCTCCGTCATTTTTTTGATAGATCTTTTAAGAATTTAAAGAATTCCTTAAAATATTCAATCTAACTGTGGCATAAATCATGTGCAAGCATGACGGGATTTTGAAATATAGGTACTAAGTGCTTAACGGCCCGGGTTCTTTTTCTTCAACCGGGCGCCGCGCATAATGTGGCGTTTCTGAGCGGACAGAACGGTTTTTCTCATTCGAACGGAGAGGGGAGTGATCTCCACCTGTTCGTCTTCTCGAATGAAGCTGATGGCCTGCTCCAGGGTCATGGGTTTGATGGGAGAGAGGATGACGTTATCGTCTTTTCCGGCGGCCCTCATGTTAGACAACTTTTTTTCCTTGGTGGGGTTTACGTTGATGTCCTGGCCCCGGTTGTGCTCACCCACGATCATCCCCTCGTATACAGGCTCGCCCGGCACCACGAGAAGACGGCCCCTGGGTTCCAGGTTAAACAGGGCGTAGGGGACCGCCTTTCCCTTGCGGTCGGAGATGATGGAACCGGTAAACCGGCTTGGACAATCCCCCCGATACTCCCCGTAGCCGTCGAACAGGGAGTGCATGAGGCCGGTCCCACGGGTGTCTGTGAGGAATTCGTCCCGGTATCCGATGAGGGCCCGGGTGGGCACGGAAAATTCTATACGCACCCGGCCCTTGCCGTTGTTGACCAGGTTGGTCATCTTCCCCTTTCGAAGGGAGAGTTTTTCTGTCACCACGCCTAAGAATTGCTCCTCACAGTCCACCATCAGACGTTCCAGCGGCTCCATTTTGCGGCCGTTTTCATAACGGTAGATGACCTCCGGTCGTCCCACGCAAAATTCATAACCTTCCCGCCGCATGGTCTCGATGAGGATCGCCAGTTGGAACTCGCCCCGGCCCTTAACCAGGACGCTGTCCCGGTCCCCGTTTTCTTCCACCTCAATGGCCACGTTGAGCAGGGTCTCTTTTTGCAGACGTGCCCGAATCCGGCTGGACTGAACATAGCGGCCCTCTGTTCCCCCAAAGGGCGAGTCGTTCACGGTAAATTCCATGGACACTGTGGGTTTATCCACGCTGATGCGGGGCAAGGCCCTGGGGGCCTCTCCAGTGCAGATGGTATCTCCGATTTTCACGTCCTCAATCCCTGCCAGGACCGCGATATCGCCAGCTTCGACTTCGTCTACGTCCACGAGGGTCATGCCTCGGTAGACCTGGAGATTGGACACCTTTAAGGAAATATGCTGTTCCTTTTCCCCCATGCAAATGAGGCTGTCTCTCGACCGGGCCGTTCCGTTAAAAACCTTCCCGATGGCCAGCCGCCCCATGTAATCGGAATAGTCCAGATCGGACACCAGCATCTGGAAGGGGGCCGATGGGTCGTGTGAAGGGCCAGGGATCTCTTCGAGTATGGTGTCGAGAAGGGGGTGTAGGTTTTTCCCTTCTTCCTCCAGCGCCCTTTTGGCGATACCGTCCCGGCCCACGGCGTAGAGCAGGGGAAATTCCAACTGTTCTTCGGTAGCGTCCAGGTCGATCATGAGGTCATAGATCTCATCCAGGACCTGCTCAGGCCTGGCGTCCTGCCGGTCGATCTTGTTGATTACCACGAGGATTTTCAGCCCTGCCTCCAACGCCTTCTTGAGCACGAACCGGGTCTGGGGCAGAGGGCCTTCCGAGGCGTCCACCAGAAGGATGGCGCCGTCGGCCATGGAAAGGGCCCGCTCCACTTCCCCTCCGAAGTCGGCATGCCCCGGGGTGTCGATAATGTTGATTCGGACCCCCTTCCACAGGACCGAGCAGTTTTTGGCCGCGATGGTGATGCCGCGCTCACGCTCCAGATCCATGGTGTCCATGAGGCGCTCGTCCACCTTCTGGTCGGGCCTAAAAAGGCCGCTCTGTTGGAACATGGCGTCCACCAGAGTGGTCTTGCCGTGATCCACGTGGGCAATGATGGCAATGTTTCTCAGATTTTCGTTTCTCTCCACGGTCAACATGGTTGGACGATCTCCAAAAACGGTCTCTTTTAAAGGCTTGGCCGAATCGATTAGTGTAAGCATTGCTACATGGATTACAAGGAGTTTTTTGGGCGCCGGTTTCATTACCGGTGTGGGCGGCCTGCAGCGCCTCCCAAGGGTTGTAAAAAACTGCGGAATCCAGACGTCTGAGGGGCAGGTTGAAAAAGATCGGGCAGGCGATGAAAATCGCGCCTGCCCTAAAAAAACCTTCAGGACCCATGCCCGCAGCGGTGCATGTCCGGTTGCCAGCGGATCAAAAAATCGCGTCCGCGGAACAATTGCTGATACAAGTCATGCACTTGATGCACTTGGTCTTGTCGATAACGGCTGGTTCCTTTTTCTGCCACGTGATGGCGTCCGCCGGGCATTTTTTGAAGCAGATGCCGCACTTGATGCATATTTCCTCATCCACCTCGAATTTGACAAGCGCCGGGCAGCGTTTGGCGGGGCAGGTCTTGTCAATGATATGGGCCTCATACTCATTCCTGAAGTACTGGAGGGTGGAGAGCACCGGGTTGGGGCCGGTCTGTCCCAGGCCGCACAGGGCCCCGTCTTTGATCATTTCGCTCAGTTCTTCCAGCATGGTAATGTCTTCGGGTTCACCGTCGCCTTTGGTGATTTTTTCCAGGATTTCGAGCATACGTTTGGTGCCCTCACGGCAGGGCGTGCACTTGCCGCAGGATTCGTCCTGAATAAAATCCAGAAAAAACCGGGCCATGTCCACCATGCAGGTCTGGTCGTCCATGACGAT
>SDBS01001459.1_pt1 | contig 23885 bp, 19 predicted proteins | sample 2277091 | NCBI WGS metagenome assembly SDBS01 (sample SAMN10404972, study PRJNA504765) | marine sediment metagenome | isolation source: marine sediment core GS10_PC15, 163 cmbsf | place: Arctic Ocean: Southern Knipovich Ridge | collected 2010
GCGTCCGTTTAGGCCGATAATATAAGTTAAGCATTTGTAAAACCCTAACGACACCGAAGGTTCGCCCTGTCGCATCTTCTCTGACGAGTTCGATTGATGGAAAGCAAAAAAGACCAACAAATAAACCCTAACGGCGACGATCATCGACGAGGCCTGCGCGGGGCAATGATACGGTTCCTGATGTTTTTCGAACCGCTATCGATGCGATACCCGCTGCTGGTAAACGTCGTGATCCACTCGGCCATTTTCTCAATGGGACTGCTGTTGGCGTTTTTGGTCTGGTTTACCGGCCGGCCCAACGACTATACCAATTGGCTCTCCAATCAATTCCTGACGATGTTGCCGTTCTTTGTCGTAGTTAAGTTGTTTGTCTTCTGGCGGCTTGACCTGCTGAAGCTGGGCTGGCGATATGCAAGTATCCGCGACATAGTCAACATCGTCATCGGAGCGTTGGGATTCCTGGCGATCGCGTATTTTTGCGTTCTGGTTACTTTTTATGTCCCACGGATGCTGGAACGGGTTTCGATTCCCGTCGTCGGACCGTATTTCGAGCTTTTCCCCGACGGCGTTCTGGTTTTGGACTTCATGGCCACGGTCTTCCTTGCCTGCACCGCAAGGCTTGGCTTTAGACTCTACCGCGAGGAACTCCGCCCCATCGCACCAGAAGGTGCAACGCGGGTATTGATTATCGGGGCCGGCAATGCCGCCGAAACTATCATCCGCGAAATGAACCGCATGCCAGTCGAGCGATACCGCGTGATAGGCATGATCGACGACGACCCGGCCAAGCGGAATCTTACGATCCACGCGATTCCCGTAATGGGAACCACCGAAGATATCCGCACCATCTGCGCCGACGAGGAAGTCGAAGAAATTATCATCGCCATGCCCTCTGCAACGCAAAAGCAGATGCGGCACGTTATCGAACTATGCACCGGAACGAAACTGAAGTTCCAGTCACTGCCCAGCCTGGGAGATCTAATCGACGGGCGAATCACCGTCTCGCAGATCCGCCCTGTCGATATCAACGACCTGCTGGGAAGAGAGGCCGTCGAACTTGATCCCGACGCATTAGCTCGGTTCCTAAAGGGCAGACGAGTTCTTATCACCGGCGCTGGCGGATCGATCGGTTCAGAGATGTGTCGCCAGGTATGCAATTTCAAGCCCGATACGCTCATTCTTGTAGAGCAGGCAGAAAATCCGCTATTCGAAATACAAAACGAGATCAAACGCACGTTTGAAGATATCCCGCTCGTATCGTGTATCTGCGATATCTACGACCGCGAGCGAGTGATGGAAGTATGGGCGACCCACCGGCCGGAGGTGGTTATCCACGCCGCCGCTCACAAGCACGTCCCGCTTATGGAGCAGAACCCCTGCGAAGCGGTTAAAAATAACATCATGGGTTCAAGGAACGTCGCCGACGCTTCAAACCGTTACGACGTCGATCAATTTGTGATGATCTCGACCGACAAGGCCGTCAATCCGTCATCGGTAATGGGCGCCTCTAAACGCATCGCCGAAATCTACACGCAAAACCTCAACAACCAGGCTGGCTGCAACACGCAGTTCAAGGCCGTTCGGTTCGGCAATGTGCTAGGCTCGGCCGGGTCGGTTGTACCGATCTTCCGCAGGCAGATCGCCGCCGGCGGGCCCGTCCGCGTAACGCACCCGGAAATGACGCGATACTTCATGACAATCCCCGAAGCAGCCCAACTGGTTCTCCAGGCCGCGGCCACCGGCTCCGGCGGACAGATATACCTTCTCGATATGGGCGAGCCGGTCAAAATTGTCGATCTCGCCAGGCAGATGATTACCCTCAGCGGCTTCAGGCCAGATGAAGATATCGACATTGTCTTTTCCGGCGTCCGGCCGGGCGAAAAACTCTTCGAGGAACTACGAACCGAAGGCGAAGATATCGAACCGACGGTACACCCCAAGATTCGCATCTGGAAGTCCAGGCCCAACGATTGGGATGAAGTGCTGGATGTTTATAGCGAACTGAAAGAAATCCACGAAGCCAACGACCGCGATCAGATCATCGCGACTATCCAGCGGCTGGTGCCCGAATACGAACCACTGAACCCGCCGAAAAAAACACCTCGAACAAAGGCGGCCGAACCGACTAATTAAAAAATAACTCCTGGTCTATGGGGATTGCTTTTTACGAAGAATGGCCTGAAGTGACAGATAAACCCATCCCCTTTTAAAAAATGTCACGGGGCTATGGGGACTGCTTTTTTACGAAGAAAGGCTTGAAGTGACCGACAAATCTATCCCCCTCGCCAGTCCAGATATCGATGACGACCAAATCGCTGAGCTACTGGTCAGCTTCAAAGATATCCTCCAACGCGGGCACCTGTCTATCGGGCCTATCCTCGAGCAGTTCGAAGCGGCCATGGCTGCCAAGGCCGGCAGAAAATATGGAATCGGCGTCAACAGCGGAACCAGCGGGCTTCACCTTTGCGTAAAAAGCCTCGGCCTTACCCCCGGCGACGAAGTAATTACCACACCTTTTACTTTCATCTCAACGGTCAACTGCCTGCTGTTTGAGGGCGTAACTCCCGTGATGGTCGATATCGACCCGGCCAGCTATAACATCGACCCAGCCGCACTCGAAGCAGCCATCACCGACAAGACCAAAGCAATCCTGCCGGTGGAAGTGTTCGGCAATCCGACGCACTTCGACACATACGAACAGATCGCCAAAACCCATAACCTGCTGATGATCGAAGATAGCTGCGAGGCGTTGGGAGCTACCCTGGCCGGCCGGCTTGCCGGCAGCTTCGGCGAGTGCGGCGTGTTCGCATTCTACCCCAACAAGCAAATCGCCACTGGCGAAGGCGGCATGATCGTCACCGACCGCGAGGATATCCGCGACATGTGCGTATCCCTGCGAAACCAGGGCCGTGCCTCCGAAGCGTGGCTCTCTCACGCAAGACTTGGCTACAACTACCGCATGTCTGAATTGCAGGCGGCGGTTGGACTCGCACAGGTAAATCGCCTCGAAAAACTGCTTCAGCGGCGACGCGACGCTGCCAACCTTTACGCAGCCGCCCTGGCCGACATCGAGCAGATTCATCTGCCGCCGATGACCGATATCGAAAACCCAAGCTGGTTCGTCTATGTGATCCGCCTTGCAGATAGCTTCACCCAGGCCGGCCGGGATGCGATCATCGCGAATCTGCGGGAAAAAGGCGTCGGCTGCAGTAACTACTTCGTACCCGTCCACACGCAACCTTACATACAGGAATTGTTCGGCACATCGGCGGGAGACTTCCCCGTAACCGAACGGATCGCCGCGCGGACTATCGCACTGCCGTTCTTCGGCGGGTTGAGCGAAGAGCAGGTAGGACGTATCAGCAAGGCCTTGCGCGAAGCGATTGGATCAGTCGATTAGAAAACCGGCCCGGCGTTTGAGTCGCCGAGCGAGCGGAACGAAACGATATGCATCTCGGGATCTATCATGAGCCCGTCCACACGGACGGGACGACATACGACACCTACGGCCCATTCGCGCGGTACGTGCTGGAATTCGCCCGCAACTTCGAGCATGTGACTGTCTTTGCGCCAACGACAGACCAGCCGACATATTTCAGCGGTACTCCCATCGATGCACCAAACATCACCGTAGTGCCGCTGCCGTTTTTTCAGACGCATATACAAGCGGCGATGAGTCTGCCGAAGATATGGCGGGCCTTCGCCGGCAACTGCGACAAACTGGACGTTATCAACGCCCGAGGCACCGCGCCGTTTGCATATCTGCTGAACCGAATGACCCGCAAAAGGGGCGTACCGTTTATATACCACTTCGCATCCGATCCATTCGAGGTTATCGCTCGCAACGCAAAGTACCGCGGCCCGAGGGGCTTGTTCGCAAAAAAAGCCTACGGCGTCGAGTTCACCATCCAGAAGTCCATCATGCGACGTAACTACTCCTTCGCCAGCGGCCGGGCCATCTGCGAGCGTCTCGAAAAAGTAACCGACAAGGTCGAAGCTATTGTCGATTCGACTTTGGCCGAGGAGGATTTTTACCTCCGCGACGATTCCTGCACATCAGAGCCGGTGCGAATACTCTATGTAGGCTACCTCCGTCACGGTAAGGGGCTGGAAGATCTCATCGAGGCGATGGGCATTCTCTGCGAGGCCGGCAGGGCCGTAGAGCTGGAGCTGGTCGGTAGCGGCGAGATGAAAGACCAACTCCAAAAACGGGCCGACGAACTTGGCATACTGGACAAAATCGACTTCCGTGGACATCTTACGATGGGCCCCGAGCTGAACGCCCGGTACGACGGGGCCGACATCTTCGCGCTGCCGTCACTATCGGAAGGCTCGCCGCGAGTGGTCCTCGAAGCCATGGGCCACAGCCTGCCGGTAATCGCCACCGACGTCGGCAATGTATCCGAGACGCTCGAAGCAGGCCGGCGCGGGGTGCTTATCCCATGTGACGATCCACAGGCAATTGCCGATGCCGTCTGCCGGCTGATCGATGACGGTCAGTTCCGCAGGCACTGCATCGCCGAAGGATTCGCCTTCGCCCGAACGCGCGGCGTCGAGGCGTTCGTCGGCAGAATGTCGCAAAAGGCCCGCGAGATGGTCACCGAACGCCAGAAAGGCAATGACTGATGAACGTATGGCTGATAAATCCGTTCGACCCCCTGCCGGGTGATCCGGAGCAGGAAGGACGTTACGCCTCGCTGGTTAGGCACCTCGCAGATGCCGGCTGCGATACTACCTGGTGGACCAGCAGCTTCAGCCACCGTTTCAAAAAGCCCGTGGACCAGCAGGCGATTACCGCCGCGTGTAAAGATATCGGCGTTGGCGTCCGTTTCCTCGAATCGCCTGCCTACGGCCGGAACGTCGGCCTGGCCCGGCTGAAAAATCATCGCCGCCTCGCCAGCCAGTTCAAAGCTAACGCCAAGGCCGAGAAGACTCTGCCCGACGTAATAGTCGCCAGCGCACCTCCTACTAGTCTTGCCGATGCCGCTATCGGATTCGCCAAGGCCCGATCCATCCCAAGCATCGTTGACGTTCAAGACCTCTGGCCGGAAACTTTTCAACGAATCTTGCCAAAGCCGCTCCGGCCACTAGGAAGATTTTTGCTCAGCCCATCGCAGCGACGAATCGCCCGAGCATATCGAAACGCCGACGCCGTCTGCGGCGTAGCCGACGCCTACTGCAACCGGGCCGTGGAACTGGGCGGCGATAAACAATTCGTACGAACGATTCCGCTGGGGATCGACCTGGACGTATTCGATGCCGCAACGCAAACCAGCTTCGAAGAGCTGACACGCCCTGTCGATGAGATGTGGTTAATCTACGCCGGTAGCCTGAACGTAAGCTACGACAGCCTGACGATAATCCGGGCTGCGAAACTCATTCGCGAGCGAGGCACCGCCGGGGGCAAGTGGCGGCTGTTCATCTCAGGCCGGGGCGAACAGGCGGAGATGGCAAAGCAACTTATCGAAACCCACAAGCTCGAAAACGTAACGCTGACCGGCTTCATGGAATTCGAACAGTGGGCGTACCTGCTGAGCCAGTGCGACGTCGGCTTTAACGCATCGCTGCCGGATGCGTTGATCTACCTGCCGAACAAAATTTTCTATTATTTCGCAGCCGGGCTGGCCGTGGTCAATACCATCCCAGGTCAATGCAGCAGGATCGTATCTCAGGGCAATTGCGGGATGGATTACCCCGCTGGAGATGTCGAAGCATGTGCGGCCGTGATCGAAAAAATGCTGGCAGACCCACAGGCCACGCGACAGATGGGACAAGCTTCGCGAAAGCTTGCCGAGACTACCTACGACCGCAGGCTGATGATGCCGAAGTATGTCGAGTTTATCAAGCGGGTGGCCGAGAACTAGATTAGGGTGATTTTCCGCCAGCGCCAGGCCGGCCGAAACGCAGCGGTGCCGTTACCACAGCCCACAACGAACCTGCGCCGTACCAGACATGCAGTGCCACGAACGCCGCCACCACCAGCAATAGCGATGTCTGTTTGGCGCGAGCGGCCTTGACGCCCATGTAAAAGGCACCACCAAAGTAGACCGCCAGCTCTGCCGCTAGAAGAGCAAGCAAGGGCGGCCACAGCAGCCCGCCAATCGCCAACCCAATCACGCTTGCAACGAAACCCATCGGTATAAAATGCCTGAGCCGCAACCCCGAACCGACCAGGTAAATCGTGTAGACATTCCACAGGCCATTCGAAAAAGCCTGGCTGGCCATACCGCCGAACGTGGGCCTGTTGTAGTAGGTTAACTGGATTTCCGGTGAAATGATAATCCGCCCGCCACCGGCGCGGATGCGGCTGTTGAGTTCCATATCCTGATTGCGAACCAGCCGCTCGTCATAGAGGCCGAACCGCTCGAATACATCCTTGCGGAAACAGCCAAACGGTACGGTATCAACCTCACGCTCATCGCCGCCGGTGCGGAAGACCGATCCGCCCACGCCGAATCTACTCGATAGTGCCGCCGCAACGGCCCGGCCTACTGTCGTGTCGCTTCCCGGTACAGTCCGAAGGTAGCCGCCGACATTATCGGCGCCCGTCCGGCCGAGAACCTCAAGGCACTTTGTTATGTAGTCGCTGTCGTACTCGGCGTGGCAGTCCAAGCGAATAATGACCTCGCCCTTCGCTTGAGCGATGGCCTTGTTCATACCAACCGGGACGATTTTTTTAGGGTTATCGACCAGCTTGACTGTCGAATCACGCTCTGCATATTCCAGAACTATCTGCCGAGTCCGATCATCGCTGGCACCATCGACGCAGAGAACTTCCAGGTCATTGCGGCCTTGGATTTGCGTGAGCACCGAATCGAGGCACTTACTGACGTAGGCTTCCTCGTTGCGCATCGGGATGATGATGCTGGCCGTGAGTTGTTGTCGGTCGCTTTGGGATTCCATTGAATCGCTTTCTTGCCGATAGGGACAGGTCGCGCCAGGCTAACTCGCGCGGTCGAGATCCATGCCCCAGCTCATTACATCCTTACCGGCCACGGCGTCAGCCATCAGCTTTGCAAGTCGATATGCCTGGAACTCCGAGGTCTGCGTCTCGGCCATGTTGTACCCCTGCTTGATGATCGAACGCCTCAACTGGCCGTCTTCAATCATTCGCGTTACGGATTCGATAATCTGATCGGCACTTTTAGCGTCAATCAGCAGGCCGTCTTTTTCGTGGTGAACGGCCGTGGGAATACCGCCGACTTTCGTCCCTACCGTCGGCAGGCCTGCGGCGCGGCCTTCGGTGATGCATCGCGGCAAGCCCTCCGAGAGGCTGGAAATTACGTGGATGTCGCAGCTGCGATATATCTCCAGCAACTCGGGGAAGGTACGCATGCCGTGGAACTTCACATATGGCTCGAGTCCCAACTCGGCGATTTGCCGGTCGAGACGCTCCTTGTATGAAGGATCGGTGCAGAAGCCCGCCTGCTCCAGCCGAACGTCGTAACCCTTTTTCCGCAGCCCGGCCATGGCATCGATCAGATATTCGATGCCCTTGGAATCAACCACCTGGCATACCCGCGCCAGGCGAATCGTCTCGGATGTACAGGTATCATCACGATAGAAAATATCTTCCTTGGAGACGTTGGGATCGGTCCCCAGGCACGTAATCGGATTGGCGGCCGTGAAGATGGGCAGAAGCTCCTCGCCCCAGGTTACGACCAGCTTGGCGCTTTCGGCGACTTTCAGCTCGCCCTTGCGACAGTGGCGAGACAGCAGCCGTGCCATCATTGCCTTTAAGCCGCCCTGTTCGAGATACTTCGTCTGTTTTACAACGTCACCGGCGACGAAGACGATCGTATCCTTGCCGAGCTTCTTTGCGATCTTTGCCAGCGGGAACGACACCGGGGCCGGCACACGGAAAATGATTACGTCATATTCAGCGAATATCCGCTTGGCGTCGCGTTTCATTTTCGCAAGGTTCGCAGGCAACCGGCAATAATATTCTTCGATATGTTCGTAGAAGAACCGATCCTCAAACTGCATATGATCGGTCGTTACCGGGCGAGCGATATCGGCTAGCTTATCTTCATTCATTGGAACGTAGCCGGCGAACTTGCTGCAATAGCGGCCGAGATAATCGCCAAATCGCCACCAGATCGACGAGCAGAACAGCTTGCCGTCCTTACGGAAATAGGGCTCATCGATTACCAGTAGAACCCTCGGCAGTATAACTTGCTCAGTTTGCGAAACTGGCGTATCGGTCATCATCGTCTCCTGGCAATCGTCTTAAGATCTGAATAAAAAAAGCACTCAATACACCCGCCAGGTCAAATGACCCGAGCTGGGACGCCTGCGACTACTGCATCGGCCCAAACGTCCTTGGTTACCACCGCGCCTGCCGCACAGGCCGCACCGGCGGCAACAGTAGTGCCGGCTACAATCACAACGTGGGCACCAGTCCAGGCGCCCCGTTCCATTACTATCGGCGCATGAGAGCCGATTCCAAAACGATATGAGCCATCTTTTTTCAGATGGTTTGAAGAGGCCAGTATCGTATATGGCCCGAGCATTACCTCGTCGCCGAGCGTTACACCCCCTACTCCCTGAATCCAGCAGCCGTATGCTATATATACATCGTTGCCGATAGAGACGTTGGAGGTGTAGACGATCATTGCGTTAGAACATATCTGGAAGTTCCGGCCGCACGCAGCAAAGCAGGGTTTGACCAGCAGTCCCCGCATACACATCACGAATTTGAAATCCGGCAGCAGACCGGTGATCTTCATCACGAAAATGAACCAGCAGTATTTGAGTATCCGCGTCATGGTCTTCTCATTATCACAGCGACTTGTCGGTTACGTTAGGCCGGTGCATCAGTCTTCGGCGAGTATGTTCAGTATCTGCTCGGCCGCTCGATCCCACGTCATGGTCGCCGCCTGGATGAGCCCGCGTCGGCGGAGCTCCTGCCAATGTGCTTGGTCATCTTGAAGTGCAACAATCGCGTCGATCCACGGCTGAGGACCGGCCGGGTCGAGCAGGATAGCCGCATCACCGGCGACCTCTGGAATCGAAGAGCAATCCGAAGAAATTACCGGCGTCCCGCAGGCCATCGCCTCGATCACAGGCAGGCCGAAACCTTCGTAGGTTGTCGGGAACACCAGCGACCATGCCAGGTTATAAACCGCGACCAGTTCATCTTCGCTGACCCGGCTGAGTATTATCACGGCGTCGCGTTCTTCTTGTGTAAAGCCCAGTTTGTCGCAGATACCGTCGATCGCTCCGTGGCCCGGGCCGATCAGCACCAGGTGTAGCGTATCTCCACTTTGTCTGCGGGCCTGGAGGAATATCTCCAACAGCATGGGGACGTTCTTTCGCGGCGATGGCCGGCCGACAAATAGCAGGAATCGCTTGTCGGTCAGGCCCAGTTTCGCGGCCGTCTCAGCGAGAACTGCTTCGTCCAGCAGGCGAAACTCATCGCTTACACCGTTATGGACGACAGTGACTCGCTCGGGCGGGATATCAGCCAGTTCGACGATGTCATTTTTGGTGACTTCGGAAATCGAAAGTATGCGGCATGTACTGTTGCGCATACGTTTCATCGCGTTGGATAACAGCCACCGTGCGCGCCGCGGATACGCATCGGGCTTGCGCAGCGGGGCTAGGTCGTGTACCATCACAGCTTGGCGGATGCCGGGAACGTCGCCGCAGAACCTAACCGGCGTATGCCAGTATATTGCGTCAGGTGCGGGCTTGATGCGATTGGCGAGATTGAACATGCCAATCATATTGCCCCAGATGGCCAGGTGAACTTCCAGGCCCATTTTGATGATAGGGAAACCGTCAACCGCGTATTGCGGCTGCAACTTTCCGGTAAACGTCGTGATGGCGAGTTTATCGATGATCTTGCCTGGGCCGACCAATGGCTTGGCCGACCGCAACAGCTCATAGCTTGCGCGAGACTGGCCGGTACATTCCACTTCCTGATACGTTCCGTCAAAGGCAACAAATGTCATCCGTAATATCTCCCGTCAAGTTGTGGCTGATAATAATAGTACTCGGGACCGGGCTGGGCGTACATCTGATTTGCCCATGCGTACTGCTGTGCCTGGCAGGCAGCGACATAGATCGCCGACAGCGGCCCGACCGAAAAGCCCAGCGTGCGTATAGCCATGCCGAAGTGGACCGCGTGAACGGCGTTGTCGCAAATCATAATCCAGGCCAGCACCGCCAGCACCGCGTGGGCCCAGCGCTCGCAAGCTAATCGCCAGGATACGATAAATAGCCCCGTAATTGCAACGAAACCAACCGGGCCGAATTCCAGTATCGGCAGAAGCCATGAGTTTGAAACGAAACCGCTATCGAGGTGCGCCTCAACGTTGCCGGTTCTACCGGTGACGCGGCGAGCATCAGGACCCTTACCTACCACAACCTGCACGCCGCCGCTACCAAGATACTTGGCGAACTGGCCGTAGCCACGCGCACGGGTCTGGATTCCTTCTACAACACTTTCGGTCAGCCTACCCACCTGGGCCCGGCCGACGCCCATAGCGCCATATGCCATAGCGCCAATGAGCACCAAACCCAACAGCACCAGTGCGGGCTTACGGGAATCACTCGCACCAGCGGAGATCTTTCGAGACAATCGCGGCATAAGGAAGATCGCAAGGCACAGCGGAATAGCCAACATGCCCTGGCGAGAGCCGGTCGCTGCAATGCCGATAAAGACGGTGAAGACCATCGAATAAAACAGCACGCGGCGACGGGTTCCTGCCAGGCCCAAAACCACAGGCAGGGAAATCGCCAGAATCATGGCGGTGGAGTTGGGGTTCCACGCCCCAGCTACGCCACGAGCGACGTTCCAACTCTTTCGGCCGATAAGCTCATCGGCGTTGATTTTGGCAATTGTGAAGTAATAGAAATCATCAAACCGGGCTACCATGCCCAGGCCCATCTCCTGATCCAGCACCTGCAAGATCGCCCACATCCCAGCCACGGACGCAAGGATCGCCCAATACCAACGAAACTTGAGGATCATGTCAGGTCGGTTGCCCAATATGATAACTAGTGCCGGCAAAAGGAACATGGGCAGCAGGTGCGTCATCAGCGTGTATATCGAATACATCATCGAACCGAGAAAGACGATCTGGAAGAGGCTGCTGATAAATACCGCCACTATCATCACGACGAACCACATCCGCATAGGACTGGTTCGCCAGGGTGTCGGATCACGCTGGATAGCCATCACGCCCAAAACCGGAATCAACAGCATCTGCGCATAGACCGGAGCGCTTCCAACGAAGAACCGCAAGAACGGCACGACGAGGACTACTGTCAAAATTAAAAAGAGCATCAAGCTCATAATCGATCACTACATCCGGTGTTTTCTGGCGTTATAAATCGACTCGCTGAGGCTATAAACTGACCCCGAATACAGCCCTTAATACGTTATCGTCCCCGATAGGGTTCGACATGAATTATATAGCGGTCTGAACTGGCGAAATTCAGGTGCCAACAACCGCGTAGAAATGAGGTTACAGAACTTGCCTGGGCCCAGGTCAGTCCAGCTGATCAAGAAGGTCGCATATCTGACGGTAGCGGGCCGACCAGGAACCTGAGTTTATCGAGAAGTCTTTGAGTTTTGCGTACTGTTGTGGCGTGTAGGCCAGGGCCTTGTCGAGAGCCTCACTGAAGCCATCCAACGTATTGGCTGAGAACATGAAATCTCGCACATCGTCGTAGCCGGGCATTTCGGTTACGACAATCGGCAGGCCCGCCGCGGCATAGTCGAATATCTTCATGTAGAATCCGCCGGCAATCCGCCCGCCGACGTCGGCTACGCGGTAAATCGCCAGGCCGACATCGCAATTGACCAGGTAGCCGGCCAACTGTTCGTATGACCTCGGCCCGAGAAAATGCACGTTCGTCAGCCCGGCTTGGTCGATTGCTGCTTCCCAGCCCACGTGCCTGGGCCCGACACTTACGAAATTCAATTCGCTGCGCCTGCGAGCCAGTTGGATCAACAACTCCTGGTCCAGCGTCCCCAACGTGCCGAGCATCGCAATTCGCGGATGCGGAATCGCTGCAAGGTCTTCGGGCTCGGGGTGGTCACCTTGGAATATTGTCAGGTCAGCGGCGTGTTCGATAACGTGTATCTTCTCTGGGGGCAAGTTGTACCGATCCTGAATCTGCCCGCGAAACAGCTCCGAGACGGTTAACACCAGGTCGCTATGCTCGATTAATTTCGCCTCGATCCCCTTGAACTCATGCTGGGCCGAGGAAAAATTACTAAAAAAGTCCTGCGCATGGAATATCACGCGCCTGGCCGGGATAGTCCACGCCGCAGAAGCAAACGCCAGGTTCCCGATGACCAGATAATCCAGCGGAAGGAAGCCGTTTTTTTCGAGCACCTTCGTCGTCGATGGTATGGTGAAGCGAAATGCATTGCGCGTGAACCAGGGCTTATTCATCGGCCACAAGCCGGTCGTGCGGAAAAGCGTAAATGGGCTGAACTCAAATACGTTCTCACCGTGCCATAGGCCGCCCTTTTTGAAAACCTCAAGGCGAGCCTTTTGCCGGGCGTCTGAAGTTGGCTTCAAGTCCAGCGGGCTTACCGGGGGGAGCATCCACCCGCACTTCCAGCCGTCTTTTAAAAACTGGCGAGCGATGGCATTGGTAGAGACCCTCAGGGAATCATCCCAAAGGGTTTCGCGGCAAAAGACTATATTGCGGGTTTCAGTTGCCATTGCGTCTACTTTTGCTGTTCAAACAGGATTTTGCCGAAACGACATGCTTACTACATCGTACATTTAGCCCGACAGGATTACTTTTCAGGCCACAACTTCGAGAAATGCCGCCCCGCATCGTCGAGCTGGGCAAACCTGGCCATGTCACGTTCATCGACAGCTCTGGAAGCTGCACCGACAACAATCGCACCGGCCGGAACATCCTTCGATACGACCGTGCCCATTCCGATAATCGCGCCGTCGCCGATTGTTACGCCCGGAGTAATGCACACGTTCATTCCAATCCAGACGCTCTTGCCGATCTGCACCGGCTTGGTGACGTAGGTATCGTCATAGGGAATCGCATCGCCGGCTATATCATGATTGGCTGTGTAGATTGTGACGAAACGTGATATCTGCGTATTCGAACCGATAGTTAATCCGCCCTTGCAGTAAAAGAAGCTATCCTGGCCGATGCGGATATTGTCTCCCAATTCGAGATGATCCGGATCGTGAATCTGCACACGCCCGACGAACCGGCAATTGCTTCCCTTGTTGGCGACGTCCTTCAGCACTCGCCGGCCATAGAACTGCCCGAAAACATACCGATAGTGATACATCACAGCTACCAGTGACCGAATGATCAATTTTATCGGCAATCGAACCAGCTTGTTAATCACGGTCAAGCTCCTGTGACTTATGTTCGTAATTTATCGCCCTGTTTCCTGATCGTCTATCTCGTTCGAGTCGTCCCCGCCGTCTCGGCTTCTGCCGGTGAATCGCCCGACAAGGCCGGCGAGCTTGCTTCGCCCCGACTGATATTCCTCGGCCGTAATGCCGCCGGTAATCCTGGCTGCGATTACAAACACAGCCACACATATCGCAAAGCCTGCCAGCAATTTCACCAGGGCAGGTGCATCCAACATTCTCGCCGGTGAAGCTGCGGCCGCAGAAACTACCGCCGCCAGTGCAACCCGAACGAGTCGGCCCCAGGGGAAGATATTGGCAAACGAGGTCTTATACAACCTCGCCGCGATAATCATCAGCACCAGTGCCTGGCCCGAATGAGCCAGCACCGTCGCGATGGCCGGCCCGGTAAAGCCAATGAGTTTGATCAGAACGTAATTCATCACCGCGTTGAACACTACTGTCCCCGCTGCAACCGCCGAAGCGAGCCCCGGCCGGCCGATGGTGACAAACAGTTGCCCGTACATGGCGATCCGGATAATAACCTCGACCGAGTAGATCCCGAAGACCAGTGCACTATCGGCATATTTCGGGCCGAACAGGAACAACATGCACTCCAGGCGGAAGATGACGAAAAACGCAGCCGCCGGCAGGAACACCAACGCGCAGACTTCGGCACCGCGCTTCCACAGCGAGAGGCTCGCAAGATGATCTCCCTTGCCAGACAGTTCCGACATCCGTGGCAGGATTACCGTAAAGACCGAAGCAGCCAGCATGGTAAGGAACGGCACCTCAAATGCGCCGTTGCGGAATATCGCGAAATCCGCAGGGCCGTAGAACGATGAGATGAACAGCTTATCCAGCCACATCCCTATCGTGCCCATCAGGGCAGTTACACCCAGCGGAATACATTTGGAGGCGGTAGACATGATCGATGGCCATTTAACCGGCAGCTTCACGCCACGGAATGGATAGCCTGCCATCAGGTAAACGCTGAGTGCGAACTGAACCGCCGCGGGAATGGTGGCGATCATGAACGTCCGCTCAAGCGAACGAGTGAAGTAGAAGGCGAGTGGAACCGTAGCACGGCTGATCACGGTCAGTAGAATCGGCGCTATAGACCCAAGCTTGGGGTGCTTGCTGGCGATCAGCGCCATCGGCGTCAACGTCGGTAGGATCTGCAACCCGGCCCAGATGGAGGCATACCGCAGCGCCCCCGCCAGTTCAGGATTTTCCCATTCCCGCGACAGGAAACCGGCACCGAAGAACGCAAACGTGCACACTGCCAGGCCCGCCAGTGACAGGTAGCCAATCATCTGCACTAGCAGCGCCCGCTGGCCGGGGCGGTCTAACCGAGGGAAGAAATACCCCACGCCCTGCGAGGTGCCCATATGAAGGATCGACGCACCCATCGCGGCTACCATCATGATCTGCCCGAACGTGCCGTACTCGGCCTCGCTCATCATCCGAGCGAGGATCATCGCCACCGCAAGCAGCGAGAACTGCCCTGCCGCGCGGGCGACGTACAGCAAAATGGCCTGATATCTAATACGCATCGAAGCGTAACATCCTTGTAAGTCGAGATCTGCCCCCGGTTTTTGCACCAACCGAAGGATAAATGGCCGCCTGGCCAAGTAGGCTTGCCGGCCGGGGCGATTGTAGCCAATCGATAAGCTACCCACAAGCCCGCTCCGGCCATGAGTCATCCTGCAGTCCCTGGATATCTGTTGTCCAAACTCAACCAAGCTCGAACAGGCTTTTTCGTCATAACTCACATATCAGCAGCTACATTAAAAATCAGCTAAATAAGAAAGAAATTAATAGAACTATAGTCCTATAGTCCTATACTACATTATTAGACTTTGGGGCAGAATTATCTAATCGCATCTATTTAATGGTTTTCACGAAATCAGGGGGAGTTATCATGATTAAGGTCTGCTTTGCCGTCACAGTCAGAGTGAGGTTTGCAACTGTTTTGCTTGGTCTCCTGCTGATGGCCGTCCCGGCCGGCGCGGATGTGTTTATCAACGTCGGCGAAATCAGCGCCTCTCTGTCGGTCGAGAAATACTGGACACTCAAGACACTTGCCATCGGCGAAAATGTTTATTGCGGCAACACGCAAAGCCATCAGGGCACAGTTATTTTGGAGGGGAGAAATAGTCTGGAGGGCCAAATCTGGTGCGGTTCGGGACACGGATATGAAACTCTTATATCTGTTGAGGTCACCGTCGACGGCCAGACAATGCCCGCTCAGGACGGTATGACCTACTCCGGTGATAACGTCGTCATCCAGAGACAAACCGAACTGGGCGAGACCTACCTTCTTACCAGTCGCATGGAGTTCACCGAAACGCACATTACAGAGACTGTGCAACTAACCCGAACAGACTCACCGATATATATCGACAGGGCATATGGGTTTCTGGCGTCGAGGGAAAACCGGCTAAATAAGTATGCGACTTTCGACGCCGTGGGGCAATTGGTTGGCCAGGGTGAAACCTCCATCAACGACAATAAAAACTCCACTCTGCCGTCGGCGGTTGCAGTCGCACAATACGATCCGATCGCAGGCAACGGCATCTTATCGATCATCACCAAAGGTGCTCCGCGCGACCTTTCGATGTTTATCTGGGATCGGGCCGAAGATAATAAGCTCTACTGCTATTTCAGAGATATGGAAGGCGTCAAGCCGATGGGGACCAGCTTCGAAGTCGAGCAGAAGCTCGTGCTGTTCGAGGCCGATGCCGGCGATTGGATCAGTACTGCTGCCGAGATTGCAGGTCAACACATACCCGAAACCCATGCAGCCATCACCGGCCGAAATGTTTTCTATAACAACTCTAAGTGGGATGGAAACAACCCCGCGCCAAACGTTGACGACGACCAGGCTGTTGCTCCGGATAAGCAGGCTCTGTTGCCGGGTCAGACCGCTACGTTCGCCAATTACACAAGCTTCAGCCGCGGCATAAACGGCATAATGGTCGACATAGCCGACCTGGCCGGCACGCCGACCGCCAGCGATTTCATATTCAAAGTCGGCAACGACAACAACCCGAGCAATTGGCCGGCAGCTCCCGCGTCCACCGTCAATCTCAGGCCGGGGATGGGTATAAACGGATCGGATCGGGTCACCATCGTCTGGCTGGACGGTACTATCAAGAACACCTGGCTGCAGGTGACGGTCAAAGCTGGAGATAATACCGGCCTGACCACAGACGACGTGTTCTACTTCGGCAACGCTATTGGAGAGACCGGCAACTCGACTGCAAACGCTCAGGTCACTCCAACCGATTCACTTGGCGTACGAAACAACCCGCATACCCTGGCCGACAATCCGGCTGAAATTGACGACAACTGCGACTTCAACAGGGACCGGAAGGTCGGCCCGTCAGATATAATTCTTTGTCGCAACAACGGCACGAACACGGCCAATGCCATACAATTTGTCACTGTACCTAATTGACCAATAACCTGCACAACAGGCGGTATCGGCGGCGTGTGTAGTCCATCGGCCAGTTACCCACAAGCCCGCTCCGGCCCTGAGGCCACCAAGTACCCAAGCGAAAACCCGCAATCATGCAACCACAGAAAACCCCGAATTAGGGAAGGCGCAACAAGCAAACGGCGGTATAATAAGACAATGCTCGCTCGATCTTAGTTGGCCCCGGCTCAGCTATTCGTTTACTGCCGCAAAGTGAGGTTTTTCTTGATAAACTGCCGCTCACCAATCAGCTTGAATGCCAAGCTCGCAACTGTTGCGGTTGGTCTCCTGCTGATGGCCATCCCGGCCGGGGCGGATGTGTTTATCAACGTCGGCGAACTCAGTGCCTCCCTGTCGGTCGAGAAATACTGGACACTCAAGACACTTGCCATCGGCGAAGATGTTTATTGCGGCAACACGCAAAGCCATCAGGGCACAGTCGTGCGGGAGAATCAAACCTGGTGCGGCTCTGGCCACGACCATGAAACTCTTATCTCTGTCGAGGTCACCGTCGACGGCCAGGCAATGCCCGCCCAGGACGGAGCGACCTACGCCGGACAGACCGTAGTCATCGAAAGACAAACCGAACTGGGCGAGACCTACCTTCTTACCAGTCGCACAGAGTTTACCGAAACGCACATTACAGAAACCGTGCAACTAACCCGGACCGACGCACAAGTAAATATCGAGAGAGCTTATGGATTCCTGGGTTCGAGGGGAAATCGGCTCAGTATGTATGCCGCTTTCGACGCTGCGGGGCAATTGGTTGGCTTAGGCCAGACCTCCAGCAATGACAATAAAAACTCAAATTTGCCGCCGTCGGTTGCAGTCGCACAATTCGATCCAATCGCAGGCAACGGCATCGTCTCGATCATCACGAAAGGTGCTCCGCGCGACCTTTCGATGTTTATCTGGGATCGCCCGGAAGACAACAAGCTCTACTGCTATTTCACCGATATGGAAGGCTTCAAGCCGGCGGGAACCAGCTTCGAAATCGAGCAGAAGCTCGTGTTCTTTGAAGCCGCCAGCGACAATTGGCTCAATGTCGCAGCCGAGCTCGCTGGGGCTCATTTACCCGATAATACCGCAGCCGTCACCGGCCGAAATATTTTCTATAACAACTGTGAGTGGGATGGAAACAATCCCGGCCCAAACGTCGACGACGACCAGGCCATTGCATCGGATAAGCAGGCTCTGTTGCCAGGCCAGACCGCCACGTTCGCCAACTACACAAGCTTCAGCCGCGGCATAAACGGCATGATGATCGACGTAGCCGACCTGGCCGGCACGCCGACCGCCAGCGATTTTGTGTTCAAAGTCGGCAACGACAGTAACCCAGGCAACTGGCCATTGGCGGGGGAGCCGTTTATCTCGCTGAGGCCGGGGATGGGCAAAAGCGGGTCGGATCGGATCACCATGATCTGGCTGAACGATGCAATCAAGAATGCTTGGCTACAGGTGACGGTCAAAGCTGGGGATAATACCGGCCTGGCCGCCGATGACGTGTTCTACTTCGGCAACGCTATTGGAGAGACCGGCAACTCGACAGCGAATGCTCAGGTTACGCCAACCGACTCCATCGGCGTGCGAAACAACCCGCATTCCAAGACCGCCGACCCGGCCGGGATTGACGACAACTACGACTTCGACAGGGACCGGAAAGTCGGGCCGGCCGACCAGATAATCACCCGCAACAACGGCACGAACTCCGGAAATGCCCTGCGGCTAATTTCCCCGCCTCAGTAACTCACCTAGCCGGCCAGCGTTTCCTGAATGTACCAGTCTATCGTCCGGCGCAAACCATCATCGAAACTGACCTGAGCCTGGAAACCGAACCGCTCTGCCGCTCGCGTAACATCCAGGCAGCGTCTGGGCTGGCCGTCGGGCTGGGATGTGTCCCATACAATTTCGCCGCCGAAGCCGACCATATCGCGAATCTTTTCTGCAAGATCTTTGATCGTTATTTCAAAGCCCGCACCCAGATTAACCGGCTCTGGCGAATCGTAACATTGCACAGCCTTTACGATCCCTCGGGCAGCATCTTCGACGTAGAAAAACTCTCTACTAGCCGAGCCCGTCCCCCAGCAGGTAACCTCCGCTTCGCCGCGCTGCTTGGCCTCGACGAACTTGCGAATCAACGCCGGGATCACATGGCTGGATTTCAGGTCGAAGTTATCGCCGGGCCCGTACAAATTCACCGGCAGCAGGTAAATGCCGTCGAGGCCGTACTGATCGCGATACGCCTGAAGCATTACAAGCAGTGCCTTTTTCGCTATGCCGTAAGGAGCGTTAGTCTCTTCGGGGTAGCCCTCCCAAAGGTCGTCTTCCTTGAATGGAACGGGCGTGAACTTGGGATACGCACAGACCGTGCCGACCTGCACAAATTTATCCAACCCGCGGATTCGGGCGTGTTCGATCAGGTGCAAACCCATCGCCATATTCGCATAGAAGAATCTGCCGGGGTTCTCGCGATTGGCTCCGATCCCGCCGACCTCAGCGGCCAGGTGAATCACGACCGTCGGGGCCATGTCGCCATACATACGGATAACGTCGGCCTCTTTGGTCAGGTCATAATCGCCTATCAGCGGGATGAGTATTTTTTTACGGCCAACACCAACACCTTCGGTCAGCTCTGCTTGGAGATGCCTGCCGAGGAAACCGTCTCCACCGGTAATCACGATTCGCTGTTTCGTAAGATCTAACATCATTTATCCCTGGGGTGAGTCGTTAGTAATCCGAAAGAAACTCAGTTAGCCAGCAAGCGAACGATCCTTTCGCTACTCTTGCCGTCGCCGTATAGGTCCGCCTTGCGATCTGCCGGCAACTCAGCACCTGCGGCCTCGAAATCGCCAATCGCCGTGAGTATCGCATTCGTGTCGGCCCCAACGATGCGATTGCAACCTGCCTTCACGAGTTCAACCCACTCAGTCTCATCGCGCAAGGTAACGCACGGCACGGAGAACCAGTAGGCTTCCTTTTGCACGCCACCCGAGTCGGTAAGAATCATTCGAGCATTTTTCTCCAGCGTCAGCATATCAAGATATGCAACCGGATCGATCAGCCTAACTCGCTGACCAAGAGCCTCTAGCGATTCACCCAGCGTCTTTTTCGTACGTGGATGCAGCGGCAAAACTATCGGGCAATCGACCTTGCCGAACGCTTCGCAAATGCCGGCCAGGCGGGCAGGGTCATCGGTATTTTCCGCGCGATGAACGGTCGCCAGATAGTAGCTCTTTGGCTTGAGTGCCAGTTTGCTCATTATCTTACTGCGAGCCTCCGCCAGCGAGGAGTTGTATAGCACCGAGTCGTACATCACGTCGCCGACATTTACCACGCCATCGGTGATACCCTCGGCGGCGAGATTGGCAACGGCCGTCTCGCTCGGGCAAAGCAGCAGCTTGCTTATCGTATCGGATACGATGCGATTGATCTCCTCGGGCATGCGGCGATTGAAGCTCCTTAGCCCCGCCTCGACGTGGACTATCGGAATATGCAGCTTCACCCCTGCAAGGGCACCCGCCAGCGTCGAATTCGTGTCGCCGTAGATCAAAATCCAGTCGGGTTTCTGTTCGATGAGAACCTGTTCGATCTTATCGAGCATCATGCCGGTCTGCCGGCCATGCGGGCCGGAACCTACTTCAAGATTCACCGCAGGGTGAGGGATATTGAGCTCATCAAAGAATATCTTCGACATGTTGGCATCGTAGTGCTGGCCGGTATGGACGATCAGCTCCCGAATGCTTTGGTCGCCGCCAGCGACGTTGAAAGCTTCGATAGCCCTGCTGATAGCGGCCGCTTTGACAAACTGCGGCCGGGCGCCAACGATCGTTACAATCTTAATTTCACTTTTCGCCAAATTACTTCTCCAGTTTTTTCTTAAAGCTCAGCCACCAAATGAACTGTTTCGCGACAACTCAACCGCCTGGTAATAATCCTCAGGTGAGTCTATCTCTATAGCAAGCTTATCTTCTATACCAACGGCGACAAAAATATTGTCCGCCAAGATCTCATTGACCGCAGCCTCGAAGAACAGATTTCGCTGGCCCAGGGTTTCGTTGAAATGGGCGAGCGATTTCCGCATGTCCGCACAAGCTGACTTTGCGAATTTGCCTACACCAATGAATTCGCCCAGACACTTATCGCCGGGCAGCTTCTTGCCAATCTGCGTGATCCTGCCGGTATCGTCAACGATTACCTTAACCTCCTCGTCGCCGCAGGCTTTTTCATCGATGGCAAAAGCGCTGGTCTCATACGGCAGCAGCGATGCGACAATCCGCCGATCAAAAAGCACATCGGCGTTGAAGTAGATGAAGTCGTCGTCCAGATATTCCCCGGCCAGGTAGAGCGAATTGATCGTGTTGGTCTCGGCGAAGTCTTCGTTAATGACGACCCGCCAGTTGACGTCGTGGTTTTTCATTTGGCCGCGAACGAGATCGTCCTTATAGCCAAGCACGATTACGATATCTGTGATCCCGTTTTCGGTCAGGGAAATTACCGCGTTATCCAGAAGAGTCTGTTCGCCGAATTCCAGAAGGCACTTCGGCTTATCCCAGCCCATCGGGGCTAGCCTTTTGCCACTGCCGGCTGCGAGAATGACACCTTTCATCGTGACCCCTATAGAGATGCGATGACGTTTTTGAATTCCTGGGCTATATCGGTCTTTCGGCCCTGCAGGATACCGTTGACCATGTGGAAAAGCGGTATCGATACTTCAAGTGCCCAGAGGGTTTCGATTGTCTGGCTCATCGCCACGCCTTCAACCGTCATATTGACGGCCTTGAGCGCCTCATCGAGGCCGTGACCCTTTGCAAGCTCGACGCCGAGGCATCGGTTTCGGCTATTGGGGCTGATGCATGTAGTTATCAAATCGCCAGCGCCAGATATGCCGTAGGCTACCGATCCGCTAATGCCGAAAAACGAAGCAACCACACCCATCTCGCGGATGCCCTCGGTCATCAATATCCCCTGGATGTTCGCGCCTAAATCCAAACCCTCAGACATGCCGACGGCAATCGCAACCAACCCCTTGAGCGATGCACATATCTCGTGGTGAGTTGGATTACGGGAAACCTCGAAGCACATCACGTCATTGGCGAGGGCTTCCTTTACCATCGCCAGGCACATCAGATTATCGCTTGCGAGGATTGCCCGAGTTGGCTTGCCTTCGGCGACCTCATTTGCGATTGTCGGCCCGGAAAGCACAACTACCTTCGCACCTGGAATCTCCTGGGTAACCGTCTCGCTCATAGTGCATTGACGGGCGGCGTCGAAACCCTTAGATACTGTAAGAACCAGCGGCGCGAGTGTCCGGGCAGATAATTCAACCGCAACGCTGCGGACCTGGCTTGATGGGACGGCCAGGACGAAAAGCGTCTCGTCTTCTTCGAAATGACTCGAGTACTTTTCCTCGACGACAATCGACTCATCCAGCGAGTAAGGGAAAAACGGCCCGACCTCGTCCCTGGAGGCGTTGATCGTCTCGGCCAGCTCTGCGTTTAAAGTCCAAACTCGAACCGGCTTGGACTGGACGAACACCTTCGCCAATGCCAAGCCCCAGTTACCCGAACCAATTATGATGATTTGTTTGATCTGCTGCATGGGCGAAAGTCTAAGCCCTAAACCCCCCGCCAACAAGACTCTTCCTCAACGGGATTGCCACTACCTGTGAGCCTAAACACGACCAGCGGCAGCCAATAAACAATCGGAGCCCGCCGAAATTCCTCTCGACAGACTCCGTAAATTGCTTAAATAAATATGTTTAGGTTCCCAAAGCCGTCTCTATGAGACGAACTCGATAAGCTTTTCGGCTACGAATTGAATCTGCTCATCCGTCAGCTCGGGGAAAATCGGCAAGGCCAAAGTCTCGGCCGCCGCCTTCTCAGAGACGGGGAAATCGCCTACCGAGTAACCAAGGTCGGCGAAGCAATCCTGCTGATGCAAACTCAGCGGGTAGTAGATCTCGCAGCCGATGGAGTTTTCCTGCAAAAACGCGCGGGCCTCGTCACGCTTGGGAGCCCGAACAATGTACTGGTTGTAGATCGAGACGTTGTCGTCCTTGACAACCGGCGGCGTTATCGCATCGCAGCCGGCGAACAGCTCGTTGTAGCGAGCGGCGTTCTGGCGGCGTTTTCCGGACCACTGGTCCAGATACTTCAACTTAACCATCAGCCCGGCCGCCTGGAGTGTATCGAGACGGAAGTTTCCGCCGACCCACTTGTGGTAGTACTTGGGCTTCGAGCCGTGGTTGCGGCACTGGCGAATTTTCTCAGCAAGTTCTTCATCCTGCGTGACGATCATCCCGCCGTCGCCGAGGCCGCCGAGATTCTTCGACGGGAAGAAACTGAAGCAGCCGCACGTGCCGATCGAGCCGGCCTTTTTGCCCTTGTAGGTCGCGCCGATTGCCTGGGCTGCGTCTTCTACGACGAACAGATTGTGCTTTTTGGCGATTGCCATGATCGGGTCCATATCAGCCAACTGGCCGTAAAGGTGAACCGGCATGATGGCCTTGGTCTTATCGGTAATGGCCGCTTCGATCTTGGCGGGGTCAATGTTGTAAGTATCGGGGTCGATATCCACAAAAACCGGCTTGGCACAAGACCGCGCAATACTTCCAGCGGTAGCAAAGAACGTATAGGGCGTGGTGATAACTTCGTCACCGCAGCCGACGCCCAGGCTCATCAGGCTGCACAGAAGTGCATCGGTGCCTGAAGATACGCCGATTGCTTCGGCAGTATTGGAGTATGTCGAGATTGCAGATTCGAGGTCTTTCACGGCCGGGCCGTTGATGAAATATTGCGAGGCCATAACCTCTTCAATTACCGGCATCATCTCTTCGCGCAGGGATTCGTACTGGGCTTTCAAGTCAAGGAGCGGAACGTTCATTTACTTTTTCCTTGTATAAAAACGGATAGTGCAGCCGACAGCTAAGCCGGCTTGTTCTTAAATTTGTCGTAAGTTAACTTGCCGACCGAAAGGTCTTCCGGCAAGGGTTGATCTTCATCAATGTCCAGGCACTTAAGGGTGCCGGGGCTGACCTCTTTATAGCCGAAACC
>SDBS01001460.1_pt1 | contig 23885 bp, 20 predicted proteins | sample 2277091 | NCBI WGS metagenome assembly SDBS01 (sample SAMN10404972, study PRJNA504765) | marine sediment metagenome | isolation source: marine sediment core GS10_PC15, 163 cmbsf | place: Arctic Ocean: Southern Knipovich Ridge | collected 2010
CTAGATCAAGTGGCAGGTTTTAAAGAAATATTATCTCGACCGATTCCAAAAGTGCCGACACTTCGCGGCATTACCATTACGCATTTATTTTGTGAGCCTTCAACCAGGACGCGATCGTCTTTCGAGCTTGCTGCAAAGCGTTTGGGCGCAGATACATTAAATATAGCAGCTTCTTCATCGAGCTTTGTGAAAGGTGAAACGCTCCGCGATACAGCACAAAACATTGAAGCAATGCGGACTGAATTAATTGTCATTCGACACAGTTGTGCGGGCGCGCCACATTTTTTATCTCAATTTGTCGATGCATCCGTTATTAATGCGGGTGATGGTATGCACGAACATCCGACGCAAGCATTATTAGATGTATTTACGTTAAAAGAAAAATTAAAATCTTTAAAAGGCGCTAAGGTCAGCATCATTGGTGATATTTATCATTCAAGGGTGGCACTCAGCAATATTTATGCCTTACAAAAGTTAGGTGCTCATGTGACTGTGTGTGGGCCGAAAACATTGATTCCCGCTGAGATTGAAAAGTTAGGCGTCAATGTGACATATGATATTAGAGAGGCAGTAAAAGATGCTGATGCGATTAATGTGCTGCGAATCCAATTAGAAAGGCAAAATGAAGTATTTTTCCCGAGTATTCGTGAGTATGCCGAAAACTTTGGTATTAATGCAAAGCTTCTCAAACAATATGCCAAAAAAGATTTGATCGTCATGCATCCAGGTCCAATCAATCGTAATATTGAATTAAATCATGATGTCGCTGATGGAAAGAATTCTGTTATTTTAGAGCAAGTCACCAATGGTGTTGCCGTTAGAATGGCTGTTCTGTATTTATTAAGTCACTCACGTGGAGCAATTAAATGAAAATAATCATTCGAAATGGTCGTGTCATAGATCCCGCACAAAATATTGATAAAATAGCGGATGTTTTGATTGATGGCGGCGTCATTTCTCAAATCAAAAAATCGATCGTAGCAAAAGGTGCAAAAGAAATTGATGCTAAAGGTAAAATCGTATCACCTGGCTTCATTGATATGCATACGCACTTGCGCGAGCCGGGCGAAGAAGGTAAAGAAACAATCCAATCGGGTGTTAACGCTGCAATTCATGGCGGTTTTACAACAGTTTGCGCCATGCCTAATACGCATCCTACTTGCGATAACACTGCGCAAGTTAATTATATTTTAGATCGTGCAAAGCAAGCAGGACTTGCGAACGTATTACCGATAGGCGCGATTACAAAAAAACGCGAAGGCAAAGAACTTTCCGAAATGCACGATTTAAAGCGAGCCGGATGTCTTGCGCTTTCAGATGATGGTGATTGTATTGAGGACTCTGGTTTAATGCGACGCGCAATGGAATATGCCTCAATGCTTGATTTATTAGTCATTGATCATTGCGAAGATAAATCGCTTGTTAAAAATGGCGTGATGCATGAAGGTTATTGGTCGACTGTTTTGGGCTTAAAGCCTATTTCAAGTGAATCAGAAAGCATTGTTGTCGCGCGCAATATCCTTTTGGCTGAATTAACCGGCGCGCGAATTCACATTGCGCATGTCAGCACCGCACAAAGTGTGAATTTAATTCGCCAGGCAAAGAAAAAGGGCGTGTTAGTGACGGCAGAAGTGATGCCGCACCATTTCACATTAACTGATGAGTATGTGAAAAATTATGACCCTCGAATGAAAGTTAATCCACCATTGCGATCAAAAGAGGATGTCAAAGCGATTAAAACAGGATTAAAAGATGGCACGATTGATGTTATTGCAACTGATCATGCGCCGCATTATCAAACGGACAAAGAAAAAGAATTTGATTACGCGCCATTTGGTATGATTGGGCTTGAAACAGCGTTGTCATTATCTATTACACAGCTTGTTGAAAAAGGTATTTTAGATTGGCCAAAGCTTATTGAAAAGCTCACGTTGAATCCAGCGAAAATTCTTAAATATGATCGGGGACATTTGTCTGAAGGCGCAGTTGCCGACATTACAGTGATTGATCCTAAAAAAGTTTGGGTTTATAAAGAAAAAGACATTAAATCCATCTCAAAGAATTCGCCGTTTATAGATTGGGACATGAAAGGAATTGCGACAGATGTCTTTGTTGCAGGCAAACAGGTTTTAAGAAGAGATTGATGAATAAAATAGTTAAAGCAAATATTTTATCAAATCAGAAAATTTCAGAAAAATATGGATTGCTGAAAGTTCATGCGCCTGAAATCGCTCGCCAAATTCAGCCCGGGCAATTTGTCATGATAAAAACGGAAGATAGCTCGACAAGCCCTCTTTTAAATGCGCCATTGAGCGTTCATGATGTAAATGAAGATTCGCTTGTTGTTTTATATCAAATTCTTGGGCAAAAAACCCAGAAATTATCTCAAAAGAAAGCCGATGAAAAGCTTACAGTTATTGGGCCATTGGGAAATGGTTTTGATGCATCGATAAAAAATAAGAATATTATCTTAGTTGCTGGCGGTTGTGGCATCGCACCATTATTATTTTTATCAAAAAAATTAATAGAGAATAATAACCAAGTGACATTATTTTTCGGTGCGGCAAATAAAGATTTAATTGTGCGTCAAAAAGCATTTGAACAAGTGGGTGCAAAATTTTTTATTGCAACAGATGATGGCAGTGCGGGATCCCAGGGAAACGTAATAACTTTATTCTCACAACATTTAAATGATGAAAAGCCAGCAACTGTTTATGCCAGCGGTCCGCAAGCGATGCTGCTAAGTCTCGTAACGATTTTGAAACAAAATAATTTATCAGGACAATTGTCATTTGAAAGTTATATGGCGTGTGGTTTTGGGGCGTGTTTTGGTTGTACAGTTAAAACAAATCGCGGCAATAAATTATGTTGCAAAGATGGGCCTGTGTTTAATTTGGAAAATTTCATATGACAAGCTTAGAAATTAAAGTTGGCGATACAGTTTTTAAAAATCTCATTTGGGTTGCTTCAGGCACATTCGGCAATGCAAGCGAGTTTAAAAATTTTGTTGAGCTTAATGATGTTGGCGCAATTATCACAAAAACAATCACGTTAAATCCTCGAGCTGGCAATCCACCACCGAGAATTGTTGAAACGCCTTCAGGGTTGTTAAACTCAGTGGGTCTTGAAAACAAAGGTGTTGATTGTTTTATTAAAGAAACTTATCCGTTTCTTAAGACATTAAAAACAAATGTGATTATTAGCATTGCAGGAAAAAGTGAAGAAGAATTTATCTCATGCATTGAGAAGTTATCAGAAGATGATTTTCCGAGCGCATTTGAACTTAATCTTTCTTGTCCTAATGTGAGTCACGGAGCTCAAAAGTATCCATTAATTTCGCAAGATCCTAAAGTCACTGAGCGTTTTGTTTCAGCGATAAGACAAAAAACAAAAAAACCAATCATTGTAAAATTAACACCAAATGTCACCAGCATTGCTGAAATTGCGGTAGCTGCTGAAGCAGCAGGTGCCGATGCCGTGTCATTAGTGAATACTTATTTTGGCATGGCCGTTGATGCAAAAAGTGCGAAAGCTATTTTAGGAAATATCATTGGCGGTGTCAGTGGCCCTGCGATAAAGCCCTTAGCGCTTAAAGCAGTTTGGGATGTTTATCACGCAGTAAAGATTCCGATTATTGGCATCGGTGGTATTATGTCAGGCATTGACGTTGCTGAATTTATGTTGTGTGGCGCAAGCGCTGTGCAAATCGGTACGGCGAATTTAATCGATCCGGCTGCGTCGACACGAATTTTAAAAGAGTTTGAAGATTATTTAAAAACACAAAACATTCAACATTTAGATCAACTTATTGGAAAATTAAATGCAAACATATCAACGTGAATTTATACAATTTTGTATTGACAGCGAAGTCATTTGTTTTGGCGATTTCACTTTAAAATCAGGCCGAAAAAGCCCTTATTTTTTTAATGCAGGATTATTTAATACCGGAAAAAAACTTCACGCGCTTGGGCATTTTTACGCAGAAGCGATTCAAGAAGTAGGCTTAGATTTTGATATTATTTACGGCCCAGCATATAAAGGGATTCCATTGGCTACGAGCACGGCCATTGCACTTTCTGAAAAGCACGATATTGATAAGCCGTATTGTTTCAATCGGGCTATTGCAAAAGATCATGGTGAAAAAGGTAAAATTGTCGGCGCAACACTCAAAGGAAAAGTGTTAATGGTTGATGATGTTATTACCGCGGGAACAACTGTTCGAGAAACGCTTGAGATTTTAAAACCATACGATGCAGAATTAACAGGCATCTTAATCGCATTAAATCGCCAAGAAAAAAATCCTGATGGAAAAACCGCAGTAAATGAAGTCGAAGATAAATATCACACAAAAGTGATTAGTATTATTAAGCTTGACGATCTCATTGAGTTTCTAGAAGAAACCAAAAAATTCCCCGAGTATCTCGATGCAATAAAAGAGTATAGAAAAGAATGGGGCGAGCAATAATTATTTTTTATGTGCAAATCTGGAATCCAACTCCAAATTTGCACATAAAAAATAATCGGTCTGAACATTTCATGTAAGTTTCAAAGTTCAACTTTGAAACTTACATGAAAGCAATTTTTTCTTTATGAATCATGGGATTATCCGGATAGAATTATGCAAGTACCTGTGTTGGAGACAGAAATCACTCTAAGTATTTTTTATAATTCAATATATCGATATTTTTATCAAAGGGAATATCTTTTCCGCAATAAAGCAAATATCCTCGATCGTCTTTTTCTAATAACGACTCAACAGTTTTGATCATTTTGGGTCTAAAGGTTTCTGTATTCTTTATTTCTATAATTTCTTTGTATCGTTTTCGATCGATAATGAAATCGACTTCAGATCCATTTGTTGTGCGAAAGTAGAATAATTCAGCATGGCTATTTTGATGTTTTTCTTTTTTTAATATCTCGCTGACGATATAATTTTCAAACAAGCTTCCTGACATGGGTCCTTTTTGAAATTGATTTTCGTTTTCTATGCCAGTTAAGTAGGAAACTAAGCCGGTATCATAGAAATAAATTTTTGGACTTTTAACAATGCGTTTTCCATAGTTATTGTAAAAAGGTGGTAATAAAAAAATGATATATGAAGCTTCCAGAATTGAAATCCAGTGTTTTATGGTTTTAACATCGACACCTAAATCATTTGCGTATCGTGACATATTTAAAAGTTGACTGGCATTTGCTGCCAATAAACTTATTAAACGATTAAAATCTCGTATATCTCCGATATTGCTTAGTGATTTTACATCTTTGTTTAGATAGGTTTCTAAATAAGAAGAATACCAAGATTCAAACATCTTGTATTTTTTTTCGACTAATTCGGGGTATCCTCCCTTGATGATGCTGAGGCTTTTTAAAGACGCAGGAATCTCTGAAAGTTGATAGGGCAATAAATTTAATAATCCAATACGTCCCGCCAATGATTCAGTAATTTTTTTTATAAAACTAAACTGGCTAGATCCTGTTAATACAAATTTACCAACAGTAGAGCGATCTTGATCTACAGAAATTTTTATATAATCAAATATTTCCGGCACTTTTTGTACTTCATCAAAAATAATTTTATTGTTATAGGTGCGCATAAAGCGCTCTGGATCATCATAAAATGATTCTACAATCATATGATCATCAAAAGTAACATACTTGTAATCTTTTAAGACATGAAGCAGTAATGTAGATTTTCCTGATTGTCTAGGGCCGGTAATACCTACTACGGAAAAGAAATCTAAATATTCTCTTAAGGTTTTCTCAATTTCTCGATGAGTGTATTTCATTATATTAGCCCATTATGATTCTGATAAGTCTAGTTCAGAATACCTCAAAACACCAGTATTTTTTATGCAAATTTGGAGTCTGACTCCAGATTTGCATAAAAACATGATCGGCCAGCATGTTTCATATCAGTTTTAAGGCGGGGCTTTGAAATTTACATGAAAGCAATTTTTTCTTTATAAATCAGAAGGTTATCTGGATAATAGTTTATCCATTTTAATAAATGGAGAGAGATCATCCTTGCAATTATGGCGTTGAATGCCATATTTACAAGGATCATCAAAGCTTGGTTTAAAGTCTAAGCAAGATATCGCGGTCCTTTAGGGATAAAATCTTCACCAAACGTTTCTTTGCCGCGAACCTTTTTTGCTTTTTCATCGCATTTAATCGGATCGATTGAAGGTAATTTATTAAATTGTTTTTTTAGAACCTCCACTTTTAGGCTCTTTAAGTTTTGCCCTTCTTCCGCTAAAGCTTTTTTGAGTTCTGCAATTTTCTTTTCACTTTCTGTGATATGATTGAGAGCCTCTTCGGGCGATGAACTTTTTGGGGCTTCAGAAAAAAAGAAGCTCAAAGGATTTTTTCCATTTATTTCCATGCTTGTTTGAGTATAGGCATCAGCATCGCTGCTTGCAGAGAGAGCAGTGCTTTCTTCTGAATCGTTGTCACTTTGATCGCTCGATATTTGCGAGTTGTAGTTATCCATCCGCTCTTGAATTAACGCTTCGTCTTCTTTTTCTTTTTTTACGGTTGTCTTGGGTACAGCCTCCATGATTGCTTCTGCTGCTGGGGTTGCTCCTGAAACTTGTTTTTTTGTTTCCAAAATTTCAGGCTCGTCAGTCGGCACTTTCGGAAAAATTATTTTTTGTGCAAGAGCCTTTTCTTGGTTTTCATGATTAATTGAAGCGCCACTCAAATCGATCAAGTCAGGATAGGAGAAATCAGTTTTGTCGGTTTCGGTGTTATAGTTTTCGGTGTTATAGTTTTCTATACTAGGCGGCGCTGATGGAGTGTGGTTTGCTATCTCAGGATATAAGCTTTCATTTAGTGTTTCACTGACATTTGAGTTGGTCGGATCAATAGCTTTATCTTTTTGTTCGCCAGTTTTTGATTCATCAGATTCCGATGCGGTTATATCAACGAAATCCGATGCGCTTAATTTGGGATCCGGCGTTATGCGCTGACGTATGTGACATAAGCGATCTTTAACAACTTGTGAAATTTCTTTTTCTTCAATAAAGGTTAATAGGCTATCAAAATCAAACTTTAACTGATAATCTAATAAATCTTCAATTATGTCACACAGCGACATTAATTTTTTATTCATTCGAGAGAAGAGTGAATAGATTGGAAAATAATCGTCAGCTTTGTTGGTATTTATTTCTGCGGAAATACCAAGAAAGTGAATTAAAAACAATGCGTTTTTTGCCTGAGTATTATTTTTTGCTAGAGTTTCAAGAGAAAGAAATGCATTCTCTTGATTTTCTCCAGTGCATGTTAGATAAGAATAAAAATAAATTTTAGCTTTATCGTCGTTCGTTATGTTCCCTAAGAAGCTTTGTAACGAAGAACAGTGGTGATGAGCGTTGCTGCTCATAGTTTTGTTGCGTAGCAAAATAAGTATTTTCATTGCTGATTGTTTTTCAATCATGTCTATATTGTGTTGATCGGCTAATGCTTTATAATGTTTAAAAATAGCGTACATAAGTTTATTCTGATCGCCTATATAGTACTTATTATCTGGTAATTCTGTTGGAGAAAGTTTTTCCATTATGTTGTAGAATATTAAATAAAACCCATATGGTAAATCATAAGGCCCATCTGGTGGATACTCGCTATTGGTAAACATTGTTCTCAGAAGATGCCAGTAAGATATTTCCGTTTTATCAAGTTCAATTGCTTTGGCATAACAATAAGCTGCTAGATGATCACCGGATTTGCCTTTGAGCAAATGCGATATAGCAAAACCTTCAGGTAAATCATTACATGTCGCGCCGTTGAAAAATGCGTGTCCCAAATCAACCCACTCAGCTGCCTGCGTTTGATCCAGTTCAATTGCTTTGGCACAACAATAAGCTGCTAGATGAGTACCAGATTTGTCTTTGGGCAAATGCGATCTAGCAAAACCGTTGGGTAAATCACCAAGTCTTGCGCGCTTGAAAAATAATGTAGCAAAATTTACACCTATATTAACAGGTGTCATGTCCTTGGAAAATGCGGCTCCCAAGTTATGCCAGTAAGCTGCAACTGTTTGATCTAATGCAATTGCTCTGGCATAACAATAAGCTACTAGATGATCACCGGATTTGTCTTTGGGCAAATGCGATATAGCAAAACCGTTGGGTAAATCATCAAGTCTCGCGCCCTTGGCAAATGCGAATCCCAAGTGATGCCAGAAATTTGCATTCGTTTGATCTAATGCAATTGCTTTGGCATAACAATAAGCTTGTAGATGAGTGCCGAGCTTGCCTTTGGGCAAATGCGATCTAGCAAAATCATTTGGTAAATCATCACGTGTCGCGCCGTGGAAAAATGCGAGTCCCAGCAGATTCCATGCATAAGAGTTTTTGGGAGATTTTTCCAATACGTTTGCTAGAATCTCAATGACATCTTTTAGCATTAATTGATTGTCTTTGCGCAAGAGTTGCAATAAACACCATGTGATATCTAAATTTTCTTTTTTATTATTGGTGTTTTCTGTTTTATATGAAGAGTTCAAACGATTAATTTGCTGCTTTAAGTCTTTTTGAGAAAGGTTTTCACAAAAGTGATCAAGTGCCGCAAAGTTAGGGGCGCTAGGTGATTCGATAAATCTCGTAATTGTTTCGTCTAGTGTTTGCATGCTCTCTTTCCTCTTGTTTTTGTTCTTACGGTTTGTTCCATTTTTGTTTAAGTTTATTGTAAACTTTTATTATTAAGGAAATATTAAGTAAAACTTAAGGTTTTATTAAGGGGTCATTTCGCTCAATAATTTTTATTAAATATCAATGAGTTGATGTGATACTAATGTGGAAGAAATTATTAAAAGATAGTAAAATAAATTTAGAATCTATTATTAGAGGAGTAGTGTGATGGAAAATTTAATGCAAACATTTGCAGCCGAATGGCAGTCAATCGTGACTGTGATGGCGATTGTGAGCGCAATTGTACATGTGATCTTTGCTGGCGCTGTGGCTAAAGACGCAGGGAAAATTACAAAAGCAGGCGTGGCAACTCAGTTGGTTTCACCGATGACTTGGGCGTTTGCGACGTTGGTTGGTGGCGTGGCTGTTGCTGCGGTTTATTGGTTTATTCATCATGTGAATTTCGCCCGCCATTTTTATACTGACAATGCGAATAAATGACAGTCATCATAACCACTTGAAATTTAATGGATTCACGCTTTCGCTGGAATGACGGGAAGGGGCGTTTTACACATTATTCGTACGAACAATGTGTAAAACCTCACGGTTTCTGGATGAATAATGTGTAAAATATCACGTTATTCGTACGAAAAGCGTGTAAAGAAGCAGTTTTTGATTGCAAAATCATCAGTATAATGGTAACTTTTCCATCATGAAAAGAGATATTTATGACAAGTTAAAACAGTGGAAGAATTCGAATAATCGAAAACCTTTGTTGTTGGAAGGTGCTCGTCAGGTTGGTAAAACATACACGATAAAACAGTTTGGCCAGCAAAAATTTGCTAAAACCCTGTACTTGAATTTCGAGGAAGATTCCCTGTTAAAAGATTTTTTTGAAAAGTCACTTGATCCTCGGGTGATTATACAAAACCTAGAAATTCATTTTGAATGTAATATTGATCCTAAAGAGACACTTATCTTTTTTGATGAAATACAAGAATGTTCCTCGGCTCTCAATAGTTTAAAATATTTTGAGGAAAAAGCATCAGAGTATTATCTCATTGGAGCGGGATCTTTGTTGGGGGTCACGCTTGCACATACAAAAGGATTTCCTGTTGGTAAAGTTAATTTTCTGCATTTATATCCATTAAGTTTTTTGGAATTTTTAAATGCGCTTAATTACAACAAGTTGTACGGTTTCATAAAGAATTTAGAAGTCTTACAAGAGATGCCAGAGCCAATTCATCAAAACCTACTTAGCTTATTAAAACTCTACTTATATATAGGCGGTATGCCCGAGGTGGTGGATCACTATGTAAAAAACAAAGATTTACTAAGTGTGCGTGAAATTCAACAAGAGTTGATCAAGGCATATGAGCGAGATTTTGCAAAGCATGTTCCAAGTGGCGCGGAAATTATGCGAATTATGCAGGTTTGGGAGGCGATTCCAAGGTACTTATCAGAAGAAAATAAGAAGTTTACTTTTTCAATCATCAAAAAAAGTGCAAGAGCACGCGAGTATGAAAATGCAATCCAATGGTTACATCAGGCGGGATTAATATACTTATCATATGATGTTTCTGCGCCAAAAATCCCATTAAAAAGCTATCGAAGAAAAGAAGCTTTCAAAGTTTTCTTTCTAGATGTTGGCTTGATGGGCGCATTATGTAAATTGCCCTTATCAGCGCTTTCAGAGGGTGCAAAGTTATTTGCAGAGTTTAAAGGCTCCTTAACAGAGAATTTTGTTGCACAAGAGTTGAAAAATTATCGGCATGATTTATATTATTGGTCGAGCGAAGGGCGGGCTGAAGTTGATTTTATTTTGGAGAATGATGGCAACGTGTTTCCACTGGAGGTAAAGTCTGGTGCATCGACAAAAAAGAAAAGCTTGCAAGTTTACGATGAAAAGTTTAATCCGAGTTTTTTATTGCGCACAACGACGATGAATTATCGAAAAGATCAGAGAATATACAACATTCCACTATATTTTTTAAATTTTTTGGAGCAGATCATCTCATCGTAGAAAGTTTTTGTTAAAAGTGTTGGTTAAATTTATTAAAAAAATGTTACCATCTCATCTGCTTTCGAATCGAAAGTTGATACCCCAGGACAATAACAAAAGGAGAATTGAATCATGGCATTTTTTCAAATAACTTTTCCAATAAATTCACCAAAGAATCGCTTGAAGAGTGCAAAGGACTTTTAAATTCATGCGATAAATTTACTGATTTGTATATCACTTCTATCACTCCATTCATAGCAAAAATAAAACTCGATAGAGAAAGAGATACTTGCTGAAATTAAGCAACAGTTTCAAAAAGCGAAGCTAGATCCGGTGAAAACAGCTTTTACTTTGATAATAGACTTAAAATATTATGGCATTGAGGGATTGGCATCACTAACACCGAAAATGTTTAGTGAAATGTTAGATAAAATTTATAATAAAGCAAATAAAGCTGTCGAACATGCCGCACCTCAAACTAAGTATCTTCAAAGCAAGCTTTAAACCTAAAGGGTCAGGCTTTCGATTTCAATGTTTTTTTGAAAGCCTCGATTTTTTCTAGATTGGCTTTGTCTATATATTGTTTTAATTTTTGTCTAAAATGGCAAAAAAGTTTTGCGGCGTCTAATTCGCCTTCAAAATATACGTCTGGATCTTTGAGCATCCAGTCGTATCTTGGAAAAATGTGAAAATGAACATGCGGTGTCAGCTCGCCAAAACTTGAAATGTAAAATCGTTCAATGCTTGGGTTTTCTTTTTTTAACAATTGAACCGCGTTTCGTGTGGCAGCTTGCATTTGGACCCATTCATCATCTGTTAAGTTTTCAAAATCTTTTTCGTGGCGGATTGGAGAGACAAGAAGGTAGCCAAATATATTAACATCCAAATTGTGGTGCAAAATGACCTTGTCATCTTGAAAGAGGATGCCACCAGGAGGCGTCAACTCGCCATGAATAATTTTACAGATAGCGCAATTGGTCATTATTTTACCGCCCCCAAAGGTGTTTGCTTGTTGAGCTCAAGGTATCAAATCAATCTGATAAAGCCAAGTATTTAAAGGGTCAGGCTTTCGACTTCAGGTATCGAAAGCCTGACCCTTTAAATTGTTTAAATTTTCGCCAAAACGTAAAAATTGAGGCTTGTCATTAAGTTTTTTGTTATATGCACTTGATTCTCAAAATTTTGTCCTTATATTAGCTAACACTCACAGAGTATGAAGAAGGCACGAATTCCGTGCTGCACAAAATCTAATTTTTCATAGATTACAAATAGGAGAATAGCCATATGAAATTTCGTCCATTACATGATCGAGTGCTCGTTGAGCACATCGAAGAAGAGGTAACCTCTGGTGGCATCGTCATTCCTGACAATGCTAAAGAAAAACCAAGTCGAGGCAAAGTGCTTGCTGTTGGCGAAGGTAAGATTCACCCCGATGGCAAGAAAACACCATTAAGTGTTAAAAAAGGCGACGTTGTGTTGTTTGGCAAGTATGCTGGCACCGAAGTCAAAGTTGAAGGTCAAGATTTAATCGTGATGCGTGAAGAAGACATCATGGGCATTATTGAATAAAGAGGAAAAAATTTATGTCAGCTAAACAAATTATTTTTGATGATGAAGTTCGCAGAAGCTTAGTCGATGGTATCGAGATTCTTGCAGATGCAGTAAGTGTCACAATGGGTCCAAAAGGCCGTGTTGTGATGATGGATCAATCTTTTGGTGCACCAACTGTGACTAAAGACGGTGTTTCTGTTGCCAAAGTAATGGAACTTGAAGAAAAGTTCATGAATATGGGCGCACAAATGATTAAAGAAGTGGCATCACAAACATCAGATGATGCAGGTGATGGCACAACGACAGCGACTGTGTTGGCGCGTGGTATCGTTGTTGAAGGTATGAAGGCAGTTGTTGCTGGAATGAACCCGATGGATCTTAAGCGTGGTATTGATAAAGCAGTGGTGGCAGTTATTGCTAAATTAAAAAAATTGTCAAAACCTTGCCAGGATCAAAAGTCAATCGCTCAGGTTGGAACAATTTCTGCCAATGCAGATGAGCCGATTGGTGAAATTATCGCTAAAGCGATGGAGAAAGTGGGTAAAGAAGGTGTTATTACTGTTGAAGAAGGTTCAGGGCTCGAAAATGAACTTGATGTTGTTGAAGGTATGCAATTTGACCGTGGTTATTTGTCACCTTACTTCATTAACAATCAAGAAAACATGTCAACTGAACTCGAAAATCCATACATCTTAATGGTGGATAAGAAAGTTTCTAATATTCGGGACATGTTGCCAATTTTAGAAGCAGTCGCAAAATCAGGTCACACTTTATTGTTGATAGCTGAAGATGTTGAAGGCGAAGCTTTAGCAACATTAGTGGTCAATAATATGCGTGGTATTGTCAAAGTATGTGCTGTTAAAGCGCCAGGCTTTGGTGATCGTCGTAAAGCGATGTTAGAAGATATTGCGATTTTAACTAAAGGACAAGTAATTGCCGAAGAAATCGGATTATCTTTAGAAAAAGCCACATTGGAAAACTTGGGTCAAGCCAAGCGCGTTGTTATTACTAAGGACGATACAACGATTATCGGTGGTGCTGGTGAGGAAGGCAGCATTAAAGCACGCATTGACCAAATTCGAGCGCAAATCGAAGAATCTAGCTCAAGCTACGACAAAGAAAAATTGCAAGAGCGTATGGCTAAATTAGCTGGCGGTGTTGCAGTGATTAAAGTTGGCGCGACAACTGAAATCGAAATGAAAGAAAAGAAAGCTCGAGTTGAAGATGCGTTGCATGCAACGCGTGCGGCAGTTGAAGAAGGTGTTGTGCCTGGTGGTGGTGTTGCCTTTATTCGTGCATTAGAGGCGATCAAAACAACCAAGGGTGAAAATCATGACCAAGACATGGGTATTGGCATTGTTCGACGCGCACTTGAAGAGCCGTTGCGTACAATTATTGATAACTCAGGCGAAGAATCATCCGTTGTTTTATCAAAAATTCTTGAAGGCAAAGACAACTATGGCTTCAATGCAGCGACAGGTGAGTACGGCGATATGATCGAGATGGGAATTCTTGATCCAACTAAAGTAACCCGAACGGCGTTGCAAAACGCAGCTTCTGTTGCTGGCATGATGTTAATTACAGAATGCATGATAGCCGATATACCTAAGAAAGATGAGCCTGGAATGCCAGCCGGTGGTGGCATGGGTGGTATGGGCGGCATGGGTGGCATGATGTAACTCGCCTTTCGCACTTTTATTAAAAGCCCCGCAATTGTGGGGCTTTTTTTGTTTATCCAATTAATATCACAAAATACAAGATAAAGTTTTTATAAGCGTTTTTCTTACAAGTACATCTCCTTTTTGTAGGAAGAAAGACACGTTTGATTTTTTAAAATGCAATTAGTTTGTAATTCTTTCAGACAAAAGTTTATTAAATGCTCATTGTGAATTTATTTTTGTCAGCGAAAAATAAATGTCATTTTTTTATCAATTATCACAAATTGTGTTCAATAAAAAATAAGAAAGTTTTCTAGAAAATAATTTCAAAAAAGTTTTGCAAGCACTGTGAAATGGCTATAGTATTAATTATCGATTTTGATTATTTCAAAACCGACGGAATTAATGGGAAACTATGGAATGGTTTCCCTTCCACCCTTCATCGAATACCTCATTAAGATTTCCATGAAATTAGTTTACATCACTTTTTAATTTTTTTAGAGTAAGATAAATATAAGTTTATTTTAAGTGAGATAATTTTGCAAAAACACACGCCACGAAAACGATTTGGACAAAACTTTTTACGAGATCAAGCAATTATTACGCAAGTGATAGATGCAATTTCGCCAGAAAAAGACGATCATGTGGTAGAAATTGGTCCAGGCCAAGGTGCGTTGACAGTGGGTTTGCTTTCTCGCGTTAATAAACTGGATATTGTTGAGCTCGATCGAGATTTAATTCCACAATTAAAAAGGTTGACTGAAAAAGCAGGTCAATTAACGATCTATCATGCTGATGCATTAAAGTTTAATTTTGTGAGCATAGTTTCTGCAGGAGAAAAATATCGTATTGTTGGTAATTTACCCTATAACATTTCAACACCATTATTGTTTCATTTGTTTTCACAAGTAAGCGCGATACAAGATATGCATTTTATGCTGCAAAAGGAAGTTGCCGAGCGACTCGTTGCATCTATCGGAACGAAGACCTATGGGCGCTTAGGTATTATGGCGCGTTATTTTTGTCAATCTGAAATACTTCTTGAAGTTCCGCCAGAAGCTTTTTATCCAGTTCCAAAAGTGCATTCAGCTTTTGTCCGCTTAACGCCTTATAAAATTTCACCATACGATAAATGTGATGTTGAAAAATTATCACGCATAATTGCAAAAGCATTTATGCAGCGAAGAAAAACATTGCGAAATGCGTTAAAAGATATTATCGATTCAGCCCAGCTTGAAATACTCGGAATTGATTCAAGTTTGCGACCAGAACAGATATCGCTAGAGCAGTATATTAAAATTACTCAAATCTAGGAATTTAATTTATGTCAACGTATGTGATTGGTGATGTTCAAGGTTGTTATGATGCGCTGATGCGTTTATTGGACCTAATTCAATTTGATGAAAGCAAAGATCAATTATGGTTTGTGGGTGATTTAGTGAATCGCGGGCCTGATTCACTTAAAGTGTTGCGTTTTCTTAAGCAGAATGAAAATCAACATATGATTGTGCTTGGTAATCACGATTTGCATTTTCTTGCCGTGGCCCGTGGCTATCAAACAGTGCGGTCGCTTGATACTTTTCAAAATGCACTTTTGGCAGATGATCTTGATGAATTGGTTTTTTGGCTGAGGAATTTGCCATTATTTCATTATGATGCTGATTTAAATTTTGCGATGGTGCATGCGGGCATTTACCCAAAATGGAGTTTGGAGCAACTGGGCTGTTTAGCAAAAGAAGTTGAAAGTATTTTGCGCGGTGAGCAGTTTGATGCATTTTTAAAAGTGATGTATGGCAATGAACCAGCGTGTTGGCACGTTGACTTGCAAGGTTACGATCGCGCACGTTTTATTGTCAATGCGATAACACGCATGCGTTATTGTGATAATGAAGGTCATTTGAATTTAACAGAAAAAGGAACACTTTCAGATAAGCCCAATGGGCTCATGCCTTGGTTTCAGGTTACTCGTGAAGAGCCAGTTGATGCGAATATTGTTTTTGGGCATTGGGCGGCGCTTAATGGTCAAACAAATATACCAAAAATCTTCGCAACAGATACGGGTTGCGCGTGGGGATATGATATGACTGCGTTACGGCTCGAAGATCAGAAAGTATTTCAAGTCTCGTGCGAAAAACCATTATAAATAGCTGTAGGGCCAGGTCGTGACCTGGCCATGTTTGGACAAGTCGTGACTTGTTTATACGCTGTTATCTAAACAAACTTTTATGCTATACTGCTCACAATATCTCAGGAGTCACCTGCCTATGTCAGAGAATCAATTACCATCTTATAGTGATGTCATTACGCAGCTCGGTTGTGAGCGACAGCCTGATTTGCCGGCTGAATTGCATGGATTTATGTGCGGTGTGTTATGTGGACTTGTTGATATGCATAGCGATATTGGATTTAAAACAGTGCTTGCTCGGTTGGAAGAAGAAGAAATTGAATCAAGCAAATCTAAAACTTGTTTGGCGACGTTAATGCTTTTGGCCGCACAACAATTACAGGATGCTGATTTTGGTTTTCATTTGTTGCTGCCAGATGAAGATGCACCGCTTAAGGCGCGAGTCACAGCACTTGCTGCTTGGTGCCAGAGTTTTTTAAGCGGCATAGGCTTATCAAGATTGTCTGATAATGTTTTACAAAATGCAATTATTAAAGAAGCGATGCATGATATTTCCGAAATTGCAAAAACGAAATGCTCAGATGATATATCAATCGAAGAATCTGAGTTAGCTTATTTTGAGTTAGCTGAATTTATCAGAATGGCGGCTTTATTAATTTACACACAATGTGAGCTTGACCATAAAAAATCATCAAATAAAGGTGGAAAAATAGTACATTAAATTAAGTGTAGGGGTCGCATAGTATGCGACCCGGTGGTGCACCGAAGTTTTAACCAAGTCGGAAGGATTCAGAAGTTATGATCACACAAGAAACCTACGCAAAAAGGCGGGAGGCATTTTTTAAAAAAATGCAGCTAAATAGTATTGCCATTTTAGCGGCTTCGCCAATCCGATTGCGAAATCATGATGTTGAATATCCTTATCGCCAAAATAGTAACTTGCTTTATTTAACTGGATTTTCAGAGCCAGAATCAATGATGGTGCTGACCAAAGATAAGGCCGGTAATCAATTTATTTTATTTAGCTTGATGCAAAATCCTGAAGTTGAACAGTGGGGTGGAAAAAGAATTGGACAGAAAGGGGCTATAGAAAAATTTCATGCAGATAAGGCTTATCCTATTGATGAGATTGACCAGCACATGCCTGATTTTTTGCAAAATAAGCAATGCGCATATGTCGCTTATGGGAGTGATCCGATTTTTGATCAACGTTTTTTTGGCTGGCTGAATCTGGCTCATTCGCAACCTCGATCTGCTGTTAACATTCCATGTCAGCTTGTTAATATTGAAAGCGTGATACATGAAATGCGACTTATCAAAGAAGAGAGAGAAATTGATTTGATGAGGGGCGCGAGTGATATTAATGTTGAGGCATTTAAGCGAGTCATATCACTTTGTCGCCCGGGAATGTATGAATATGAATTGGCAGCAGAGCTTAATTATTTTTATCAAAAAAAAGGCGCGAGTGAATTAGCATTTCCAACAATCGTCGGCGCTGGTGAAAATACAACAGTTTTGCATTATGATAAATATCAATCAGTATTAAATGATGGTGATCTTGTCTTGTTAGACGCGGGTTGCGTTTTTGAGCATTATCCATCAGATATTACCCGGACAATTCCGGTTAATGGAAAATTCACAAAAGAACAGCGCGCCATTTATGATTTGGTTTTGAAGATGCAATTAGCGGGTATTGATAAGCTATATCCTGGGAACTCCTGTAATGATGCTCACGAAGCAGCAGTCAGGGTCGCAACAGAAGGTTTATGTGAGCTGGGGCTTTTGAAAGGTAATATTGATGAGCTGATTGAAAAAGGCGCCTATAAGTCTTTTTATATGCATAAATTTAGTCATTGGATAGGGCTTGATGTTCATGACCCCAGTAGATATGGCGTGGAGGGAGATTGGCGAAAGCTTGAGGTTGGCATGGTGTTATCAGCCGAACCGGGTATTTATATTAAATCAGGCCTAAAAGGTGTTGATCGAAGGTGGTGGAATATTGGGGTGCGGATCGAAGATGATGTGCTTATTACCAAAAAAGGTCCTGATATTTTAACCGCTGGCTTGCCAAAAGAAGTGGATGAGATTGAAAGGATAATGGCGAAAAAGCCCTAAAAAAGCTTGCAATAAAGCAAAATTTCGGTTCAAATGTCCAATTATCCAAGCTAAGCAAATTAAAGGATGTTTTAAATGAGTGAGCATGTACTTCATGTTAGTGATACTACCTTCTAAGCGGAAGTGGAACAGGCAGATTTAACCGTATTGGTTGATTTTTTTGCCGACTGGTGTGGTCCTTGTAAAATGTTAGGTCCTGTTGTTGAGGAAGTGTCAGCGAGCTATGTTGGAAAACTGAAGGTTGTTAAAGTCAATGTTGATGACAGCCCTGAATCAGCAAAAAAATACGGTGTTCGTGGTATTCCAACTTTACTTATTTTTAACAATGGTGAAGCAGGTGCTACAAAAGTTGGTGCCTTGACAAAATCACAATTAATTAGCTTTATTGATAGCAATATTTAATTTTTCGATGTTTTTATCTGTCCAAAAGTCCTTTGTATATTGAGCCAGATATCGCTAGAATTTATTGAATTTTGATGGTAAGGTATTGTTTTATCTTATGCCATTTTCGTCAAATTTAGATTAAAACAACAAGGAGTTGATCGTACTTTTCGCGAGAAGTATTAATCTTTATTTTCGTGTTTTACTGTTTTTTTAAACGCGAATTCGTATTTAAACTATTATAGTTAGTAAGCCGCGACTTGCTGCTATGTCAATTAAAAGAAACTTTCTATGACTATGAACCTTACTGAATTAAAACATCACAATCCAGCTGAGCTCGCTGAGCTTGCAAAAAAAGCCGGTGTTGATAATGTTGCGCGCATGCGCAAACAAGATATGATTTTCTCAATCCTTAAAGCACATGCCTCGAAAGGTGAAGACATTTATGGCGATGGTGTGATCGAAACCTTACAAGATGGTTTCGGTTTTCTGCGATCTGCTGAAGAATCGTATTTGGCGGGGCCAGATGATATTTATGTGTCGCCAAGCCAAATTCGACGATTTGGGTTACGTACGGGAGATACGATTTCAGGAAAGATTCGTCCGCCTAAAGATAGTGAGCGTTATTTTGCGATGCTTAAAGTTGATGAAATTAATTTTGAGCCACCCGAAAATACACGAAATAAACTTTTATTTGAAAACTTAACACCACTATTTGCTGATGAGCGTTTAGTGATGGAGCGTGGTAATGGTAGTACAGAAGATATTACTGCACGTGTGATTGATTTAGTTGCGCCCTTTGGTAAGGGCCAGCGTGGATTGATTGTTTCGCCGCCAAAAGCAGGTAAAACAATGATTTTGCAAAACCTTGCAAACTCAATTGAAACACAACATCCCGAATGTCATCTTATCGTTTTATTAATTGATGAGCGACCTGAAGAAGTGACTGAAATGTCTCGTGCTGTTCGCAATGATGAAGTTGTTGCGAGTACATTTGATGAGCCTGCAACACGACATGTGCAAGTTGCAGATATGGTTCTAGAGCGTGCAAAACGATTGGTCGAACATAAAAAAGATGTTGTTATTCTGTTGGATTCAATTACGCGTTTAGCTCGCGCCTATAACACGGTTGTGCCTTCTTCAGGAAAAGTGTTAACAGGTGGTGTTGATGCTAACGCACTTCAAAGACCTAAGCGATTTTTTGGTGCAGCTAGAAATATTGAAGAAGGTGGTAGCTTAACAATTCTTGCAACTGCGCTTGTCGACACAGGCTCCAAAATGGATGAAGTTATTTACGAAGAGTTCAAGGGAACGGGTAATATGGAACTTCATCTCGATAGGCGTGTTTCTGAGAAGAGAATCTGGCCTGCAATTAACATCAATCGTTCTGGAACTCGCCGGGAAGAACTAATCGTTTCTGCCGAAGAGTTGCAACGTGTTTGGATCTTAAGAAAATTACTTCATCCGATGGACGAACTTGCTGCGATAGAATTTCTCATTGATCGCTTAAAGGCAACAAAATCCAATGAAGAGTTTTTCGATGCCATGAAGCGGGCATAAGCTTGTTTGGTTGTGAACTGCCAAAGCAAAACATAAGGATCATTATGATCTGAGCATATCTACATCGAATTTATTTGGTAAGTAAATTACCTGTTTCTTGTGTGCTCTCTTGGTTGGAACAAAAGGCTGTTGTGGCTTTTTTTTCGCTTATTGCAAGTCATGTTCAAAATATGTATTTGGGGACGTCGATAATCGCTTTTCTAGCTGAGAAAATATTGGGAACTTTTGTAACGGAATATGATGTAAAACAAATTTCATTGGTAGCTGATGATTTGTGCGCAACATTACAAGAAAAATAATTTATTCTTTTATTTCGCAAATATCCCTAAGTCCAAGTACAAAATGGACTTTATTTGGAGATAATCTTTTTTCGATGTTTTCCATCAGTTTTATATCATTTGGATCGGAAATCACAAGCAAGATGTTTGAGTGGTGACATTGCACGGGGAAAATATTTTTTTCAATTAAAAAATCGTAGTCATCTTGTGAAATACATTTTGTTCTTTCTTTGGGTAATATTTTGGAGTCATCAAAACGGATCATAGTCATTTGGTGCTTTTTAGCAAGCGCATAAAATAATTGTTGTATTGAAATATCTTTTGAGTCACATGCTAGTATTTCTCCCAACTTATTTCCGGTTTTATTTTGTTTTGTCAGTGCTTCTTCCAGCGTTAATGTATTAAGTGCTTCGGTCTGCATTAAAAATTCGCCTAGTTTAATTTCGAGTTTCTTCAGCGTTTTTTCATCGGGAAAAATGTTTTGTGTTTTATTCCAAGCAGGACTATTATCGCTTTCCGTCGCAGTCTCTTTCTGTTTTTGAGTTTCAGACGTCGCATGATTTTTTTGTCGCCTGAAGAACAGAAGATAAGCTCTAAAAAATGAGTGAGTAAATATAATATTTCCCCACACTGTTCGTGGGATGCTTAGTAGTCCCGCAAAAAGACCGTAAATACGTGTTGTTGCGATAAAGCCTTGAAGTAAACGATTGAGCATAAGAATGGTGCAAACAATAATGAGTAAAAACATCCAAAAATGTTTATCAAAGTAATAAGCTAATGTTTTTGTATTTGGATCAATAAAACTCCAGAAGTAAATAACAATCCAATAGGCAAGAACGATGTAACCAATACCAACCAAGAAAAAAGTTAGGATGGCTTTTCTGTCATGGAATAAAAAATATTTTGTTCTGAGTGTGCCAGTCCATCCCACTTTTCTCCAGCTTTGAATTGCTATGCCAATAATCCAGCGACTGCGCTGTTTAATGGCAGCAGAGTAGTGCATGGGAAAAAGCGCGCGAGTGGCAATGTATTCTTTTTTCTTTACATAGCTCGTGCGAAAGAGTTTCCACCAGCAACGTTTTTTGATAATTCGAGTTAAATACTGAACCATGAAGATAGCATTTTTTTTCTTAAGTTGTAGTCTGAACGAAAGATCATAGTCTTCTGTGAGCGTATCAGTGTGCAAAGGGTTGCCATCATTTTCATCGGCCAACATAAGAAGGCTTTCACGGGTCAGCGCTGTGCCAACTCCTGCTGAAGGCACAAAACTCCTAAAGGCTTCTCTTGCGACGAGTTCTTTCGTGTGCATTTCAGCAAACTCGTCAGCGTAAACCCAATGAGTTCCTTTTAAATGAGAAACGGCCAAAGGAAATATAGGCAATTGAATCATACTTTTTTGTGGCATGAGATAGTTATAAAGTTTTAAAGATAATGGATGAATAACATCTTCAGAATCGTGGAGAAGGAAAATATCGTAATGAGCCTTATTTTCTTTTTCATAATTTAAAATGTATTTAAATACTTGGTTTAGATTTTTTGCCTTATTAGTTGGGCCGTCTTCTTTTCCGATAACACACTGAATTTGAGGATATATGCTTTGTAAGTTCTTGACAGCTTCAATCGTTTTAGAGTCATTTGGATACACGCCAACAAAAACGGTATAATCCAAATAATCAATATGGGTAAGATTGTATTTGAGCATTCTTTCAATCACGTCAGACTCAAGCCAGCAGGGAACCATGATGGCAATATTTTGCTCTTGTTTCATTTGAAGATCATGATAAGTTAGCTTCGGCGAGCGGCTTATTTTAATTTTAGAATAAACAAACCGACACCAATAAATTATATCGGCAAAAAGATCATCAATTCCAGAAATCAAGTAGACTAATGCAATTGCTGCTAGCACATACCACATAATGATATTGAGAGTTTCCATATACTAACCTTCCATTCCTTTGATATTAAATACTAGCTTATGTTTTTATATTTAAAATATCAAGGATTCTCATCACAGCATGTCCGTCACCATAAGGAGAATAGGCAAATTGCATTGAATTATATAATAATGGATCGTTAAGTAGTGAGACTGTTTCGTTTATAATTTGATCAGCATCAGTACCGATAAGTTTTGCCATCCCTGCATGGATGCCTTCTGGGCGTTCAGTTGTATCACGCAAGACAAGCAGTGGTTTTGATAATGCTGGCGCCTCTTCTTGAATGCCGCCTGAGTCTGTGAGAATCAAATAAGAGCGGTTCATTAAAAATACAAACTCAGGATAGTCAATTGGATCAATGAGAAAAATATTTTTTTCAGATTTTATGATTTTGTTTACAGCATTTCGTACGTTGGGATTGAGATGAACGGGGTAAATAATCTCGATGTCTTGACGATTTGCCAGCTGTTTTAACGCAATGCAGACATTTTCAAGTGGTGAGCCAAAATTTTCACGTCGATGGCCAGTAACCAGAATGAGCTTTTTATTTTGATCGAGATAGCTAAATTGCTTATTGTATTTATCCAACAATTTTGCATTTTTCATGATTCTGTCACGTGTCTCTAAGAGCGCGTCAATAACAGTATTTCCTGTGATAAAAATTTCTTCATCTTTTACGCCTTCATGCTTTAATTGCTGGGCAGCTCCAGGTGTTGCAACGCAGTGAATATCAGCAATATTTCCAATAATTTGGCGATTCAGTTCTTCTGGCCATGGAGAATAGCGATTGTGGCTTCGAAGGCCTGCTTCAACATGCATGACAGGAATTTTTTCATAAAAGGCAGCAAGCGCGCTCGCAAAAGCAGTTTCAGTATCGCCTTGGACGATAAGTCTATCGGGCATAAATTGTTTAAAAATATCAGCAAGTCCGCCAAAAACTTTACAAACAATATCAGTGAGCTTTTGATTTTTCTGCATGATCTTGAGATTATAATCTGGCTTGATATTAAAAAACTTAAATAATGGTGATATCATTTCTTGATGTTGGCCTGTTGAGCAGACTTTCAGCTCATGAGTTCCGTCTTTTTTGATGGCATTAATCAGCAATGCCAATTTGATGACTTCTGGACGTGTGCCTAAAACTATTAATATCTTCATTTGCGTATTTAAATTGACGTACTTGATTCTATTTGTTAAAAATACACTGATGGATTGAATGCTTCAAGCTAAAGGAATAAGTTTATATGGAAAATTTAATAAACCGATCTGTTTTACTTTTCTCATGTGCGATATTGATTTATTTTGGGTGTGGGCTTGCTCATGCAGCGCCGTATTCCGCCAATCAGGCCCTCAATCAATATTATCAACAATTAAAAATGAATCCGGTGCAAGCGAAGCAAGCGCTTTTAGCTGCATATAAGAAATATCCAAATAATATACAGATCAATCAAGAGTTGGGCTATTTGTTTTTAAGAGAAAAGAATAATCAAGCTGCATTAAAGTATTTTAAAAACACATACAGACTCAATCCGAGAAATGAAAAGACTCAATTACAATTAGCCTATATTTACAAATCACTTGGCAACGAACAAAAGTCAAAAGTATTTTTTTCAGCGCTAACGAAAAGTCAGGATTCAGCCATAAAAAAACAAGC
>SDBS01001461.1_pt1 | contig 23865 bp, 10 predicted proteins | sample 2277091 | NCBI WGS metagenome assembly SDBS01 (sample SAMN10404972, study PRJNA504765) | marine sediment metagenome | isolation source: marine sediment core GS10_PC15, 163 cmbsf | place: Arctic Ocean: Southern Knipovich Ridge | collected 2010
GTAGCAGAGACCGGCGCGGTACAGCGCCTCGAGAGATTTGGAGTGATCCGGGAATCTCCTGAGAAACTCGTCGTATGAATGGGCCGCTTCCCCGTATTCCTTCCTGTTGAACAGGATGTTTGCCTTGTTGAAGTACGCCGAACTGAGATGCTCCTGGTCGCCGCTCGATGCGTACCTGGCGAGCATCCGTTCCTCGGTCTCGATCGCCAGTTCGTCGTTACCCCGGCGTGCGTAAGTCCAGGCGAGCAGCCTGCTGGCCGGGACGACGGCGGGATGAGACGGACAATCCGTGACCAGCTTCTCGAGCATCGCCCCGGCCTCGTCGTAACGGGCCTGCGAAGCGAGAGCGTCGGCGTCGATCAATACGGAGTACGCGCGCCACTGTGAATCGCTCGGCGGCATCTTCTGCAGCATCAGGTGCGGAGCTCCCGACAGCTGGCCGAGATCGCCGGCGCAGTGATAGGCGTATTCGAGCAGGCAGAGGGAAGCCTCTACGAGCTCCTGGTGTTCCTTCGTCGCGAACACGAACATCCCCGTGCTGTCGGACCGCGCATACCGGTCCATCACGATCTGGAAGTAAGGCGCAGCCGCGAGCGGACGGTTCAGTGCCATCAATCCGACGCCGGCCAGGTAGGCCGCGGCGGGTGACTCGGGCGAGAGGGGATATCCCGCGACGACGGCCTGGTAGGCGCTGGTCGCTTCCGATCCGCGGTCGAGGGCGTCGAGGCTGCGGCCGACCCTGTACTGGGCCCGCGCGGCCAGGTCGTGCTCGAAATAGTCTGCAAGCACGCGGTTGAACTCTACGATCGCCTCCAGGTAGGCCCCCATGCTGAAGAGCGCTTCCCCGAGGAGAAACTGGGCGCGGGCGGCGACAGGCGAACCGGCGTACGTTCCGGTGACGCCGCGCAGCAGCTGCACCGCGCGTTCCGTATCACCGTCGAGACAGACTGCTACCGCTTCGCGCAGGGCAGCCTCGCTCCTGATGTCGGCGCGCCGCGACTTTTCGGCCACGGCGGCCATCTCTTCGGCTGCGCTCCTGTATGCCCCCGCATGCAGGAAGATGTCGGCCTTGGCCATCATCGCCGGGTCCCTGAGGGGCGAATGCGGCCAGCGTACGGCCACATCCTGGTAATGCGCAGCGGCCCTGAGCGTCTCGCCGAGCGCCTCGTAGCAGAGTGCGCGCATGTAGACGATCGCCGGCGAATCCTCGAACGGCTCGAGTTCCGCGAGAGTCTCCTCGTAGAACTGCCCGGCGTACCCGATGATCGATCCGGCGAGTACGACCCGCCGGTCATGTCCCATCCACGGGTAGCGCGATCCAATGTCCTCGAGCGTCCCGGCAGCCCCGTCGAGGTCGCCCGTGCGAAGGGCGTTCCATGCAGAGGCCAGCATTGCCTCCGGCATCAGCGGGCTGTCAGGATACTTCTTCCGCCATTTGTTCCATGCCTTCGCGGCCTCTTCGTCCTTCCCGGACGCTTCGAGTGAGAGTATGTATGCCGCTTCGGCATCGTCCCTGTATATCTTTTCCCTGTCCTTGTCTCCCGCCTGGCGGTAGTCTTCCGCCGCGCGTTCGTACCGGCCGAGGGCGAAAGAGATCTCCGCCGAGAGAAAGAGCGCCGCACTGCGTTTCTCCTTGGGCAGGCCGGATCCGAGCACAACCTCGATCGAGGCGGCGGCCTTTTCGAGCGCGTCCTGTTTCGTTTCGTGAGGCAGCAGCCTGGCCCTTTCGAGCGCCATGCCGATACCGGAAAGCATCGTGTCTGCAGGCGCCGGAGCGGCGGCCGCCGGCGGAACGGCGCAAAGCGATAACAGCATCAGCGCTGTTCCTGTCATTATGTACCTGGTCCGAATCATCCGTATCACTCTCCTGGACGGCCGCATCATTCGTTCTCTCCGATGATGATCGGCACGTCTCCCTGGGGGCCGCCTGTCATGATCTCGACACGGCGCTGTCTGCCGACGGTCCTTCTCCCCTCGGCGTCGATGACGACGAGCTGATATGTATAGATCCCGTCAGCGAGCGGCATGCCCGTTTCATTCTTGCCGTCCCACATCACGTGGGCCGGAGGCAGGCCTCTGCCGCTGAATCTGCGCACGGTCCGGTCGGATTTATCGACGATGTCGAGGCTCCAGTTGACCGCGTCGGCCTTGGTCCTGGCCTCGAGAATGAATCGCGTGACGGACTGGGCGCCTATCGGCGAGAAGACCGGCGGATCGGCCTCCGACCTGGCGTAGAATCCGCCGAAGCCGTAGGAGAGGCCAACGCGATGCGTGACTCCGAGCAGATGATCCGACATGCCGTAGTCGATCCGGATCCCGCTCGAAAGCGCGAAGCTCGCGCCGCCGGCGAAATAGGTGTCGTTATAACCCACGCGCAGCGCGAGCATCGGATGAGCCCAGAACTCGGTTCCCGCGTGGAACTTTGTCTCGTAGCCGGCGCGGCTCGTGAACTCGGTCGTCACCAGTCCCCGGCCGGCGAGGAAGCGCAGCGTCAGGCCGCCTCTGTAGTTTTGAGGGTAGGTCTCCTCCGTCTCCCGCAGCGTCAGACCAGGGCCGCCGATGTTGAGCATCGAGGCGCCGATAGTCACCGACGGCAGGAGGTGAAAGATCAGTCCGAAGTCGATGCCGGCGCCGGAGGCGCTGAATTCGTCGATCTTCTGACGGATCACCTTGACGTTGGCACCGAGAGCGAAACGCCGCGTGACGCTCTTGGAGGCCGACAGCAGGAAGGCCGTTTCGCCCTCCCTGAATTCGCCGGTGATGTCGTTGAGCTCGTTCGTCCGCTCGAACACGCCTGAGTTGAGTGAGATGACGGTGATGCCGAAACCGGGAAGGACCCTGCGTTCCGGTGTGCCGAAACTCAGGCTGTTGATCGACGTCTCCTCGAACAGCCTTGCGGTTTCCACGAAGATCACGTTCTGGAAGACCTGCGTCAGGGCCGCCGGGTTCCAGAGTGCGCCTATCGGTTCGTCGGCAACGGAGACGAATGCACCGCCGAGGCCGACCGTCCTGGCCGTGGCATAGCTCGACAGCCAGTCGCCCGGCGCGCCGCCCCGTTCTTCCTGAGCGAGTGCGCCGGTCCCGGTGGCCGCAATGATGCAGAGACCGAGAGCCAGGGACGCCGCACGCTTCCTGATTCCGTATTTATGCCTGCGATTCATGGCTCCTCCTGCGTTAGCGCACGACGCCGACTCTGCGGCGCATGACATGCAGCGTCTCGCCGTGACCCTCTGCCTCGACGAGTACGATGTAACCTCCGCTGGAGACATAGCCGCCGTCGCCGTTGCGGCCGTCCCATGCGAATTCATTGAGCCCCGACATGCCGCCCGGTGACCCGTTGCGGAAATCCTCCCGCAGTACGAGGCTGCCGCTCAGCGTAAAGATCCGGAGCGTTACGTTTGCGTTATCTGTAAGCTTGTAAGCGATCGTCGTCGAGCCATCGCCCGGATGGAACGGATTCGGATAATTCGTGATCGTTCCGCCGGGCAGGCCCGGATCGACGAGCGCAGTCTCGATGTCGAGCTCGGCGGCCAGAAGGCCTGCCTCCGAGCGTACCCGGGTGATCCCAGGCTTGCGAGGGCTGTAGAAATCGGCTTCCGCGACGCCGTCGCTGCCGGTCAGCGTATCTATCTGTGTGAGCGTGCCTTCGCCGGCGATCAGCCCGAACAGGACCTCCTGGTCCGGGATGCCGTTGCCGAAGTCGTCGACGACCGCTGCATCGACAGTAGCGTGCTTGTTGCCCCCTACCCAGGAGGGGCTGCATGACAGCTCAACCGCGGCCGGATCGCCGGGACTGACGACGATTACTCCGGTCTGAGCCGGAGCGTTGCCGGCGTCGTCTGTAGCGGTGATCACGATCGGTTCGGCGAACGTGTACGTCTCTACGACAGTCCGCTGGCCCTGCAGCAGCTGGAAACTCGTCACGAGCAGTGTGCCGCTTCCGGGATCCTGCGACGAAGCGTTCATGATCGTGAGACTGACGAACGAGTTGATCTCCTGGATGACGCTTCCCGCGTCGTTGGTGACCTTTACGGTGAGCGAGAATTCCTCGCCGGCCTTTACTGCCGACGGGATCGCCTCGGCCTCGAGGTGGAATCCGCTCGAGATCGCCCGCACCTGGGTGGTGCTTGTCTCCATCGAGGGTTGAGTGACGTTCGAGGCCGTTATCTGCTGGTAGCCGCCGGTCGAGAGCCGCATGACCAGATCGGCCCGCCCGTTTACGAGCGGGGTATCGGAAGGCAGCTCTGCCAGCGGATCGTTCGACGTGATGTGTACGACATCGCTGACGCCGGTGACGGGGTTCCACCACTGGTCGGTCGCATATACCGTAACGGTAAACGAGAAGTTGATCGACTGGTCGGTCGCCGTTCCCGTCCGTCCCGGCTCTGTGCCCGGCGCGGGCTCTTCGCCCGGCGCGAGCAGCAGGATCCTCGCATAGGGGCCGGGGATTATCTCGACCGGCCTGGAGGTATGCTGAGTTATGGAAGGCTGATCTGTATCGCTGGCGCTGATCGTCTGCATCCCGCACGAGTACAGCGTTACCGGCAGCGATATCTCGCCTCCGGCCAGCGTCGTCCCGGCCGGCATTCCGGCGAAGAGATCGGTCGATTCCAGCGAGACATTGTCGGTCACGCCGGGGACGAGGTTCCAGTAGCTGTCCACAGCGCGGACCCTCATCATGAACTGCGAACCGGCGTTCTGCGCCTCGGGTTCGCCGCTGTATCCGGACGCCGTGCCGCCGCGGGCATCCTGCCCCGGCAGCAGTACCTGGAGGCCTGTAACGGGACCGGGCAGGACCTGGAAGTTCCCGCTCGTCCCCGTGTGAGGCGGCGTCGAGTAGTCTGAGCATGTGAAGGAGACCGCCGCGCCGGCTCCCCTGAATGTCATCTCGCCTGTCCATTCGCCGCCGGTGAATGCGACGGCCTCGGGCGAGATACTTCCCGGCCCGGTGTTGGCGGCGAGTCTCGCGTCACCCTGGTAATCGGGGATCGTGTTCCCCCCGACGTCCGCCGCCTGGATCGTAACGGAGACCGGAATTCCGGCCGTCACGGGGGAAGGGATGGCGCTGATCTCGAAATGGTCAGGTGCGCTCGGGATCACGGTGATCGGCGCGCTGGTCATTCCAGCGATCGAACCGCTCGTCTGGTCGGCCACCGTAAGCGTCTGGGCTCCCACGGTGCCGAGCGAGACGGTCAGCTGCGCGTACCCGTTGCTGAGGGGTCCCGAGACCGGCGTGCTGGCCGCAGGATCGCTCGACGTAATCATCGCGACATCGGCGCTCGGTACCGGGTTCCAGTACTGGTCGGTCGCGAAGATGTCAACCACGAAGCCGGTGCCGGCGGCCTGAGTGGCCGGCGAGCCGGTAAGCCCGCTGATGCTGCCCGGCAGCGGATCCTGACCGGGAACGATCATCTGCAGCCTGGTGAACGGGCCGGGATGGACGATGAACGGATCGCTCGTCCCGTTCTTTGCCGGCGCCGATTCGAGGTAGGCGTAGATGTTGACGTTGCCGCGATTGATGCTGCTCTCGTCGGCGCGGTACATCGTGAGCTGTCCCGCCCAGGTTCCATCGGTAAGGGTGACCTGGCCGGGGGAGATACGGCCCTCGCCGTAGCTGGTGATCTGACGCAGCCGGATCGTGCCGGTGAATCCCGTCACCGGTGAACCACTCGCGTTGACAGCGGTAAGAGTATAACTCTCCGACACGCCGGCGTAGCAGTGCTTCTGACTGATGTTGTTGAACAGGAATCCCTGCAGCACCATGACCTCGACAGCCGCCGATACGGCATCGGGGACCGTGGGGTCCGTAATGTCGCCGGCTGTGAATGTGAACGATCCGCCGGCATTAAGGGTGGCGCTGAACTGCGCCTCTCCGCCGGCGAGGGTTACCTGGTCGATCAGGTCGGCGCTCTCGTCGGTGCAGGAGATCGAAACGGCATGAGTGATCGACGTCACGGTGTTCCATGTATCGTCGCATGCCCTGATGCGTACTGTGAACGGCACCCCGGCCGCCTGGGCGGCGGGAGTTCCCGTCTTGCCCGACGGCGTGCCCGGAGACGCGGTCTCGCCGGGAAGGAGTACCTGCAGCCCTGTGTATACCTGTGCCTGCGCCGGCCCGTTCGCCAGCGCAACAAGCATCAGACACAGCGGAGCGGCAATGGCCGCAAGAAAGAATGTTCTCGTAGCTTTACGCACGATCTTCACCTTCTCTCGATTCGTACTTTCGATTCGTATGTTTTAGTTTTTAATTCTTGTCTGCTTCAGCCCGTTGGTCTCTTACTTTAGATATCGTAGGATGTCGTTCTGTCCGTTCGTTGTCCTCGTTCTTTCCTGGTCGTTCCTGATGTTCCCTTGACGCTTTAGATATCATCAAGTGTTACTGCGTGTGCATCTTCAAGAAGTAAGCCATACCGTGACGGGACCTCTGTCGGCGGGATATGGATCGGCACAGTCAACGTGTTTGCGGAAAAGAAGGTTATACCCTTTTGAAGATCGGCGAAAAATCCTTCAGGATGATGTGGGGAGAAATTGTCCTGACAATGGAATCGTACAGTCAGCGTTGCATGATAGCAAAGGACCTCAAAGGAGTATCGGTAACGTCAGCCCATCGGCGATTACGACAGGACAGGATAGAGCGCGCGAAGGGACCGAAAGGAATCTGTAAAATGCAACGCGTCACCAACGGATTGTGAGATTCCCCTGAAAATGCTAGAATATAGAGGATGCACTCGCCGACCGATCATAACGCCGGACAGGCTGCCTTCAGATGGCGGTCCACGTCCGGGAATATTGTAGCCGTTCTGACGGCATCCGTCATTCTCCTGACGGCCATGCCGGCGACTCCGGCGGCGCAGGCCCGCAATGCCGCCCCCGATTCTGTCCGCCGTACAGTCCCCGCCGGCCCGCGCCCGGTGAAGAACTGGCCCGTCATCCTCGGCAACTCGATAAGAAACGCGCCTGCAGTGGCAGACATCGACGGCGACGGCAGAGACGAGATCGCCGTGGGAGTGAAGGACTGCCGGGTATTTCTTCTCGACAGTGACGGGAGGACGCTTCCCGGGTGGCCGAGAGAAACTGCCGCATGGGTGACCCGGTCTCCAATGCTGGAGGATATCGATGGAGACGGCGAATATGAGATCGCCGCAGTGACCAGGAATGGCTATATTCATATGTGGCACGCGGACGGCAGCGTCGTTGACGGGTGGCCCATCGACCTGGGCTCCGTCCCCTCATCCGCGCCTCAGCCGATCCGCCATGCATCGGATGATGAGATGTCCATACTCGTGTCATCCTCTCATACTTCCGTTCACCTTTTTTCCATCGCCGGAAAAGAGCGGGACGGATGGCCGAAGATACTACCTCACCATACTATCGCCCCACTTTTCGATCAGCGTCCCACGGGGACGGCGGATCTTGACGGCGATGGATCGCCGGAAATACTCCATCTGACATCAAGGAGCGCGTATCTGTACGCCTGGAGACTTGACGGAACAGAATATCCGGGCTATCCGGTTGCCATGGGTGAGTATTCCGGTCTCGGTCTGGATGTAGACGACAGCACCTATCCAGGATACATCGCATGCACCAACAGGCGGGAAGTGATGCTTCTCGACCTCTCGGGCAACCGCGTTTTTACGCTTGTTCCCCTCGAGCAGGGCGACAGGTTCTTCGTCAACCCCTTTTTACTTTCCTCTTCGGCAGGACTCGGGCAGAAGACGGATCTTCTGATGGCGACTTCCCTGTTGGGATATGTCTATCTCTGGGATCTTGAGGGACGGCCTCTCAATGGATGGCCGGTCCTGCTGAACGGGTTCATCTACGGCATACCGGAATCAAAAGAGAGGCATTGGGTGCACGGTCCGCCCCTGGCGTTCGACGTGGACGGGGACGGCGAGCAGGAGATTATACTGGGGAGCAACGATCATCATCTGTACTGCTTCGATCTCGACGGGAGTCTTGTGCCCGGCTGGCCAGTGACGGTCGAAGACTATATCCTGGGAGGGCTGGCTTTCGCTCAGCTCGACGGCGTCGGCCCGAAGGAACTGCTGGTGGGGCAGTTCGGAGAGACGATGTTCGCATATCATCTCGACCGAGGTTCCCCGCGGGAAACAGACGACGCCGGCCGGCGACAGGATTCACTTGTATTCTCTGAATGGCCGCCGGTCTATTACGCGGTTCTGGTCGCGATCATAGTTCTGCTGCTGCTTCTCGTGCACATCCTCAGATCGGAGTTATCGGGATACACCGAATTTTCGGGGAGGCGGCTGAAAAGGATCCTGTTCCTGATCCTGCTTGTCATCGTCATACGGGCGTTGTTTTTCACAGGTGATCTTCGAAGGTACGCGGCGGCGAATGATCGCCTGGCGGGAGCGGAAGTCACAACCCGGCGGGTCCTGGAGGCAGAGCGCGCGAAGGTCCTGTCTAAAGCGGATGAGCTTGTCGCCGAATTGAACTCGTGCAGTGCCGTCAACCTGAAGGATCACATGAAGGCGCTCCGCTGCCTCGAGAGGCTGGCCGATCATAACAGGCTCGAATACAGTTTCGAGGGGCTGCTGCTGGCTGATCGGTCGGGCAATGTAATCCAGGGAGTGGGGCTTGCCAGGGGATGGACTCATCTCTCCGAGCTTGGTCTCCCGGAATCAGGCGCGCTGGATCCGATCCTGGTCGGGAATATACCGGTGTACGCGGTGGAAGCCTCATCAGCTGTCGTTGCCGGACAGGATACGCTTCGTTTCTTCCTGCTGTCGAGTCTTCTGAACAAGGCACCCAACAGAATTGCGGACGTTACCGGCTTGTCGGCCCATATCCGGGTCGATGGGAGGACACTGGCGTGGGGCGGGGCAGGCATCGGGCCCTATCGGGGCATCAGTCCGTGGCTCGGTATCGTGCAGCCTTCCCGGGAGGTTGAACTGACGCATCTTCCCGGCGGCCCGAGGCTGTCGATCCTGCTGGCCATGGAGGATTTCGAAAGGCCCCGGTCGCAGTGGATGGATCTTGCAGTCGTGCTTCTTCTGCCGATCATATATCTGCTGTTTGCGGACAGAAAGAGGGATAGAGCGAAGGCGAAACTGAACTGGTGGTGGATCATAGCCTTCGGTGCGCTCTACGTGACCGGAACCGTCCTCCTCCATCAGGGGAGGTTGAATACCGGCCCGGTTCCGGCGGCGGGCCGCATTCTCGAAGTCTTACTGCACATGGCGGGCCTTACGGGAGTGGTGGTGGCGCTGCATCGCATCCTCACCTCGCGCAGGAGCAGGAGACTGAACTTCGCCCTGCTGGGATCATATCTTGTCGTCAGTCTCCTACCGCTGTCGGTGATAATGATCGTCTGGACTAATCTCTTCCTGGGCGTTCAGCGGAAGATCATCGAGGAAACGGTGAGTGGACTGGAGACGAGAGCCGACAACATGGTCCTTTCATACATGGGGAATGCGAAGTTCGTCATGGGGCTCAGAAGAGACGCGGTTGAACTGCTCGATCTGTCCACGGAGACGAGCTGGTTGAATTTTGTCGCAGAATCGCAGCTGCTCTTCAACTACGACCTGCCGACGGCATACATAACGCTGTGGGTCAGGGACAGGAGCGATTCGACCCGCTATTTCACCGGGTATTCCTACAGGGCGCCGCGAACGGGAAAACTCTACTACACGAGGCCCTCATGGATCGGCGAGGATCATATCAAAGGTCTCTTTCTTGATAACGGCACGGCGGTCATCCGCGCCATGCGAACTCTTCGCAGCAGGAATATCGAGGCCCTGATGGTGAGCCATATCCCCATCGACGACAGCATTCTCGGTGAGCTGGAAGAGCGACTGCGGGTCCTGAAGTTTCTGCCGCGTATCCATCTCGAGCCCGCATGGCTCGAATCGACTACCGACAGGGGCCGGCCCGAAGGATGGTATATCCCCTACAACAGCGAACTTGTGCTGAAGGCGCAGGGCTGGAATACCGGGACGCCGCGGTGGGTAGTCTACAGGGTAAACTTCTACGTTCCTGCCGGTGGGGAGATGCTGTGGATATTCCTGCCGGTTATCCTTCTGATTCTTCTGCCGCTGGGACTTTCGTTCTTGGGGGCGTATACGACGTTCAAACGGACAGCCCGTCCCATGACCCGTCTGCTGGACGGTATCAGAAAGGTGGGCGAGGGTGATCTCCAGTACCGCCTGGGCGAATCAGGACAGACCGAGATCGGACTGGCGGCCAGGTCGTTCAACACGATGGCGGGCAGCTTTGAGGAGATGATCGGCGAGCTGGCCGAGAAGCAGAAGGTCGAAGAGGTGAGCAGGCTGAAGAGCCACTTCATATCGATGGTCAGCCATGATCTCAAGACTCCGCTGTCATCGATCAGGGGAGCAGCTGAAAATGTGCTCGAGGAGGTCGCCGGCCCGGTGACCGAACGCCAGCGGACCTACCTCGAGATGATCCTGAAGAGCAGCGGGGATCTGCAGGGAATGATCACCGACCTGCTCGACCTCTCGCGCATCGAGAGCGGCCGCCTGACGCTTGACATCGAACCGCTCGATATCAGGCGGGAAGCGGAGGACCTTCTTAATTCGATCAGGCCCCTTCTTGAAAGAGAGGGGATAACGGGCCTGCTGACGGTGCGGACAGAGGGGACGATCGTCCGGGGGGACAGAACAAGGGTCTGGCAGATACTGAACAATATCGTTTCAAACGCTGTGCGGTATTCCCCCGAGGGAGGAACGATCGAGATAAGGATAGATGACATTCCGACAGACGAGACTGACGGGCGCCGGATGGTGCTGATATCGGTGCGGGATGAAGGGCCCGGAATCTCCGAGAAAAACGCTACGAAGCTTTTCGAGCCGTTCTTCTACCGCTCATCCGGGTTGAAGGGCGCCCACGGTGCGGGCCTCGGACTCGCCATCGTCAAGCAGCTCGTGGAACTGCACGGTGGAACGGTTTCGATAAGGAACGCAGCGGCCGGCGGCACAGTCTTTTCGTTCACCCTGCCAGGCTGATCCTGATATTCAAGATAAAAAATTGTATACATCCTCAAGCTGATGAAGGCATAATGGCTGCGCAGGAATTGCGCGGTAATTGGGTGAGGATTTACCTGATTGTGTCGATATGGTAATTGCCTCAAATGTTATCTTGTTTATTTACAATATGTTGAGATTGATGCCCGGCCGGTGTTCCAATGGTATGTTATGTGCAATGTATGAAGGGTCTGATCCCATACAATACCGGACAGGATTTCTGATATGAGCTGGCCCGAAAACAGAGAACATGGAATTGCCAGGATACTCGTCGTCGAGGACGACGAGAACCTGAGGATGATCATATCCGACCGCCTCGCCAACATGGGGTACAGAATAAGTCAGGCTGGCAGCCTCGGGGAAGCTGTTGAAGAACTCGACAGGGAGAGCTGCCAGCTTACACTTCTCGATATATTCCTTCCCGACCAGAGCGGTCTCGAGGGACTCAGAAAGATCCGCGACCGGTTCCGGTCGATGCCGGTGATCGTCATGACCGCCCACGGAACGATCGACATGGCCGTCGAGGCGATAAGAGAAGGCGCCTACGAATTCGTACAGAAACCACTCGACTTCAAGCATCTCGAGGTCCTCGTGCAGAGGGCGATCGAGCGCTTCCAGCTCCGTACAGAAGTCGATTATCTGAGGCGCGCCGCCGATGAACCTTTCAATCTGATAGTCGGCGAGAAGACAGGGTTAAAAGGTGTTATGGAGCTCGTGTACCAGGTGGCTGATACCGACACTACCGTGCTCCTCCGCGGTGAGACGGGAACGGGCAAGGAAGTGATCGCGAGGAAGATCCGCAAGCTGTCGGCGAAGGGCAAAAGGCCTTTTGTCGTCGCGGATTGTGCCGCGATACCGAAGGATCTGATGGAGAGCGAGATGTTCGGTCACCTCAAGGGGGCCTTTACCGGCGCTATCGCCGACCGGGCCGGCGTATTCGAAACTGCCGGCGACGGCACCCTGCTTCTTGATGAGATAGGAGACATGAATTACGAACTGCAGGCCAAGATCCTCAGGGTCCTCGAAGACGGTTCGTACAGGAAGCTCGGGGCGAAGGGTCCTCAGAACAGCCGCGCCCGCATCATCGCTTCCACGCATCAGAACCTTGAAAGGCTTATCGAGGAGAAACGGTTCAGGGAGGATCTCTACTATCGACTCAATGCGTTCCCGATCACGATCCCGCCGCTGCGTCACAGGAGGGAGGATATTCCCGAACTGGCGAAGTTCTTCCTTCATGCCGGAGCAAAGGGAGGTCGAGGGAGTATGACGGAGATCGACGATGACGGAATAACCGTTCTGGTAGATTATCCCTGGCCGGGTAATGTGCGCGAGCTGAAAAACTTCATGGAGCGGTTCGCGATAACGATGGCCGGCCGGACGATATCGGCCAATGATGTCAGCAGCTTTCTGGGACAGCAGAGGAAGGTAAAGCAGGGGTTCGAAGTGCGTCCTCTGCGGGAGACCGAGAAGCAGGCGATCATAGCTGCGCTCGACAAGTTCGGGGGTAACCGCACGAAGGCTGCCGAGGCTCTCGAGATAAGCCGGCGCGGCCTGCAGAACAAACTCAAGTCGTACGGCATGTCCGATTACGGCAATTCGAGCTGATACAGACCTTCCGGTAAAGAGGTTAAGCCGCGCAATATATGCGCAGCAGTGCGCAATATATGCGCATATATTTTGCAAGGCATTGAATACATGCAGGCTCTAACTCATTGATAATTAATATAATATAGCGCGTAAACAATTGTTGTCACTCTGGTACGCTGATTGCAATAACATACATTGCCAGCAATGTGCGAACCGGGGGGGATACTTGGGTTGCAATACACTCTTACTGAGATAAGCGGAAGAGGTGAGCACCGGGGTTGTTGTGGAAAGGCCGGATACCTGCAGAGGGAACCCGGCCTTTCTTTTGTCCTTCCCGGTCAGGTTAAATCACGCAACCGGCATTGATCCGTTTCTCAGCCTGCTACCTGAGCAGAATCATTTTCTTCGTCTCCTCAAACTCACCCGCACGAAGTTTATAAAAGTAAACTCCACTCGAAACAGATCTGCCATCCGTTCCGCGTCCGGTCCAGTCGGCAGTGTAGCTGCCTGCAGGCCTCGATTCGTCGACGATCGTCGCTACGAGCCTGCCGACCGCGTCATAGATCTTCAGCGAAACATGTCCCTGCTCTTTCAATCCATACGTGATCGTCGTGTTCGGATTGAACGGGTTGGGGTAGTTCTGCGCGAGGAATGTTACATCCGGCAGTTGTGTCGGCTCGTCGCCTGTCACGGTGTCTGAGCACAGCAGTGAGTAACCGCTCTCGTTCCCGTGTACATCGATTGCCGAAACCTTGTAACAGTATCCACTCTCCCAGGACCAGTCACTATCGAAGGTCATCGTGTCGCAGACGGATGTGAGCAGGTTGCCGGGGCCGGGGATAAATCCGGGTACGGATCCACGGTAGACCCGGTACTCGTCGAGATCGATTTCTTCATTCGGCGCCCATGAGAGCGCGAGCCCCTCGGGAACGTATGACTGTTCTCCGGCCAGACAGAGCGGCGGGCATGGAGCGATATTGTCGACCGAGTACCCGCTGTCAGGCAGGGAGCACCAGTAATTGATGCAGTTCGGGTCAAATGCGACGACCTGGTAGTAATGGTATTCGCTCGAAACGGCAGTGGAATCGAACAGTGTTTCTACGATCTCCGAATAGTTCTCCTTGTAAGGAGTGGTGGATATCGTGCTGATCAGGTGCCAGTAGTATGGCTCACCGGCAGCCAGATCGACCCTGATGATATCCACGTCCTTCGACGGCCGGGCATCGTCGGGATCCGCGATCTCTTCAGCACCGAGGTCGAGCATCCTCATCGCCGCCTCTTCATCCAGGGCCCTCCATATCTCGTAGCAACCGATCCCGTTCTCGGGCCAGATGTTCAGATAACTCGCATCCCAGGAGAGACTGACGTATCCGCCCTGATCGCCGGGTACGTCGCGTACCGATGCGATGTTTGGAGCGGGATAGCCCCAGTAGCCGTTGCGTTCGATACGCTGGGCATAGATATCCTTGTAGTTCGGGTCGTTACGGTAATCGAGCCAGCAGGCGATGGCGCCGCCCGTACCGTCAGATGCGAGCATGATATCCGACTGATCCTGGATCGCCGTACAGAACGGCATTCCGTTTACCGGCCAGTAGGGCTGACCGGTGCCGTCGATGCGCTGTGCGAAGATATCGTAATAGAGATAATTGCGGTCATCCTGCCAGGCTATTATCGCGCCGCCGGTTCCGTCGGAGACGATTCGTGAAAGTATCTGATTACCGGCGGCAGAGCAGACCGGGATTCCGTCAGTGGTCCAGAGAGGGTTGCCGCCGGGATCCAGCCGTTGGGCGTATATGTCGTCGCTCACTCCCCTGGAGTCGGTCCATGTGATAACAGCTCCCCACTCGCCATCGGACGTTATACTCACCTCCTGCTGGACGAAGGCAGCGGTGCAGACGGGAACGCCGTCTGATAACCATAAGCTGTTGCAGTTCAGGTCGATTCTCTGGGCGTATATGTCGTAGTTCGCTCCTCTTGTATCCTGCCAGGCGATGATGGCACCACCCGCGCCGTCAGGGGTGATCTCCTGGTACACCTGTACCCCCGTCCAGGCGCTTACCGCGATTCCGTTCGCCGGGGTCGACGGCGAGCCGTCCGGAGAAACCCGGTTTGCGTATATGTCCGCGTCAACACGATAGTCTGACCAGCAGACGATGGCTCCCCCCAGACCGTCGGAGATCATGTCATGGTAAGCCTGATAGGCCGGATCCAGGCAGAGCGCTACTCCGTTCACGGTCCAGAGGACAGTTCCTGCAGCATCGACCCTCTGGACGAATATATCCTGGTTTCCGTTCCTGTCGTCCAGCCAGGCGATGACCGCTCCTTCAGCGAGATCTGAGCATACTAGCGGCTCAAGTTCGGTACCGCTGGAGGCGCTTACGACTACTCCGTCGACTCCCCATAGCCTGCCTCCGTCCGCATCGAGCCTCTGGGCATAGATGTCCCATGTGCCGGTTGCCGCGGACCAGGCCACTATCATTCCCCCTGTCCCGTCCGGGACAATAGACGGATACGATTCCGAATTGAGATGATCGCTGACGCGGATTCCGTCTGGATCCCATAGCGGGTTCCCGTGAGAATCGAGATGCTGAACGTATACATACGCCCCCGATCTAAAGTCGCGCCAGGCGATGAAAGAGCCTCCGCTGCCGTCGGGGGTGATCACGTTCATGAACTGATAGTCTGCTGCTGTGCATACTGCCGTGCCGTCCTCGACCCACTGTGCGTGAGACGGGAACGGGGCGGCGGCATGCAGCACGATCAGGCATACTGCACACAGCATGATTCTTGTGCGCATGACCGAACCTCCTTCTCTGATGAAACAGATTTTGGATTTGTCCCTGGATTACGGTTGAATTATATCAGAGAAAACCGGGTTTGCAAGGAAATCGCCGGGATTCGCGGGCCGAATCCCGGCGACCTGTTGTTTCAAGCTGTCCAGCTCGTCTACCGCAGCAGGATCATTTTCGTCGAAGAGTCTGTCTCTCCCGATGAGAACCTGCAGAAATAGACTCCACTCGAGACGTTGTTTCCTCTGTCATCGAGGCCGTCCCATGTGACGGTGTAGCTGCCCGCTTCTGTCATCTTCGCGTTCAGCAGCGTCCTGACGCGCCGCCCCGCTATGTCATAGACAGCGAGGGTGACCGGTCCGTCCTTCTCGATCGAGTAGGCGATGGTCGTCGCCGGATTGAACGGGTTTGGATACGTTCCCTGCAGGCCGGTCTTGATCCCTGGCATTCCCGGATCGGAGTCTGTTGTCGGATCGATCAGCAGGACCATCCTCAAGTCGCGGCATGTGATCCCCTGGTGATTTGTTGTACTGACTTCCATCAGGTAGAGCCCCGGCATGAATCCCGAAGTATCCCAGTGCAGGGTATCCTCGACTCCGTTACCGGTGACCAGGCCCGCATCGAGCGGGATCCATTGCGGATCGAACGAAGGGCTTCGGGGAGCGCGGCTGATGCCCGCACCGCTGCCGCTGCTGCCGCCTTCAGGAGGTGAGACCTTTATGTAGCCTGCGATGACCGCATCGCCTCCGGCGCCGTCGAGATCGTACCCCTCGGTAGTGGGATTGCCGTTATCGTCCTCTCCGACGTCGTAATTGTTGTCCGTTGTACTGCCGCCGCCCCAGGGATCCATGAAGTCTATCTTCTGGGAAGTGCTGTCCGCCGAGTGCTGAGTCTGCTCCCGGGAGCCGAGGGTGACCCAGTGTCCCGTCGTGTCACCGGCTCCTTCACCGGTCGTCGTGGTGTCCTGGAGCAGCACGAGCACGTCCTCGCTGTCCGCCTCGAACTCGCGGAACATTTCCGCGAGGTCCGTGTCGTTGTCTACGGGATGGCCGCTGACAGACCAGCCGCTCTGTCCGTGCCCCTCGAGGTAACTCTCGATCCCCGAGACCATGCCGTCCGACGAGGTGCCGTTCTCGGCGGTTGTGCCCATCGCTCCCTGGAGCTCCCTGGCGATGTCCTCGGCGCTCTGCTCCGGCTTTGCCTCGTCCCCGCCGGGATTATCCAGCCCGGGATAGCCGTTCTCGGCGAAATACTTCAGGCAGGATGCCGCCGATGCCGGTCCGCACGACATCGAATCGAGATCGGTTCCCAGGCCGAGCTGATCTACCGTGGTCAGCGTCCTCTCGAATCGCTGGGTCAGCGGGAAGGCCTGGAGCTCGGCGGGTCCGGGCTCGGGCAGTTCGTCTTCGACCTCATACATGATGTCGAAGAACGAGTCGACGCTGAATACAAGGATCGAATCCCTGAAGAACGTAAATTTCGGGATCGGAGGAGTGGGATCGATCCATACGAGGCAGGTGTCCCAGAATAATCCGTGCGTGGGCGATAAGAACTCGACCCTGCACTCGGCGACCTGGCCCTCGAACGGCTCCGAGCCCGGCTCGAAGTATCCGCACCAGCCGTCGCCCTCGCCGACAGGATTGATTGTGGAGGCTCGCGTCCCCTCGCCGCTGAAATCGGTGTAGAACGGTGTAAACGGATCGGGACTGCCGAAAGGTCTGTAACTGAACTCGGCGAAGTCGATATCGGCGTCGTTGATACCGTTCAGCGAGGCGGGAAACTCGATCAGCCCATCTTCATTGATCAGTGCTACCTCTGACTTGTAGGCCACAGGGCAGGTGATGTGCGCCTCGGGAGGGTAGTACGGAAGTATATACTCTTCCCACTCGAGGATCGCCGCCACTTCGATCCCGCCTTCGTTGTACAGCAGGATCGGAGGCCCCGCGTAGACGTATGTCGCGAAATAGGGCGGGAACTGATCGACGATGCTGGTAAGGTGCATCGGCTCGTAATTTATCAGCAGCTCGCCGGGGCGGTGCTCGGGCAGATCGATCTCGATCATGACATCGAAGAAGGATTCGGCGGGGAAATCTATCCCGGGAGTGATGCCCTTTAACTCGCCCGGTGAGGGCGGGCCGGGATTCCTGCGAACGGCGATATTGTCGTCCCGCAGGTCCATCGCCAGTATCTCGGTATCGATCGTGATGTACCCGTCGGCGTCAGGGTACGGATCCGAATAGAGGAGGGTGTACGGCCCCGAGACGTTCGTGTATTCCACGGGGCCGATCCCGTACACATCGATTATGATTCTTCTGAGCCCTTTCTGAGTCGTGATTTCATAAGCGAGGGCTGAAGTGCCTGAGAGCAGGGCGATTGCGAGGACGGCGATGAAACCGATGGTCGGCTTGAACGCACGGACGGATTTAAGGAGTGACAAGGAAACACCTCCAGGTCTTTGTTCCGGCTAAGGAACGCCTCTGGTACTATCTGCTCGACATGGGCGAGAACTATCTCAAAAGGACCATCTTCCTGGTCCGCACGAAATTCCCCGCGCGGAGGCGGTAGAAGTAGACACCGCTTGCGACGGACGATCCATCAGTGCTCTGGCCGTTCCATTCAGTGGTATATCTGCCTGCGGGTCTCGATTCATCAATAAGAGTTGTTACGAGTCGTCCGGAAGCGTCATAGATCCGGAGCGAGACATCCCCCTGCTCTTTTATACCGAACCCGATGTTAGTGATGGGATTGAACGGGTTGGGGAAGTTCTGCGACAGGAAGGTCGCGTCTGGAACAGGCATCGGGTCATCGCTGGTCACCATGTCCGGCCCGAATACGGCATATCCGCTCACGTTGCCGTGAATGTCGACCGCTGCGACCTTGTACCAGTACCCGGTATCCCATGCCCAGTCGCCGTCGAATGCCGCCGTGTCGGGGGTCGAGGCGACAAAGCTGCCCGGCCCGGGCTCGAACGATCCGCTTGTGCCCCGGTAGATGTTGTACCCGGCCAGGTCGCTCTCGCCGTTCGGGTCCCACGTGAGCTGCAGGCCGTTCGGCGTGAACCACTGCTCGCCGATGAGGCCGAGCGGAGCGGCGGGGGCGAGGTCGTCGACCGAGCGGCCGCTGTCGGGGCTCGACTCCCAGTATACGAGCGGATCGTCAGTATACGCCACGACCTGGAAGTACTGGTATTCATCGGAAACGCCGGTCGAATCGAACAGCGTCTCGACGATCTCAGAGTAATGTTCCCTGTAATGCTCCGCGGCGACGGTGCCGATAAGCTGCCAGTAGTACGGCTCGCCGTTTAGAAGGTCCGCCCTTACGATCCCCGGGCCGTCCTTCGGCCGCCCGCCCGACGGCGAGGCGGCTGCCTCGATCGAGCCGGCGGCGAGCAGCATGGCAGCGGCCTCCTCATCGAGGGCTCTCCAGATCCCGTAATGATCGATCCCGCTCTCCGGCCACAGGTCGAGGCGGCTCGCGTCCCAGGCGAGGCTGACGTACCCGCCCTCGTCGCCGGGAACGTCGCGCACCGAGACGATAGAGGGAGAGGGATAGCCCCAGTATCCGTTCCGTTCTACCCGCTGCGCATAGATATCGGATGAATATTCACCGTTTCGCTCGTCCATCCACGAGAGTATCGCGCCCCCTGCCCCGTCGGAGACAATGCTCAACGCGTACTGGTACATTGCCGCGGTGCAGAGCGGGACCCCCTCCGGGTCCCATTCAGCGCCTCCCCCCGCCGCTATCCTCTGGACGAAGATGTCGGCAATGCCCCCGTAGCGCTTGTCGGTCCAGGCTACGATCGCGCCTCCGGCCCCGTCAGATACGATCTGAGGCTGCCATTGTTCGTACGGATCGAGGCATACCGGCTCGCCTGTGACCGTCCATTCCAGCGCGCCGTCGTACCTGATCTTCTGGGCAAAGATATCGCTTTCGCCGTCCCGGTGATCCTTCCAGACTATAACCGCTCCCCACTCGCCGTCGGGCGAGATGTCTATCATGTTCTGCATGTCCGCCGCCGCGCAGACGGCGACTCCTCCGGCCGTCCATGACAGCGAGCCGTAATAAGAGACGCTCTGCGCGTAGATGTCGTGATCGCTTCCCCGATGGTCGACCCAGGCGACGATGATGTAGTTCCCGTTCACGGAGATCATCTCGTGATTGAACTGGGTGCCGGTCTCGTCGCAGACCGCGAGGCCGTTGTAGGTCCAGTCATAGCTCCCCGTTGAGGTCAGCCTCTGGCCGTAGATCCCGCCGTCGCCCCGGTTGTCCTGCCAGCATATGTACGCTCCGCCGACCGCATCGCTCTCGATCCTCGCCCTCGCCTGGTATGCCGCGTCGGTGCAGACCGGCACTCCGTCCGGCGTCCACTTCGGCGTGCCGGACGGATCGATCCCGCGGGCGTAGATATCCGAGTTCCCGTTCCGGTTGTCCTCCCATGCGATGATCGCGCCGCCGCTTCCATAGCAGACGGCGGGGTTGTACTGGTCGCCGGGGTCCGAGCAGAGAGCGACCCCGCTCGCGCCCCAGAGCAGGTTTCCGTCCCTGTCGATCCGCTGGACGTAGATGTCGGCGGAGACGCCGGTTTCGCTCCATGTGACGACGACGCCGCCGGCGCAGTCGGAAGCCACGCCCGGCTCCCCATGATAATCTGCCGCAGTGTCCGTGCGGATCCCGCCGGCAGCCCACAGAGGCATGCCCCGCGCGTCGATATGCTGCACGTAGACGGCAAAATAACCGTTCCTGTAATCCTGCCAGGCTATGAACGAGCCGCCTGAACCGTCAGGCACGGTCACGGGTTCCTCCTGCGTGTAGTTTTCGGTGCAGATCGCCGCGCCGTCCTCGATCCACTGCGCGTGGGCCGGGGATGGGGCGGCGGCCGACAGGGCAATCACAAATACGATGCACGACGCGATCCAAGTATTCATGAAAGAACCCCCTCTCTTTCGTATATGTTGTGGATGTTGCCAGTGAGCAGCAGCAAGCATAGCACATTCATCGATGGAGTTGAAGTGAAAACCGGGGTGCGGGCCGCTCGTTTTCCGGTGACCCGTACCCCGGCACCTGTTGCTTTACGGGAGAGTGTAGTTGTATGATGGCACTCTTTGTCGAAGAGTGGTTGACGAGGTCTTGTTGATATGTTGGGCGCATTACTCTGCCGGGATGATTCCGCTGGACGCGCCCCCGGTTTTTTATCGTTCAGGGAGGTGTCGGCAAACCGATGAGGAACCTGCTTCTCCTGTTGATACTCTCCATGCTGTCCGGTTCCGTCTCTGCCGGGCATCTGTTCACCCTGGATGCCGTGAAGATAGAATCCCCTCCTGCCATCGATGGTGTCATCGAAGAGGATGTCTGGAAAAGGGCCGCAGTCGCCGACAGCTTCATCCAGTTTGAGCCGATGCGCGGACGTCCGCCGGAGACCGCCGTGAGGGCGATGGTGCTGTATGATTCCAGATACCTCTATGTCGCTTTCGAGCTCACGGACACCGGGCCGCCTACGGCGCAGCTCACCAGGCGGGACGACGATCTGTTCAATGACGATTCGGTGATCCTCGTGCTCGACACGTATCACGACAGCCGGACGGCGTATTACTTCATGACAAATGCTGTTTCCACCCAGGCGGACGGCCGGATCGCTGAAGACGGCAGGACGGTGGACAAGACCTGGGACGCTCCCTGGCGATCCGCGGCGAGCCGCACGGAAACGGGCTGGACGGTCGAGATCGCGATTCCGTTCACATCACTGAAATACAATGCTGGAGAATCGGTGACGTGGGGGATAAATTTTGGAAGGACACGCCGCCGGAACCTCGAGATCAGCTTCTGGTCCGGGCCGCTCAATAACGTATTCCGGGTCTCACAGGCAGGCGTCCTCGCCGGTATGGACATCTCGCCGCCCCTGAGGAGGCATCAGATCATTCCCTACGGGCTTGCCCGGTTTGAGGAGGGAAAGAAGAGCACAGTGGAGGCGGGCATCGATTTGCGCTATGCCCTCACGCCGAAGACCTCCGTCTACGCCACCGTCAACCCGGACTTCGCCACGATCGAGGCTGATCAGGAGCAGGTCAACCTGACCCGCTTCGAACTGTTTCTGCCCGAAAAGCGACAGTTCTTTATCGAGGGCAACGAGATGTTCAGGCAGCGGATCCGCACCTTCTACTCGAGGCGCATCCCCGATATCACGGCAGGTGGAAAGGTCCTGGGAAAGCAGGGTTCATATAGCTTTGCCGCACTGGCGACCCTGTCCGATCCCCTGACTGATTCCGACAGGGCCGTTAATACGGTGGGGCGTCTTCAGAAAGATCTCCGGGGATCATCCACTGTCGCCCTCATGACGGCCAACAGAACACTTGAAAACAGGACCCACGGTTCGGTGAGCGCGGACGCAACGCTCTTTTTCACCGAGACCCTCGGGATGACCGCGCAGGTCGCGAACAGTTACGGCTACAGCAGGGACGGGGCGTGGGCGTATTTCCTGCGGCCCTCGTATGATTCGCCGACGGGCCATTTTCACGTGCGATATACCGACCTCGGCGAGCATGTGGCGGAAAACATCAACCCCGTCGGGTTTATCAGGGACGACGACCGGCGCGAGGTGGACAGCGCTCTCGAGAAGACCTGGTTCACCCGCGGTGCGATGGAACGAACGCAGTACGAGTCCAATTACAACGTATACTGGAGCCAGAAAGGCATGTTGCGAAGCTGGCAGATCTACCAGGCCCTCGAGGCGGAGCTGCGCAACAGGTTCGCGTTCGAGGTTTCCTGGATCGAAGAATTCAAGAGATACGAAAAGGACTTTCGAAACAGGCAGACGGAATTTGTCGCCGGGTACAACACCCGGGAGTTTCAGTCCGTACAGATCGCCTATGCATTCGGCAGGAACTACGACCTGGACTTTCACCTCTGGACCGCCGAAGCAGGATACAAGCTCACATCAAAACTCTCACTGGAGTATGAGCTCCAGCGGCTGATATATGATCCGGATCCCGAATCAGAGAGCACGTGGATCAATGTCTTCAGGGCGAGCCAGTTCTTCACGAAGGATCTATATCTGCGTCTGTTTTTTCAGACCAATACAGCTATCGAGCGCAGTAATGTGCAGGCCGTTTTCGTGTATCGTTACCAGCCGCCCTTCGGTACTATCCAGCTGGCCTTCCAGAGAGGTACGGCGGCATTCGGTCAGCGGTCGGAACAGGGCAACACGCTCTTCCTGAAGGTGACGCATGTGTTCTGAGGCGGATAAATGCGAGAGGATATGAGCAAAGGATCGAACAGCAGATTCAGCAAGGTGCTGACGATATCGCTGGCGCACCTCGTGCATGATGTACCCACATCATTTCTCGCGCCGATCCTGCCCCTCCTGATGGACAAGTTCGGTTTGAGCCTGATGATGGCCGGTATGCTCGACGTGTACAGAAGGATCCCGTCCCTGGCGAATCCCTTTCTCGGCCTGCTGGCCGACAGGATCTGCATACGCTGGTTCATCATCCTCATGCCGGGGATAACGGCCGCCCTGATGAGCCTGCTCGGCATCGCTCCGAGCTATGCGTTCCTGACCGTCCTGCTGCTCCTGTCGGGAGTGAGTTCCGCCATCTTCCACGTGACGTCCCCCGTTATGATGAGGCATGTCTCGACGGGTCGGATAGGCAGGGGGATGAGCTTCTACATGCTCGGCGGAGAGCTGGCCCGCACACTCGGGCCGCTGATCATACTCGGCGCGGTCTAGCTCTGGGGAATGGAAGGGACGTATCGCCTCGTGCCCTTCGGGCTGATCGCATCAGGGTTCTTCTACTACATGCTGCGGGACGTTTCCATAGAGAGGGAGCCCGTAGAGAAGAAGGACGACGGGGCGGGAAAGGTCCTCGTCGATCTGATGCCGTTCTTTGTCTCCGTAACGGGGATATTCCTCTGCCGGGCCGCGATGAAATCGGCGCTGACGATCTATCTGCCCACATATCTTACTTCAAAGGGCGCTTCCCTGTGGGTGGCGGGAATCTCGCTGTCGATGCTCCAGTTCTCGGGCGCCGCGGGGACGGTTCTGGCAGGGACCATCTCGGACAGGATCGGAAGAAAAAAAACGCTTCTCATTATCTTGGCGGTGAATCCATTCCTCATGTACCTCTTCGTCGGGCTCGACGGGAAGTTTACCATCCCGGTCCTGATCGTAACGGGATTCTTCCTTTTTGCCAGCGGGCCGGTACTTCTCGCGCTCGTTCACGATATCGACTCGAGGAGGATGTCATTTATCAACGGGATATACATGACGATTAATTTCGTCCTCGGCTCGCTCATGGTCCTGGCGGTGGGATTTGCGGCGGACAGGATCGGCCTCGATCTCACATACAGGATATCCGCCATTGTCGCACTTGGTTCGATTCCCTTCGTGTTTTTCATGCAGCCGTCAGGAAAAAATAACCGGGCCGCCGGGTAAAGAAAAACCCGGCCGCAGAGTCTCGGATCTCTCCAGGGCCGGGCATTATTTCTACTTACTC
>SDBS01001462.1_pt1 | contig 23859 bp, 23 predicted proteins | sample 2277091 | NCBI WGS metagenome assembly SDBS01 (sample SAMN10404972, study PRJNA504765) | marine sediment metagenome | isolation source: marine sediment core GS10_PC15, 163 cmbsf | place: Arctic Ocean: Southern Knipovich Ridge | collected 2010
TTCTATTGCTAGCTTCCCATGATTCATTGCGAGCTTTCCATGCTTCATTGCGAGTTTTCCATCCCTTATTACAAGATTGATCATTCTTTTTGGTATTAGCATCATCATTGAAGGTATCTTGAGTATTTCTATCATCTTCTTCAATGGGGATATCTTGGATATTTTCTTCATCATCGCAACTTGAAATATCAGATACATCATTAAGCTTCTTCTCATTGGTAACACAGTCGAATCTAATATTATCAGTCTCTCCACATCCAATGGCCAAGATATTCTCAGTGTATTTCAAGAGCATACTAATATTCTCATCTTTAATGAGCCACTCTTTGCCAATGAAGTTAATCCAAATGTAATCAGCCTCGCGAACAACCAGATTAAGGTGAGCATGAATACAATCCATTTCGTGTAGAGTCAGCTTATCAAGTATCTTAGATAGCTTATCGTTAATAAGAGGATGATATTGAATGTTTGTAGAAGAAGAAGCCATATATGAAATATATATATGGTGAAAATCTAAGTAGTATGAAGAGAAGACAAATCAAAGTCGTAGTGTTAGCTAGGATAATGAACTTGGTGAGTTGAATGAGTAAATGAGTGAATATTGAAAATAGAACAGATGTGAAGAGAGATATCATTTACCTGACCTTGTTAAACAATCTGAATCATCATTTTTATAGAAAAGTATAAAAATGATGATATGTATGCGTTATTTGAATGAAACTAGTATACTCACCTTTGTTTTATACTTCAGAACTATCTGCCCATCTAAAATCTGCATTTTCTTGTTGTGGTAGGAAGAAGAAAACAGAGTAGAATATGTGGATGAGTATGATGATATGGATGAGGCTTTCGAGTGGAATTAGTATAGACATCATTAATATAATGCATATCGACAATGAATGACATATGTGAAACAGGTTGAAGAATGTGTATAATAAGATTATCGAAATGAATATAATAGGTTGAGTTAATGAGATAGGTGAGATAAGAGTAATGAGTGGGATGAGTGGTATGATTAGAAAGAATACATATGAAGTCATCTCAGATATCTTAGGATAGATGAGCTTAGGATAGGTTAGGATAGGTGAGCTTAGAATAGGATAGGTGAGGTTAGAATAGGTTAGGATAGGTTAGGATAGGTTAGGATAGGTGAGCTTAGATTAGAATAGAATAGATTAGGATAGGTTAGGATAGGATAGGTTAGGTTAGATGAGATAAGAGTAATGAGTGGGATGAGTGATATGATTAGAAAAAGTACATATGAAATCATCTCAGACAGCTTAGGATAGGTTAGGATAGGTTAGGATAGGTTAGGATAGATTAGGTTAGGATAGGATAGATGAGCTTAGGTTAGGTTAGTGTATTTCTAATAAAGATGCTATCATTAAGGTTGTCATTTTATTTTTATTCTCAGCAAGGTATCAATTGACCTCTGATCATCCCAGATGCAAACACAACCAAAGCATATAATTCTTTCATCTTCAACAGGTCAACCAGATCGTCAGTTACTTCAAGAGTCCCTTCGACTACTACCTTTATGGCTTTCTTCGAACTATACTCTAATTCTCTCAATAATGGTCCATTGGTACCTATCTTACCTCTGTGTAGCGACACAGATTCGATAGTGGAAAACGAAACATCTTTGATGTCACCTGAGTATGATATCATGGTCTCATTAGAGTTTAGATGAAATGTGATACCTCCACTAGCAATAGTATCTACCGGTGGAACTGCCTGACTACCTGAAAGCGTCGATATGAACTTCCTTCCCATGTCCCATATAAACCAAATGATCAGAATAATTATAACTATTACCACGATAATCCACACCCATCTATACTGAGTATTCTCCATTCACCTATTAATGATAATACTGAGATATAGAGAGAGGTGAAAGAGATAGTGCTGAGAATAATATAGATATAAGATTGTTTAGAGCGAGATAGTACTGAGAGTACTACGAGATAGTAAAAGGTTATTGAGAATGAGATAGTGTTGAGAGTGAGATAATTATCCGAAGATGAGATCGTGATAGTGATGTGAGATAGAGATGTATGAAAGTGAGATAGAGGATGTTTTCAAACTGATCAAAACATATCAGTGTTTTCTTAATCTCAAATTAAAGATATGTTATGGATCCTACAGTGTTTTTGAGTAGGGACGATGACATTAGAGAGCTAGTAGGATTTGAATATTCCCAGTCTAAGCTGTCACCTCAGCAATCATCATTATACTATGCCACTGGCAGATACGAGAAACTCATTACGGAGAGAGAAATCTACAAGGGGAAGCTATTTGAGAACGTGTCCAACATGGTAGATCCATTCTCAAAGCTCAACCAAGTGTTCATACTTGATCGTGGTGGACTAGTTATGGCAAATCTCGATGCCATATTTGATATCACCCATAGTTCTACCAATTTCGCAGCAAAGAGGGCTATAGGTGATATGGATGGTATGATTTTTATCGATATAGAAGGAACTCCGGGAGGATCTGTACAGTATATCCAATATCGATTCATGAGAAGTAGAGGATTCGGTTTTGCTAAGAGAAGGGGCTACGGAGGGTCTATTGGCTACAATGAGATCGTAACCAATAGGGTTGTTAACAATAGCAGTTTCGATACAACTATAATGGGTGATAGTGGTAATGGTGATGTTGATATAGAATGGGAACTGTTCAGAGAGATAGTGATGAGGAGATATCGCAATGGGGTTGACTTGTGCTCATATCATGATAACACTAAACAGGGAATACTTCTATGCTTGAGCATTATCAGTAAGGGTAAAGATATCGTGATCAAGATGGGAGATACTGTTTCTCACGAAATAGTACTATTAATACACTCTATCTCTGCTCTATTCAAAAAGATATATCTAGTCAGATTAGCATCTTCCAATAAGTTCTCTGGTGATAAATATTTAGTGTGTAAGAGTAGACTGGATGGAGAATTCGGTGAGATAGAACCTACCAGTGAATTTGTAAGATGGATCACGATGATTAATAACTTACATATTGAAGATGAGTTATATTATATTGGAGAAGTTAGGAAGCTTAGTAATGATGATGACTATAGACCTCAACACTCCTATGACTTACTCACAGTATTGACACTATGGCATTTGCCAGACCTTAAATTAAATAAGCTAGTCGGGTATAATCTCGTGTATCGATAAGCTATCATAATCTCGTGTATATTCGATCATACTCCCCCTAGTTTATCGAATTCACTATTAATACACTTTTCACTGTTTAACACAGATTAAAACTGATATATAATCTTAATGTGCATTAAATAGTTAGATAGCATGAATGATCAACTTTCATCGTTGGATAGTATGGAATCGGATCGTAAGCAGATTCTATGTGCTCTCTTGAGAAAACAGTATTACTCTGGATATCTCCTTAAGAATAGATTTAATGATGTTCATACTGTTGTGAAGCTGCTTGGATTGGACGATGACGATATATTCAAGCGTCAATCAAAGAATCAGTATCATTCGAACGATCGTCTTACGCCAAGGATGGCTATGAAAGAGATTATCGTATAATGCTCGATGAAGTTCATACATTTGGCCTATCAGACTTAGATGTAATCTTATGTATTCAATCTAGATCTGAACATGAATGAGATGTACTAATGATATGCTTATATAAAACTTTCATAATGCAGGATCTAGACCTGATTTAGGTATGAGGATATCAAATCGTGAGAATGTTAGATAGTGCTCACATCTATGTTGAGGTACGAGGATGTCTGATCATGCTCACATAAAGACTCTGCTTTAAGTAATAGTATTGATAAGGTATCGTGCTCACACTAAGACATGATCTAGGTGAATCACTGCTTGTGTGAGAATTTTAAATAAACTATGTACTATCCCCAGTTGACGACTCTCTATCCCCAGTTGACGACTCTTTATCCTGCATAGATGACTCTCTGTTCATAGACATTGTCATTTCTTTCAATATCTTCACCTTAGTCTTCCCCATCCTAGCTGCAGCTACTTTTGCCCATGATGATGATAGTTCACATGCATGCCTCACTCTCAGATTAATAAATGGAACATCCTTATTCTTATACTTACATCTCCTCGTAGAGTGTCTCTCATCAAGAATGAACTTACCGTTCTCTATTACGAGTCCATTAATCTTAACTATGCATCCATCTTGATATTCAACATCATTATTATCTATCTTACCTAGATATAGATTTAGATTAATCAATGTTAATAGATCATTGAATTCAGTAATTGTAAGTCCCAATTCATCGACTTTTTCTGATGCGAACTCTATGATAGCTGCTCTTTTCTCACCCTTTTTCCCTCTAACCTGTTTCCACGTTCTAGGCTCGTTAACCTCTTTATGTATAGATAAGAGTGAATCCTTTATCTCACTCTTATCTATCTGTGATAGAATATTAGCCTTTTCTCTTAGGAGACTCATACATCTTGAAGCTACCTCATCTATACTACCCACAAGAGAAACATACTGAGACTTATTTCTATCGTGACATACTAACTTATCATCGTTTACTCTGAATCCTTTAGGTAGCTTGTTCATACTCATCTTAACAAACATCTCCTTCCAGAAAGGATCATCTACCACTGCCTCACACTCCTGAAATAAGGAATGAACTATCACTTTTATTTTCTTCTTCTTCTTGGACTTGGGAGGTTCGTATGGTTGTTCATACCAAGGGATAGTATTGTTGATAGCATAATTACCTGTCATTCTATCGCATTAGACATATATGATCATGCTATTTACTTTTAAAGATAACAGACGGTTTGATAGTTCAATTTGTAAGTATTTATGGCATTGATAGATCTACACTCACTCACATATATATACTAACTTTCACATACACACTGATCAACACTCTCACTCTTACTCTCTCACACTCATTCACTCACTTTCACACACTGATCGAGATACTCACTCTCACATACTGATCGAGACACTAACTCACACACTATAGTTATCAGTTTTTTAAAAAGAACATACATGTATACTCACATGATCAGTCAACTTATACCCGAGAAAGCTCTTACTAAGAGAGGATTAGCAGAAGAGCTTTCTGATGACTTGTATTTAGGTGGAAGAGTACTTGTTCTTCTAATAAACTCATTCTGGGAATTATTCACATGTGACTGAGTCTTCTCTACAGTCAACATATGCTCATACTCATGAGCATTACCTATGAGGTCGAAGGCCACCTGAACCTTAATCATAGAGTTCCTATCGTTCAATCTCAACATTATACCCATGGTCATCTTCTTATACTTTGAGAACTCCCTAGTAGACACCAGATTATACACCTCCTTCATCTGAATAAGAATATTCTGTACATTCTGAGCATTCATGGTACTTCTGATCTCATCATCGATCTCACCATACTTAGTTTCAATAGTCTCGCTAACAACTTCATTATTCTCAAGAATGGTATATTCGAATTTAGTATTGTTATCGTTGGATTTGAATACGCAGGAGAATGTACTACCTGTATAGATTACGTCTGGGAATACTCCTGAGAAGTTGATGCATGAAAGAGATAGTTTAGATCGAATATCTGGAATGGATGTGAGTTCATTATAGTCACACATGTCATCTGTTATAATGTTCGAACATGAGAAATTAACATAAGTGGCTGTGATAATCTCGAAGGCTACTGATTTGAAGAACGGATCAATATCAGTTTCATTATCTATGAAGCTGAAATCTCCAAGTGCAGATAGTATATTACAAGAAGAGTCTTTCTTGAAGCCAGCACATACAATCTTAGTCCTTTTTGGTTTCATAGAGGCTAGATTTCTGAAGCCTTCTTCCGTGAGAATACCATTATTAGGTTGTCCGTCTGAGAATAGAATGATCCATGTCATCTTATTGACCGATTCGATACTAAATGCCAGATTGACTGCTTTTGATATATTGGTCTTACCTCCGGTTGTGAGAGTATCGATATCATCATCAAATATTGTAGCCTTATCATTGAATGTAATAAGGCTAATTGGAATAGTTTCGTCAGGTTTTTGATTGTCATCATCTTCAGGTTTTTGATTATCTTTATTAAGTCCCATCTGCTTCATCTCAATGTCCTTCTCCAAAGTCTTGATCTCTCTATTAATCACATCTCTGAAACTCTTTAAAGATAGCTTAACAGTGTTGATGATGCTTTTCATCGATCCAGAAACATCGATAACCAGAATGATTTCTCTATTGCTGGTGGATTTGATAACATCATTCTGGCCAGTGATTTTCAAGAATGTGTAACGTTCGTCCTGGTACAGATATGATTTAGTGATGATGTCCATTCTTTGATAGAGATGTATATTTATGCACATAGATAGATCAATTTTCCAAAGTTAGTATGATGACACTCATGCACTAACCCATGCACACACTAACCCATACATATATATCTGTACCAGGACGTGAGTGATTTTAAGGTGAGAAAGAGAGCGAAAGAGAGAGCACAAACCATCAGATTATTATCTTCTTGGCAAGATTCGCTCTCTCCTCAGGAGGTTGATATACTACTAACCTATATGCCACAGTCTCTCTCACTGTAGAATTATGTAGTCTATTTTTCCTACATATCTTAATTACATCTCCTGGCAACGCGTCTATTCTCTTAATAGGGGGATCCTGATCCATGACTCTCGGTATATCATCCAATGATATACCCGATTTACTAATAAGTTCCCTAACCTTCTTCTTAGAGAGCTTCACATGCAAGGGAACTAAATCGTTCCTGAATAGATCAAACGAAAGCTCTGCGAATTTGAAGGTGATAAATCTGTATCCCTTACTTGTTAGATCTATTAGTCCTTGAAGAGCTACAGGAGTTATATTATCTTTAAATATCAAGAAGATTATTTTGGTGGTACCAACCTTCTCCTTCATCTCATCCACATCCTTCTTAGCTACCTTGCTTCTTACATAGTAACAGTATTTATTCTTACCACTATATCTACTTATGTATCGTCTGTTTAGAACATGATTTGCAGCTACAAACTCCTCAAACATACCCTTCTGTTCGAAGTTCTCAAAGTAAGATAGTTTATCCTCTTCATCTGTAATGTATCCCTGACGTTTGAGCATAGCAAGCTGATAATACTTAACCTTGTAAAGCTCATTCATTTTACATACACAACGATCATTTATAAGAAGAGACTTTTAAATTATACCTTCATCAATACAAGTGAACACAATACTAATATTGATGATGAAGGTATAATCTCTTAGGATGATAGTTCCCTGATGAATAAGATCAGCTTTCATCGGGAACAATTATTCTAATGGTTCTTGAGCAATTGATTAGAGATTCGGGTCTGTATTGATTTCTTATAATATATACTATCTGACCAGGGTTGCCGTTCAATCTTTTGATACACACATCAGACACATATACCCTAGCAAGATCACTAGGCTTCACATTTGAGTTCATCTTGAAAAACTCCTTGGTCTGCTCCTTTGAATAGAGAATATGCTTGGGAACGAGAGAGTTGTCGAACGGATCATACAATAACTCTTGATGTCTGAAGTGATTGAATGTGTATGATGGAAAGTCTTTGAGTGCATGCTTAGTATCGGCTCCAAGTTTACCAGATGAGATAATTATCACATTCTTGATCTGTCCTATCTCACCAAACATCTTCCTAACTTGATCAACAAGTACATCGCCTGATAATGAGTCAGATTCGTTGATGTAGTAACATATCTTTCTGATACCCTTATCATTCGTGTAGATCTTTGTGAGAGCTTGAGGTATGGTGATCCTCTTACTCCTCACCTTATCTTGATAATAGTTCATGAAATCATCTTTCATACCATCCTTATCATAATACTTAAAGAATGTGAAGTCATATTCTTCTGATTGATATCCTTGATATTGCATCATTCGAATCTGATTGTACTTGATCTTATAGTAGGTTGTTTTTGTGTAATCGTTGATATCAACGTCGTAGTCCATCCTGCTTTAGCTCTTATTCTCAGGACATAATTGAAGTTAGATCGATTTTGATTACTCTCACACCAATATCTAATAGTGATCACTACCTATGCTAGGCTATAAAGGATGTTTGATAGTGATCACATCAAGGCCTGATTTTAACACAATGTATACACACGCGCAAGCGAGTATGATCAATAATATATTATTTAAAGATATATCACTATATTAGAAAGTACTTGTTAGCATGATCACACAGAATTATAAGTGATAGGATAATGATATCTGTAAATAAATTATCCACAGACGTTATAACAGAGATCTACTCTTACTTGACTATCAGAAGTATATCGAATATACTTGTTGTAAGCAAACTATTCAATATCAAGAGTGATATCTTATGGAGAATATTTATGAAGAGTGAGTTCGGAGTTGAGAGGAAGATATGTAATTCGTGGAAGGATACTGCTATACTACTATCACAATGTAATATGATTAATATGAGTAAAAGATGGATCGATGGAAGGACATATCATGAAATATACACTGATAGCTTTACCTATCCCAACTACTTTGATATAGTTGATTACAATAGAAATAGTAGTGTGTTCTATCAACCAAGTAATATTATCGATGAGAAGACGGCTAGAGAATACGTTATCAAACATTATCCAAAGACCAATCTAGATGCATTCAGAATATACTATGATAATGTACCTACTCAGAGTGATAGACCCAACTATGTACTTACTCAGAGTGAGATACTTGCTCATGATGATAGAAAAGTATTCTACCGTCGTTTCATGACTAGAGAGATGGTGGTATTGAGTTGTGCTCATTCTCATGTTATACCTTACGATAGAATGACCATACCATCAGCCTTACAATTTCCCATTATAGATTACGATGGTGTTAATCTTTTCATGGCAGATCCCATCTCATATGTTATGTGTTACAGTCTAGTACCTCATGACAAACTACTCGAAATAAGCTCATCAAGGTGCGGAGCGACGTCTCATACTAGGATCACATCCGACGTTAAGAGTGAAGATCATTACATGAGGCTAGTAAAGAGTAGATATGGGGTTGATAAAATGTATGGAACATCTTGGACAGATACGCACTATCTCTTCTCAGGAACAAATATGATTAATCTTGGTAAGAGGTGGATAGATGGCAGAACATATTATGATATCCTAAATGCAAATGAGATTCACCTAGGATCAACATATCTATTTCCAAGCAGTGTCATAAATCAGGCAAGTGTTTTATCTTTTGTCAATGTAGAGGTCAGTAAACATAAGACCGTCGATAAGTTCAACGATTTTAAGAATATGTACGGAATTGACATTAGAGATAGGGCTGCTATTGAATATCATCTACGAGCAATAACTAGAGAGTTTGCAATCGTTAATCTTGCTATTACTGATCTCAAGAGTGGTATGATTGATATAGGATATAAAGGGACTCTCAAGGAGAGAGCGATATTTAATAAGATTAAGACAGCCTGTGTTGACCCTGTACTACTAGTAGCTTCATATAGTAGGTATAATAATACTAATATCTCTGAACTTGCTCTATCCTTTATGAAGTGATCATACGCTTGAGATAAGATGTGTACATATAACTGTGATTATGTATATTAAAAAATCAGTTACATATTAAATGGAGGGAGTAGATGTTATCATAGTATTGCCTCTATTGCTCGTTTGAAGTGTTTTAAAACCATTCACATCTATATTCATTCCTCAGACTGCAGTTTTTCAACATAACATCAATGAGTCGAGTCTTAGTAGCAGTCTATATTTTAAATCTCTTGACATTAATTCAAAAACGACAGTCCACAGTTACCAGATAACCATCTTTGATCCCAAGTTCATCTAATTTCGCTAACACATCACAGTCCCATTTCCCATGCAAGAACATCTCTTCTGAGTAAAATGGTTTGTGTGGATTAATAAGCAGAATTCGAGGTGTTAAATCTAGTTTGAGTTTTCTGAATTCGGATATCTCTATGACATTATCTCCATGATATTTGTCCCACCTTCTTCCAATCTCCCAGTAGTCCCAAAATGCTACTGGATTGCAGGATTCTATCATGTTATCAAAATTATCAATAAGAGGATCTGCATTAGAAAACATATCATTACCATTACTCTCTTTACCTATGATGAACCTTTTCTCCGATGGACGAAGAACTGTTGGAAGATCTTCCAGTTGCACATCTTCGAAAAGTTTATCATCCTCTTCATCATATGGTTTCATGTATTCTTTGACCAAGTTTTCCACCTCGTTCCAATTTTTGATATCAGTTTCTTTAGGCAGATAGATTTCTAAGTGATAATGCATGTTTTGGTATCTTATTCAGATCTGCAAGATACATCATTTTTGATGTTTTAAAGTACTCTCATCAACACAGTATTCACCTTGTTAGTGTCTAATATGACAGGATTTCAGAAATTAGATCATCTTTGAGCAAACTGAGCATCTTTACCATAAAAGTGGCGAACAAAAGTCAAGAATGGTTTCTCAAAGTTGTAATTCGATTTAGCTGAAATGTCGTAGTATCCCAGAAGTTCAAGATCACGATGCATAGTAATGTCTCCTGATTTCACCTTGTATATTGGTACTAGTGTAGGTGATGAGCTTGCAGAATGATGAGAACGTAGGTATAGTATTTGCAAGGCGAGGGGTTTATCCTTTCCATGATCCAATAAGTATAGATCAAAAGGTATAGACGAAGGGATATTGATGATCCTATCACTAGTAGATTCTTACAGTTAGTAACATCTCTGAACTTACGTTATTCTCCATATCTCAAGTATATGTGTGATGATCAAATGTATATGTAGCTGATAATTTGATCAAGTGTATATATTAAAAATCATCAACATATTAAATGGATGGAGTTCATGTTATCATAGTATTAGCTCTATTGCTGTTTGTTATCATATTCGCAGGTGTAGTGTATTGGCTGATCAAGGCTGAGAGGTGGGACTTCGCTCCATACATTCAGCCAGATCCAACCTCGACTGATGCTTGGTTTAGAATCCATGGTAGTGTTACCGAGAAGCCTATAGTTGGTACTCCTTGCTCCCAAGAGTCAGATTGTACTTCTGGAATAGCTCTCACTTGTAGTACTAGCGTTGGTACTTGCTTAAGTATTAAAGGAGGCTCATGTGTATTAACGGATGATTGCATTGATCCTAACACTTGCGTCAGTAACATTTGTACATGATGAACGACTTTTAATTAAAAGCTATTCATCGTGTTATACCTAATCTTAAACATGAATGTGAAGATTACTCTGTTTTTCTAATTCAGCTTTCCATTCGATTGAATCTACATCATCCATAAACAGATAATTTTACTTTAAATAGATACTAACTAAGGTTCTTATCCTCTCTAGAATATTATCATCACCATAATCGTCATCATATTCAAAATCCAGTATCCACTTAATACTTATCTTCTTCCGAGGATATAATTCAGCTACCCTCTCGAACAGGCTAATGAAATTCACATAAAAGTATCCATGGTTAAGATAAGATGTAGTGTAATGAAACTGGAAGAACGCCTTGAAGATGATTTCAATCGCAAAGAACTCTTTTCTTTCCCTGAGAGCATGATCAACGAGACTCTTTTCAAACACATCAATGAGATATTTAACAGCATAGTCATCTTTCATGCAATAATCGATACCATCATCAATATTATCCCAGAATAAGTTACTCTCAATGTACACTTCTTTCGCTTTATTTCTCCAACTCTCATTCCTCTTCTTGACTATGCTGTAGTCTTCCGAGAGCTTGTTCTTCCATAGAGATTCCGATTTACAAACTCTATCAAATAAATGATTTGTAAGGTTCTTTCTAGATATCTCTCCAACATCGAGATAAGTGAATATCAATTGAAGTGTATCCGTACTTGTACTGTCCATTTTGACATCTCTAGATTGACATGTTATATTCATCAGTTTTGCGTCGCGTATACCTTGAGATATTTTTAAAATTTAGAGTACTATTACTATCATGAACATTATTATAATGATAACTAGAACATATTCTTTGCTCAAAAATGATCTAATCAAATACTTGTCTTATGACTGCAAACATAGTCCTCTCTCATCAAAATGTCCGACGAGAAAGACCCCACAATAGAGGATATTCTACGACGGCGCCGTATGAACATTGCAGATCTTGAAAGTTCTTCTGATACCACAATTAGAGAAATACTAATTTTGATCAATCCTGCGGAGATATCTAAACTCTGTGCGACGAGTCGAAAGTTCAATCGTATCTGCACAGATGTATCTTTCTGGAGAATGAAAGTGAAACGAGATTACGGGATACAAAGAATGTATGGATCTACTTGGAAGAAAACAGCTATCAATTTGTTCAAAGTGAACATGATAAATCTGAACAAAGAATGGATTAATGGAAATACTTATGTTGAGATAGTGAAAGAAGCACTGGAACAGGAAAACTCTTTTGTGTATCTACGAAGATTACAAGGTGAATATTATCCAGAAAGTATACCTGGTCGATCTGCTTTCGATGGAAAGATATTCATTCCAAATGGGGATATGCAAAATCAGATAGCTAATCAGATGAATAGAGAGTTCACTGATGAGGAAATTGAAACATTGAAGAGTACATTCACTCCAGAATTTGCAATAATCTATCGTGCATTTTTCGAAATTGAAGAGAGTTATGCTATACCTCTTTCACGGCAGGCATATTTCGATGATAACATTCAGTTTGATGAAATTTTAGCTCAAATCTTACAACCTTTCATCGATGTTTATCCCTACATCATGTTATTTAGTTCTTTATCAAATGATGAGTTGGATGAAATAAGTGATTATGATTAATGTTATATGTGTAATTGAAGACACTTTTAAAAACATAATGAAGAATAAGTGTAATAATATCTCCAATCGACTGAACTTATATCATTCATAAATAGATGATCATACTTTAGATAAATAGCATCCAAAATCTTTATTTTTATAGGATATGTTACAACTAGTTCGTCGCATTCATCTTCACATCCACTTTTACAATAATCTTCATGGACTAAATCCAATATCCACTTAGTACTTATCTTCCCCTGAGGAGATAAAGAGGCTACTTTCTTAAATAAGCTAATGAAATTCCTGCACGTGTATCCAGTAAAAATGTGATATTTGTAATCAAATCTGTTGATAAAGAATACTTTAAAGATGAGTTTGATTACAAAGAACTCTTTTCTTTCTCTGAGAGCATGATCAGCGAGTTTCTTCTCAAACTTATCAACTAAATCTTTAGTACTTAAATTACCTATCATGTAATAATCGATATCATCATCGACATTTTTCCAGAATAAGGTACTCTCGATGTACACTTCTTTTGCTCTGCTTCTCCACGTTTCATTCTCTTTCTCAGTTATGCTGTAGTCTTCCGAGAGCTTGATCTTATGCAAAACTTCTGATCTGCAAACTTTATCAAAAAGATGATTTGTAAGTCTCTTTCTAGATATTTCTCCGACATCGAGATAAGTGAATATCAATTGAAGTGTATCCTTACTTGTATTGTCCATTTTGACATTTCCAACTTAACATTTTATATTCATCAATTTTATGGAAAGGAGTGTAAGCTAGTTATGTAGCACATTTGAAACATTTTAAAAATTCAGAGGTACTATTAATTATCATGCATCTTCTTGAACATACTAATTAGAGCATAAGTCTCGATGTTCCTTTAGTCTTTGATAGTTTTAAAAGATGATTGCATCGATCCTAACACTTGCATCTGTACATACTAAAACTACTAAAAGCGTAAGCTCATCTTTAAAGGTACCGTCAGCTCCAAATATTATGATTTAAATAATAAGTTTGAATCAATTTTAGAGAATTTCTTTGTCAATTCCTAGAAGAGAAACACCAAGACAAAATCCGTGTCCGAACGGATGCTTCGGATCGTTCAGCATGATTTTCATATTTTCAACAGTAACTAATATGGTACTATTCTCAATGAAATCATCACTAACACCGTATTTTTCTTTATAATAAGAAAGACTAGCTTCTATCGGGCCATCCACCTCGATTATGAGAAGATTCACTCCACGTTTCAGCATATCATGTAAATCATGATATTGTTGTTTCTTCTTTACTAACTGACAATATTTTGGGAGATAGACTTGTTTTCTCGATTCTATGTAATTGAGTAATTTTCCATCCACTATTCCGGTATTATCATTCTTCATTTTTTCCAACATCTCATCTGTAAGAGAACCAATGCAAGAACTTCTTGCCTTCTTGGAGAACCCTACCGGATATCGAATGGCATCTTTACAGTTCATACCTTTAGCTCTCCAATTCAACAATTCTGGTGTGATACATCCATTACGTAAGTGAATTTCTGCTGGATGATTCCATATTACTCTTTTGTCCCATCTTGAGTAACGTTGTATAGATTTTGGAATTGAAGGATAAACTTTGCAAAATTGCCAGTAATTCTCAAAATTTTCTATTTCATAAGGCCCTAATGAACCATATCGGGTTGATTTAGTCAGAACAACCGCTGGTTTAAATCCTTTGAATGTAGGATCTATGTATTTTCCTCCTTTAAGGTATTTTCTTGTTCCTACTCGAATTTGTACATCTTTTGGTAAGTCTACCAAAATGTCGTCTATCTTCTGTTCATTCATTGTTTCAGTGACGCTCAGCCTTTGTTTTCTACTCGGATGAGAACTGTATTAGATCAATTTTAGAAACCTGTATGTGATCAGGTGAGTGAGTATGCATATATAATCAAAATTGATATCAATTGGGAATATTGGTTCGTAAGCTCAAATACTCTGTGTAAGAGTGATGGATAAGTTCACTAAAGGTCTCATCTGCTTTATAGCACTCACTATCACATCTACTATTTACTCTAGTGTTTACCTCAGTACTGTTGACTCTACATCAGATAACAAGTCTGATAAGTGTCCAATCATTCCAAGGAAAGACACTTACAAGATTAATAAAGTTGTTACTGCGAGATGGCAATGGACATATCTCAGAGGGAAGTATAAAGTGAAGTGTAGATGTATCAGCATAAATCATGATGCTGACGTATTCTATAAGGATAAGCTAGTGGCTAGAACAGACGCAAAAACTCTATCTTTCACATCAGAGACTCCTATCCTCGACTGCAAGAACAAGCAGATGGTTATGATGAATACAGGTGATGCTGAAAAGACTTTGATCAATCAAAATAACATCAAGGTAAGCTATCTGTTTAGATCGAATGATGGTGAGATCATAGCATATTCCGATGCTAAACATTTTATCACTGACAATATCAAAATTAAGGACATTGAGGGTGAAACCATAGCTAATCTTAAGAGGAACAAACTGAGTACTAAGTGGGCATGGACAATAGATGTAATTAACCAGAATCACACTATGTCAGATCCAGCTATTCTCTTAGCCATAGCAGGTAAGAGATCCTTCAGTGAGAATAAAGGTAAGGCAGATACGTGTAATATTATATTCTGGCTTTTCTTCATAATATTCTTAGTGTGTTGGTTTATAATATTCTCTATCTTAGGCATATTACTCTATGATTACTGTGGCAGCCGGAAGAAACAAAGTGTCAGGAAAGTGAAACCTTTTGCTCTTACAGTGATTAATGATGGTATGTACGGTAAAGAAGAATTGTCGATGAGAGAGAGCATTTAAAACTTCCCTCCAAGCTTGGGAGGAATATCTCTAATATAATAGAGAGTCATACAGTTTGTCTGATTCGATCTCATCGCATAAAAATGATCTAATATCGATAAGATAGAATCAGATAAACTAAATAACGCTCTATTATAAAGATGTCGGCTGAGAATAGGGGAGCGATATTCTTATGTATCGTCATAATACTTACCATTATCACATCTACCTGTTACACAATAGTTTATTTGAGTATAGTAGACTTTACTTCTGACAAATGTCCAACCATCCCCAGAAAAGATTTTTACGAGATCGAAGAAGTAGAAGATGCTAAATGGAGTTGGAAATATGCTAAGGGGGATTACAGAGTACAATGCAGATGTATCAGCATAAATCATGATGCTGACGTGTACTATAAGGATAAGTTAGTTGTCAGAACTGATGCAAAAACTCTATCATTCACCTCAAAAACTCCCATCCTTGACTGCAAGAACAAGCTGCTCATTCTCATGAAGATAGATAACTCTTTCGATAGTAAGACAGCTAATAAAACAGTTAGCTATGAATTCAAGTTAAAGAATGGTAACGTTATTGCATATGCAGATCCTAAACGCTTCCTATCTGACAATATCAAGATCAAGAACATTGATGGTAAGATAATAGCTAGATTGGAAAAGGTAAAACCATTATGGAAGATATATGTATATGACCAGAATCACACTATGTCTGATCCAGCCATTCTTCTCGCCATAGTAGGTAAGAGATCGTTTAGTGAGTATAAGGGTAAGATAGATGCATGTAACACTATGTTCTGGTTCTTCTTCATTATAGCCATAGTCTGTTAGTCAATCATATTCATCTTAGGTTCGATAGCTGGATGTTGTAATATTTCCAGAAATGACATTCCTAAGAAACACAGATCTATCGCTCTTACTATTGTGACGCACGAGTAAGATCATACATTCATCTATGTGAGTTCTCATTCACACTCATTCACTCTCTCATTCTAACATGTATTCACACTCATAATAAACTAGTATACTCTCATCATTCATGATTAGAGTTTTAAAAATACCCCCAAGCTATGTCTGGGCAAATCTGAACTCGAAACCTTGTGTGCTACTTGATCTACGACAGGCAGTTAAAATCCTCTGATATGATATTCCCAGAGTCTTAGAGGCAGAGTTGGAGCTTCTGAAATTAGCTATGAGCTTTCCTTCTAAGCTCAATTGAACAATAGGTCTTCTCCTCGTACGTGTGCGGTCTTTATCCTCCGAATGAACAAATCTAAAGTAGCATCTTTTTCTCTGTCTTGTTGTAATACCTTTGCACATTCTAGATATTATGATGGGACGGATGGATTCTTCTCTAGATGCTTCACTTATAGAGGAGTATGTTCGTATGAGGTTATCATTCTTATCAAACATATTAACAGGAGATGTTCTTTGTTTAGCTAGATGTTTCTTAATCTTATTGATGTCAGAGTATGTCCACCTGTAACCTCCAGCACTCGTCTGCACTGTACCTTTACAGGCTTGAGAGATGTTACATATGGAAATCTTAGTGGCATCGTATGCAGCACTCATACTCGTGAACTCTTTAACATAGATACCTCTCATAGTATATTGAATAATTGGTATTCTGAGGCAGAGTGGTTTATCTAACGACATTGATTACTCCTCTTGTATCTTCTCTCACTCTCACTCAAAAGAAGATCAGTTCTGGATCTTGTCTCACACTCACACTAGGTCTTGTCTCATCCAGGTCTTGTCTCACACGCGCACTCACTCAGATCTTGATGCTAAATATTGACGCGAAGTATTGATAGAACTTTATACACTAATAATAAACATGGCGGAATTGACCATATTTTACACTGTTCTATTAATCTTCATAGGTATTATACTGATAGTCTGTGGCAGCTTAGGAGTCAATCTATACAACAGGACTAAATCAAGTGCTGATAATGTAGCCAAGAATGAAGATATATTCTTCATTGTAACGATCACTATTGGAATATTGACACTTCTGGTACCCGTAATTGTCTTCATCTATCGTCAAAGTTCAAAAGCTGCTACCGTTACTTCTTAGCCGCTTAAAACATAATATACATGTTATCTAGATTGATATCATTCGAAATTGACATATTATGTTATCAAAGAGGGTAAATGTACTGTAAAGATGACTAATAGATGTAGAGGTGAAATTTTAGCGAAAGTTAGGTGCAAAAGGAAGATCAAAGGAAATACCTACTGTTATTCTCATGTAGATCAAAAGCCATATAACGATAAATGTCCAGTGTGTTCGGAGGATGGAGACATAATACTTGAATGTAGACATCTTATGTGCTCTGATTGCTATCATAAGACGATAATGATCAAACCTCAATGTCCCATCTGCAGAGCCAAGGTTAACATCAATAACAAACACTGTATGTTATGTTCAATGGTTGATCTGAAATCGAGGTTGTCTATGTTACCTCAGGGTGATGATGTTGTAGTACTACTATTAACGATAAATGGTATCTAATCTTAAAAGTGATCATTACATATAAAGATAATCTTTTCAATGTTGGAAAGGATTCTCAGCGTCGTACACAAGCATTCATAGGCTTTCAGTATAACACGCTGCTCTAACTCGCTCCCTAATTAGTCTTTACTATTTGAATAATGATCACTAATAGTACTATAGTATCAGCTCATATCAATATTAAGAGGAACGATAATGTGAATTACTTTGAGCATGGTAAAAGATTTTTATTGATTGATGCATGCAAGATAGTGTTCATGGATAGAGTCAACATCAACATCTTTAATGAATATCAAAATGAGAAGACCATATTTATTGTTTTTGAGAAAGAGGATATGTTGATGTGGAATATTGCTGGAAGTACTAGACTACCTTCGGTTAGGGATAAACAGAAAGATACTAAAGAGAACATGATGCATCTAAATACCAAGACAGAGTGGATGAGAAGAGCAATAGAAATTGATCCATTCAACACGGCTGATTTCATATGGATAGACTTTGGAATATCGCATATGATAGGTGACTTGGATGCTGTTCCCAAATTGATCACTCGAATGGGTAGAACTAAGACAATCAGCGATAAGATAAGAATCCCTCAGATATGGACCCATTTCGATACTGGAACCTTACTGGATCAGATATCTTGTTTCTTCATAGGGTGTGTATTCGGAGGAAACAAAAAGACATTGATTAAGTTTAATCAATTGGCGAATGATATGTTTAGAAAGGTGGTGGTGATGGAGTACATCATATGGGAAGTCAATGTGTGGTATCTTGTTTACATGCAAAATAAACATATGTTTGATATGTACATCTCTGATCATGACATATCTATGCTTCAAGCATACTGATCAACTATGGTGGGTTTATCATTCTTACGTCAGATGTATGATGATGATCAAAAATGCGAATGTTTAAAACTTACATATCAATATACTATCTTATGTGTAAGTTTTAAAAACTGTTGAGAAAATGAATTATATCTATCTATCGATTAAGAAAGATGAATTTATTATTATATTTGACATGTAATGCAGCTGCATTAATGATATGTTTCTTAGCTTTTGTTAATTATCACAAAGATTTATGTATCCATTTGGCATACGTATTTTTATTTATTATGTTATCAGGTCCTATTGTCAATCTTGTATGTCTTAAATCGAATATTTGCATCTCATTTTTAGAGATTCCACAAAACATCTTTTAAAAAGTGTGAGAAGCTTATGATATGTCACCATACCAATCGATAGTAATTCTACTAGGAACTTCCTTTACCGGATGCAAGAAGCTTCCACAGTAATTTTCACACAGTGAGTTGTTTCTGTTACACTTGTATATATCCTGCTCAATATCATGAACATGTGAAAAGAAGTAGAAGATGGTATCTTTGTTGTATATGAAGATGAATTGTACAGTTTTGACAGTGATCATATTTGATATATCACGCACATTATTACAGGTTACAGTACAGGTCTTGATATTTTTTGATGATATCATCTCAAATAGTTTTCTCCAATAGATGATTATATGTGTAAGAATGTTATCTCTTAATTCGCCAATCCACATATTTAGATATCCAACGAATGAAGATATCGTGTCCATATTGTGAATCTTCCCTGTAATCCAATCTACATAAATGTAACCAGAATTATGTTCACAATCAACATGACATATATAATACTTCTCTTCTAGTTTGGGACCTGTCAGAAGATTCTCTGAGCTACATATGTATCCATCCTTCTTACCTATTCTTTCGAATACTCCTCTGGGGTGATCTGAATAGCAAATGAACACTCTATTTTGACATTTTCTAACATGGATGAATGTTACTGTGATGTAGCATGAGTGTTCAACTTTGTATTTAGTATCAAGATAAAGAGGATCTGTGATGAAGTTCGATACAATATAGTTAATGTTATTATCCTCATCATCTTCTTTTGCCTCATATGTAGCAATGTTGAGAAATCCAGCGATGCAATCTTTCCAGGTTGTGCGAATGTGTTTAATATTGAGCTCAGATAGCTCATACTCTTTCATTTTGGTCACATACTTATCTGAGATGTTACGTGAATGCAAAGTAATGCTCATGTGTGAATGCAATGTAACCCTTGTGTTCCTATATATCCGAGTTTGATTAGATCATTTTAAATCTATCCTCATTAAATGATCTAATTCATTAATCTAGGTTACTCACACTCATGTCGATAGGCAATCTAGCACCCTTGAGGTTCATCAGTGATGAATTCAGAAGATTAGGTATCGATGCTTACCATAATAAGGATAAGATTAATATGAATATTATCGATCAGAGAAAGCTACAGGAAGAGATATTGGAAACTTATGATCCATGTGATGACATTAAAGATGATATGTCTTCATCCATGTCCAAATTCAGATCTACCAAGTTCGAACACCTATTGGCATATGATTTCTACAATGCCAATGTAATGAAGGCTGCTCAGTGTATCAACAGAGCATACTTCTCTTCAGAAGCATATCCTTACGAAGAGAAGATAAGGAAGTGGTTTACATCGATGAAGCAGATAGGATCACCATCTGCATATGGTACGGCTATGCAGGCTGACATAGCCGATAGGCAAGCTATCTACATAATCAAAGCACCTAAAGATATACAGGTTGATCTGCTCCATGAGTACATAATTGGTATTTATGGTCTTAATAAGCTCAGATATTACGTCCCTAACTTCGCATACATACTAGGAGCTTTCAAGTGTAATGCTCCCTACATTCAGAAGGACAAAAGAATAAGTGCAGTGTGTTTACCTGATTCGAAGAATAAGGTGACGTATGTGGTATATGAACGTATCTATCCTGGAGTTGAATTAAGCAAGTACATATTGTTCTGCTCCGAGGAAGACTTCCTATCGATCTGGCTTCAGCTATGTTACTCACTGGACCTCGCACAGAGAGATATGAGGTACAATCATAATGATCTTCATACTGAGAATGTTATAGTTAGGTCTATGCCTCAGGAAGTGTCTATACATTATCGATATAGAGATACTGACATATATGTCAGGACAAGAAGTATAGCTACTTTAATTGACTATGGGCTTAGTAGGCTCGATCTGAACTACAAGGGTAGAAAATATATCATAACGGATGCATCAATGTACTCCTATAAACCTTTCAGCTTCTGCTCGCTCAGAGATATTTTTAAATTGCTTTCGTTTTGTGTGTACACTTTAGTGGGGAAGAATGCTCCAGCTAGCGGAATCATAGTAAAATTATATAAGTTCTTCTATGATGGATCCAATCTCGTACACTACATCACTTCTATGAGGAAGAACTATTTTAGTTATTACAGGTGGGAGGGTAATGTGAGTGTGAATCTTGATATCTATATTGATTGGATACATCAAAATTTTGATGTTAATAGAATAGTATCTTGGAAATACAGAGATGCAAGAATTAGACTGCTAGCCTGCGATCATAAGTGTATCAGCAAGAGAGGTATTATTTCACTTCTAGATGCATTCGGTGAGTCATCTAGACCTAAAGATCTCATTGATCTATATGATCATGTATTCAGACTTAAGTCGAGATCGGGGTCAAGATCATATCCCATAGAAGCTTATCTCGCATCTAATCTAAATCTTTTCCTGAGTGAGGTTAATAAGGCTATTGATATGCTTAATAATGTACTAGCATACTCTAGAAGTAGCATCTTCATGAGATGGAATCTGTCTAAACAAGAGACCTATACTCATGATATCAACTTTATGTTCGATAAAGATTTCATTAGTAAGTACAGAGAATATGTAGACATATTCATGAACATGATAGATGAATTCACCACAGCGAAGAGTTATCTAGATATTATCATTATGCTACTACCTTACATATCTTCAGATATTAAGAAAGATGTTGATAGATCAATCTTACTGAAAGATGCAACCGATAGGGTGAATGAGCTTATTAGGAGGATAAGACTTGATATCGGTTTTGTCCTAAGTGTGCCTAATAATAGGTTTACATCGAAGGAATCTCAGTGGTGGATTCAATCGTTTACCCAATTAAGCAGTATATTGCCTTGAGTTTTAAAACATCACTACTAATGTATACGATCTTATTCGAACATGATGAACTTGTATGAACTTACTAGAACGTGGTGAAATCATTGTATCTCTTACTCGAACGTGGTAAAATCATATGCGTAATTCATGTATCTCTTGGTATATCTGATAGCGTCCGCTAGGTAAAGATGATTCTTTTCATCAGACAGATCCTTCATCCTAAAAATGTCAGCATCATCTATACTTTGTAATGCGTTCGTGTACAAAATTACGTTTCGTAAGACAGTAGGTCGATCTGATGTTGATAACATCATCTCTAGAGTACCTTTATCGATGAGAATATCAGCATCTAACTCCTTGATGAACTCGTCAATATTATTGTTGTCATATAACATATTCTGTCTTAGTCGATAGAGATTGTCCGTAATGTTTACCTGATCATTATCCTTGACATTCTTTATGACTTTCGTAAGCAGGCTAAGATTAAGATACTCAATTCGATCGATCTTAAGGATAGTGTTTATTTCTTCATCGTCTAGCACGAGTCTAACTCTCTTGAGTTGGTTCTTGAGCCTATCTTTGACTGACATATTTATTTACTCTATCGCGAGATCTGTCTATTATGTCTCGAGACCTATCTACTCTGTCGCAAGATCTATTTCTTGTTACTATCATTTTTAATGATCATTATACTTACGTGAGTATGATAAGGTTATCTTAGTACTTTCTTTGTATGTCTGTCAGAGTGATAGTGATCTTGACAGAGTGATCAGAGAGTTAAACAATAACTTACAAAGTATATAAACTTGTATCATATACTTCTAAAAGATGAGTAGTTTAGAAGAGATAATTGATATATATTTTCATAAGACGTCAGACGAGGATAGATGGAATCTATCGATTGCACTGGTCAACATACCCAGACATAAGAACTTCTCTCTGTTCAGATGGTACAAACACACTGTTAACAAGATATTAACCTCAGATGAGACTAATTATGTATCTGGCTTCGTATGCTTCGTAGGCTCGATTCTCTTTGGACTGGCCTGTGATAATGACTTAACATGCATTGATGAACTATTCAGGTATTCCACTCTCTACATACTACTAGATCATTATCTTGATGATCCTACTAATGAAGATAGTGGCAAGAGAAGACTAATTAAGCTACTCACCAAGATCTTCGTCAATATTGGAGATAACCATTATGATAATCCCAACCTAGATGCGAGGGAGATAGATATGATAGCTAGTTTTAATCTTATTCTTAAGAAGAACCCTGATGTTAGATCTAGTTTGGCAATGATATTATCTAGTGAAATAGGTGGATACAGGCTTCAATCTGATCACAGTCTGACTAGAGAAGAGTATTTATCGATAGCTATAAATAAGGGTGGTCATTCACTTAATGCTATCGAGGCTATTCTTAAGATGCCTATTAGTACTGGTGCTTTTAATCTAGGGGCATGTATTCAACTAGATGATGATCTTAGAGATGTAGCTTCTGATATGAGAGACAACATTAATACTATCGCCACTCACGATCTTGTCACTACTGGTAATCTAGATGAGTTAGCTCTCTATCAGGGAAAGAGGATACATGCTTTAGAGGAGAGATTTGTAGTGTTCAAGGTGGTACTTATGGGTATGCT
>SDBS01001463.1_pt1 | contig 23857 bp, 21 predicted proteins | sample 2277091 | NCBI WGS metagenome assembly SDBS01 (sample SAMN10404972, study PRJNA504765) | marine sediment metagenome | isolation source: marine sediment core GS10_PC15, 163 cmbsf | place: Arctic Ocean: Southern Knipovich Ridge | collected 2010
CCCTGGTATTTGAACGTAACGATACCGGTCAAATCACACATTTTAAAAAACATGGTAATTATTTCAGTAAAATTATCCGGTAGCGACGCTTTTGGAGTACTGCCTGTTAATCCCAGGGACTGAAAGCATCTTCAATATGCTCGATGGTGAAATCACCTGATTCTCCTGTCAACAGAATGATGTCAAACCTGACTCCCTGATCGAGTTTTCTTTTCAGTATGAAGGCATTGGCAGCGCTGATCAGGTGCCGCTGTTTCTTTCGGTTGATATGTTCTTCGAGACGTTCCCCGCCGATGCTCTTTCTGACCTTAACCTCAACAATAATGATCCTGTCATCCCGGCTGGCAATGATATCGATCTCCCTGTGCCGGTGTCTCCAGTTTCTTTCCAGGATGGTATACTTTTTTTCTTCCAGATAACTGGCAGCAAGCTCCTCTCCTTCCTTCCCAATTTCCAGGTGTTCAGCCATAAATCAGGGTCTGATCAATCGATATAAGTTAGCTGGCTGCCGTTCTCAGTCACTTCAATGGATACCTGCCTTCCCAGCACCATGGCCATATTCCCCTCCACATGCCCTGCCGGAAAATCAAAACATATCGGGAAATCGTATTCCTCAACCGCAGCCCTGATAATCTCGGTCGCATCCATCCCGAAAGGCACCTCGTTATCATGCATATCTGTCAATCCGCCAACAACCAATCCGGCCAGGTTCTCCAGCATACCTGACAGCTTCAGATTCTGCATCATCCGGTCGATATGATAGAGGTATTCATCCACATCTTCCAGAAATAGAATGGCCCCACTGGTTGGAAACTGGTAGGGTGTACCCGTCAGGCTGTACAGCCCAGAAAGATTACCCCCCAGCAGGATGCCACTACTCTTCCCCTCCCTGTTCAGGGAATGAGCCGAGACAGTATAGGATGGCAATTCTCCCTTCAGGATCCGGAAGAGGCTTGCCGCTGCAGGGTTATCCGTATCTGTCACATCCTTGAGTGTATAAGGCATGGCGGCATGAATGCTGGCCACCCCTATCCTCATTTGCAGGTAGGCATGGAGGGCAGTTATATCACTGAAGCCAACCACCCACTTGGGATGCTCTGCAAAACCCTTCAGGTCAATTTTACTTAGCAGGCGTATTGCCCCATATCCCCCGCGGGCGCAAAAGATGGCTTTGATATCCGGATGATCCAGCATCTGCTGAAGATCATTGAGCCGGTCTTTGTCCTCCCCGGCAAACTGGTGGTGCCTGGTATAAATGGATCCTGTCATAGCTTTTAACCCTTCCTGTTCCAGTACTGACAGGAAATTCTTAATGTCTTCGGGATCAACCCATCTGGCCGGTGCAGCAATGCTTACCAGGTCGCCGGGCTTTACATATGGAGGCAATTGCATCATTGTATTAAAATAATCAAATATTCGGAAATGACCATTATATTTGTCAGGTCTTTATTCACCCTGACCTAAACCGATCATTTACAAAATGAAAAAAACCAAACGCCATCTCATTACAGCCGCCCTTCCTTATGCCAATGGACCCGTCCATATTGGACATCTTGCGGGTGTTTACATCCCGGCAGATATTTACTCCAGGTACCTTAGGCTGAAAAAAGAAGATATTATTTTTGTTTGCGGTTCCGATGAACATGGTGTACCCATTACCATCAAGGCCAGGCAGGAAGGTGTCACTCCTCAGCAAATCGTTGACCAGTACCACAGGATGAACAAGGATTCCTTTGAAGATTTTGGGATCACTTTTGACATTTATCATCGCACATCCCACCCCACCCATCACCAGACAGCTTCTGAATTCTTCAAAACATTATATGATCGTGGTGAATTCGTAGAGAAGGAGACAGAGCAGTACTTTGACGAGGAAGCAGGCCAGTTCCTGGCAGACAGGTATATCACGGGTACCTGTCCAAAATGTACTCATGACCAGGCCTATGGTGACCAGTGCGAAAATTGTGGAAGTTCACTGAATGCTACAGACCTGATCAATCCCAAATCAACCATTAGTGGTTCTGTACCTGTCCGGAGGAAGACAACACACTGGTATCTCCCACTTGATAAATATGAGGGCTTCCTGAAACAATGGATACTGGAAGAGAACAAGCATTGGAAGACCAATGTGTATGGGCAGTGCAAGTCATGGCTTGACGGCGGACTCGAAGCAAGGGCTGTGACGCGGGACCTCGACTGGGGAATCCCTGTGCCGATCGAAGGCGTGGAAGGGAAGGTGCTGTATGTCTGGTTTGATGCACCCATCGGCTATATTTCCGCAACCAAGGACCTGACCAAAAATTGGGCGGATTACTGGAAACAGGATGACACAAGTATGATCCACTTTATCGGGAAGGATAATATCGTTTTCCATTGCATCATCTTCCCGGCCATGTTGAAAGCGGAAGGTAGTTATGTATTGCCTGAAAATGTTCCGGCCAATGAATTCCTGAACCTGGAGAACGATAAAATTTCCACCTCCCGGAACTGGGCTGTCTGGCTGCACGAATACCTTGAAGAGTTCGAAGGGAAGCAGGATGTCCTGCGCTATGTGCTTTGCGCCAATGCCCCGGAAGCAAAGGACAATGATTTTACCTGGAAAGATTTCCAGGCAAGGAACAATAACGAGCTGGTAGCCGTCCTGGGCAATTTTGTGCACAGGGCGCTTGTACTGACCCACAAGTATTTTAATGGCAGAGTCCCCGAACTGGAAAACCCTGATAAATATGACAACGAAGTGCTCGATTGTATCAGTAGTTATCGTGACCGCGTGGAAGACAACCTGGATCATTTCCGTTTCCGGGAAGCCCTGAAAGCGGCCATGAACCTTGCCCGTCTCGGGAACAAATACCTGGCAGATACGGAACCCTGGAAGCATTTTAAAAATAATCCCGGAAGGGTTAAGAACATCCTTTACACTGCACTTCAGATAACGGCCAGTATCGCCGGGATTATCAAGCCATTCCTTCCATTCACTGCTGTAAAGCTGGAAGGATTCCTGAATGCCGGGGAGATTGGATGGCAGGATATTGGTAAAAAAGACCTCTTACCGGTCAGACATGAGATCAATCAACCGGAACTGCTCTTTGACAAGATCGAGGATGATGCCATACAGGTCCAGCTTGATAAACTGGCTAACAGTAAAAAAATGAATGAGGCCAGGGAAGCCGGTTTGCCGGGTTTGAAGGAAGAGGTTTCTTACGAGGATTTCAGCAAAATGGACATACGGATAGCAAAAATCCTGGCTGCTGAAAAGGTGCCCAAAACCGACAAACTGATCAAACTGGATCTAGACACCGGCCTTGATAAACGTACGGTTGTATCCGGGATAGCCGAGTATTTCAAACCCGAGGAGATCATAGGCAAACAGGTTTGTATCCTTGCCAACCTCGCACCCCGCAAACTCAGGGGGATTGTCTCGCATGGAATGGTCCTGCTCGCAGAAGATGCACAGGGAAAACTGATTTTCGTTACCCCCGAAGATATAACGGGTGAGGGATCCGTGGTTTTGTAAGGTTCTCTATAAGCTAAGGATCCAGGCGGATTTATATGCCTGCTGATCACGGATTGAGGCCAGTGCAGTAACGGCATCCTCCTTCAGGGGATAATGTTTTGCTGAAACCCGGTAAAAGGAATTCTCTCCTGTAAGAATCTCTGCTTCATATCCCTCGTCTACCATCTTTTGCTTTAAATGCCGTGCATTGTCAATACCTTTAAAACTGCCAACAATGATATGATAGCTTGTTTCCGATGTGAAATATGTCTTAGCCGGTATATCATCCTCAGATCCAACAGTTGTGGCTTCAATCGCGGCAGGTTTAGTTTCAGGCTCGACAGATCCGGCTTCAGATTTTGTGGATCCGGCTTCCGGCTCAATTGACCCGGCTTCAAGCTCAGCCAATTGAGTGTCGGTATCTGGAGGTGAGACCAGCAGTTCCTGAACTGGCTGTTCTTTCCTGAAACTGTCAACAGGGCTCAGGTCAAAACTGGACAGGTTCAGGTACCCCATCTTTACAGGTACTAGGATCATGCCGGCAAGCAGACAGGCGGCTGCTCCGGTATAGATCCATCTCCTGATCCTTCGTTGCCGTACAAGCGGATTTGTATCATCAACGGCCTGGTAGATTTTAGCACTCCTGCCCGGCACCCTGTCAAATTCCTTATAATTCAAATATGATAAGCCGTATGAGGCAAGAAGCAAATTATCAGTTGATTCCTGTGCAAATTCAATTTTCCGGGCCTTGTTGATGAAGAAATACCCAAGATCCTCAATCGAAAACTTCAGGCCTTTTCCTACCTCATATTTGATCGTTTTAAAATATACCTCCGCCATGGCCTGGACCTCCTTATATCCATAGTCTGTCTCCTTGGAAACATGGGCGAATAACAGGCCGTCGTTATGGACAAGATTCGGATTGAAAAGGATTTGCCTGGAAGGGGGAAGGACTGTCTTCTGGGAACCATCAAATTCTGCCGGCTTGTAATTGGCAACAAAACCTCCCAATCCGGGCAGGATCACACAATCATGTTGGAGCAGCAACTCCCGGATATATTTATCCAAATTTATCTTCATCTGTACAGTCAAACAAAGTTACAATTTTTTTTTACCACATCCTCCTGAATTGATTCAGGTTTACGGATTCCTGCCAGACTTTGTTTCATTATTTATTATCTTCGTACGTTCATTTAGGACCGCTAGAATGGAAGCAATAAGAATGGTCGATCTGAAACGGCAATATGACCGTTTCAGGGACGAAATTGACATGGCGATTCAGGAAGTGCTGGATTCCACGGCTTTCATTAATGGTCCCAGTGTAAAAGCCTTTCGGGATGAGTTTGCCAGCTATCTTGATGTACCACATGTAATCCCGTGTGCAAATGGAACGGACGCACTTCAGGTGGCCCTCATGGCGCTTGATCTTCAACCCGGAGATGAGGTAATCACCACTCCTTTTTCCTTTATAGCCAGCATTGAAGTCATTAAACTGCTTAGGCTGTTCCCGGTACTGGCCGATGTGGATCCACGCTCCTTCAATATTGATCCCGGACAGATTGAGCAGTTGGTCACCAAAAAAACAAAAGCAATTATTCCGGTGCATTTATTCGGACAGTGTGCACATATGGAAAGTATCGAAGATATTTCACGTAAACATGGATTATATGTCATTGAAGATACTGCCCAGGCAGTAGGCACTGATTATATTTTTCAGGATGGTGGCAGAAAAAAAGCTGGAACAATAGGGAACATCGGCACGGCTTCTTTTTTCCCTTCCAAGAACCTGGGTTGTTATGGTGACGGAGGTGCCATAATAACACGTGATGCAGCTTTGCATCATAAAATACAAGCCATTGTAAACCATGGTTCCAGGACAAAGTACTATTATGATGAGGTAGGTGTTAATTCCCGGCTGGATACACTGCAGGCAGCCATCCTCAGGGTAAAGCTCAGATATCTCGACAGCTTTCATGAAGCCCGGCAAAAAGTGGCGGAAACTTATGATGCTAAGCTCAGGAATATCCCACAGTTAATACCCCCTGCAAGGGTGTCCTGGTCCACCCATATTTTTCATCAGTATACACTCATCCTCCAGGATGCAGACCGTGAACAGTTACGGGATTACCTCAAGAGCAAAGAAATTCCTGTGATGATCTATTATCCGCTCCCTCTGCACCTCCAGGATGCATACAAAGACCTTGGTTACCGCCTGGGGGATTTCCCGGTAACGGAATCACTTTCCGGAACTGTTTTTTCCATCCCCATGCACACAGAAATGGAATCCGAACAGATTGAATATATTTGCCATCATATTAAAACCTTCTTAAAGCAGGATGATTAATGAACGACAAGGGATATTTTGCACATGATACAGCAGTGATAGATGATGGCTGTGAGATTGGTAAGGGTACCCGCATCTGGCATTTCTCACACATCATGTCTGGTGCCAGACTGGGGAAAAATTGTAATCTTGGACAAAACATAGTGGTCTCCGATGATGTCATCCTGGGCAATAACGTAAAGGTTCAGAACAATATATCCATCTATACAGGCGTCATCTGTGAAGATGATGTTTTTCTCGGTCCTTCTATGGTTTTTACAAATATCGTCAATCCCAGGAGTGCCATTGTGAGAAAAGGTTCATACGTAAAAACCCTGGTTGGCAAAGGAGCTTCAATTGGCGCCAATGCCACCATCATCTGTGGGAATACCCTGGGGGAATTTTGTTTTATCGGTGCGGGTGCGGTGGTTACCAAAGATGTCCCGCCCTATGCCCTGGTTGTAGGAAATCCCGGGAAACAGGTGGGTTGGATGAGTAAATACGGCCACCGGCTCCATTTTGATGAACAGAATCTGGCCGTATGTCCAGAAAGTGGTGAAAAATACGAATTGAAAAATGGAGGGGTAAGCAAGTTATGAAAAAGGATTTCGCGTTGATAGGTGTGGCCGGATACATTGCAGTCAGGCATTTGAAAGCCATCCATGAAACACATAACAACCTGGTCGCAGCCCTTGATGTGTACGACAGTGTCGGGATCATTGATTCCTATTTTCCCTATTCCGATTTTTTCGTTGAATTTGAGCGGTTTGACAGACATATTGACAAGCTCCGCAGGGAGGGTAAACAGGTTGACTATATCAGTATCTGTTCTCCCAACTACCTGCACGACTCTCATATACGATTTGCCCTTAGGAGCCAGGCCAACGCCATATGTGAAAAACCACTTGTGCTGAATCCATGGAATTTCGAAGGGCTGGCGGATTTTGAGAAAGAGACCGGCAAAAAAGTATTTAATGTTCTTCAGCTCAGGCTGCACCCATCGATTATAGCCCTGCGGGAAAAGATCAGGAATGGCCCCAAGGATAAGATTCATGATATTGACCTGACCTATATTGCCAGCCGTGGAAACTGGTACCATTATTCCTGGAAAGGAAATTTGCAGAAATCGGGAGGAATTGCCACCAATATTGGGATACATTTCTTTGACATGCTGATCTGGATCTTTGGTGATGTGAAAGAAAATATCATACACCGTCTTGAAGAAGATAAGGCATCTGGTTACATGGAGCTGGAGCAGGCACGGATCCGCTGGTACCTCAGCATCGATGCCAATGATCTTCCTGCTGCAGTGAAAGAAAAGGGTCAGCGTACCTTCAGAAGCATAACCATGGATGATGAAGAAATTGAATTCAGTCACGGTTTTACCGATCTGCATACCAATACTTACCAGGATATCCTTGCCGGGAACGGATTTGCCCTGGAAGAATCAAAAAAATCAATAGAAGTAGTCTATACCATCAGGAATGCAGAACCTGTAGGCTGTAAAGGTGACTTTCACCCGCTTTGTAAATAAACCATGTAAACGATTGAATATGATTGCATCTTTATTGGAAGGCAATAAAAAACTGGCGGTAATCGGATTGGGTTACGTTGGATTACCCATTGCACTGGAGTTGGCGAGAAAAATGAAGGTGATAGGTTTTGACATCAAACCAGACCGGGTAAAGTTGATGAAAAAAGGGATAGATCCCAGCAATGAGATTTCCTCCGAATCTTTTAAAGGTTGTGATATTACTTTTACCACAGATCCGGACGACCTGGCAGCAGCCAGTTTTTATATTGTGGCTGTACCTACACCCATCGACGATCACAAGCAACCGGACCTGGGTCCCTTGCTCAATGCATGTAAAACCGTGGGTGATCATCTTTCAGAAGGTGATTATGTAGTATTTGAATCGACGGTATATCCCGGCTGTACTGAAGAAGACTGTGTACCCATACTTGAACAGAGATCAGGGCTTACATATAAAAAACATTTCAAGGTTGGATTTTCACCGGAGAGGATCAATCCGGGGGACCAGGTACATACCCTTACCAGCATTACAAAGGTGACATCGGGCTGTGATGAGTTATCCGCGAAGGTTATTGCCAACCTGTATGAACTGATCATCACGGCCGGCGTACACAGGGCCAGTTCTATCAAGGTGGCCGAAGCTGCCAAAATCATTGAAAATACCCAGCGGGACATCAACATAGCATTCATGAATGAGCTATCCATGATTTTCAGGAAGATGGATATCAATACATTTGAAGTCCTCGAAGCGGCCGGTACCAAGTGGAATTTCCTGAGATTTTACCCGGGCCTGGTCGGCGGGCATTGCATTGGAGTGGATCCGTATTACCTAACCTATAAATCAGGGAAATTCGGTCATCATGCCCGGATTATTAACTCTGGCAGGGATATCAATGATGGCATGGGATCATATGTGGCTAACCAGGGACTTAAAAAATTGGTTGAATTGCAAAAAGATATCCAATCCTGCAAGGTCCTGGTCATGGGTATAACTTTCAAGGAAAATGTAAGCGATATCAGGAATTCAAAAGTTGTGGATGTCATTCGCGAGTTCCTGTCTTACGGCATTGCAGTTGACATAGTAGATCCCCATGCTTCCCCGGAGGAGGTACGCAATGAATACCAGCTGGAGATGAAAAATAAGTTCCAGCCTCCCTATGATGCCATTGTGGTTGCCGTGAACCATGACGAATACGTGCAGCTGGATGAAGACTATTTTGTGTCTCTTTGCTCGGATAAGGCTCTGTTGATGGACATCAAAGGTATATACAGGGACCGCATTAATAAACTTATTTACTGGAGCCTTTAAACTTATTATAGAATAGATGAAGAAACTTGTTGTTGTAACAGGTGGGACCGGTTTTATTGGATCACATACGACTGTCGAACTGATGGAAGCCGGCTATGAGGTTCTGATCATCGATGATCTGTCCAATTCAAGGATTGAGGTGCTGGAAGGGATCGAAATGATCACCGGGCGTAAACCCATGTTTGAGAAGTTCGATCTGTGTGACAGGGGCAAAGTAATGGACTGCTTTAAGAACCATCCAGGTATAGCGGCCATCATTCATTTCGCCGCACACAAAGCAGTACCGGAGTCCGTGGATAAACCCCTGATGTATTATGAGAACAACCTGCTGTCCCTGATCAACCTGCTGGAGGCTATGAAGGAACATGGCATAAAATACTTTGTTTTTTCATCATCGTGCACAGTATATGGACAACCGGACACACTGCCAGTCACTGAAACATCCCCCATTAAAAAGTCCACCTCACCTTATGGCAATACCAAGCAGATTGCCGAAGATATTATCCAGGATGTAGTATCGGCTGGAGATCCCGTTGAAGCCATTTTACTCAGGTATTTCAATCCCATTGGGGCGCATCCTTCTGCCCTGATTGGGGAACTTCCCATCGGGATCCCGCTGAACCTGGTTCCCTTTATCACACAGACCGCCATTGGCATTCGCGAAGAATTAAAAGTTTTCGGTGATGATTACAATACCCCTGACGGATCGGCAATCAGGGATTACATCAATGTTGTTGATCTTTCCAGGGCACATGTTGTTTCCATTGAACGGCTGCTGGCAGGCAAAAACAAATCAGCCCTGGAAACATTTAACCTTGGAACAGGAAAAGGGCTGTCTGTCCTTGAGATTATTAACACTTTTGAGAAAACTACCGGGGTCAAAATTAACTACCGGATAGTTGACCGGCGTGAAGGTGATATTGAGCAGGTGTATGCTGATACAAACCTGGCAAACAATGAGCTCGGCTGGAAAGCAACGATCTCCCTGGAAGAAACCCTCAGGTCAGCCTGGAAATGGGAACAATACATAAGGCAAGAAAACAATGGATAAAACAATCATCATAACAGGAGGAGCTGGTTTCATTGGCTCTCACGTAGTCAGGCTTTTTGTGCAAAAGTACCCGGAATACCGGATCATTAATCTGGATGGCCTTACCTATGCCGGCAACCTGGAGAATCTGACAGATATCGAAACCCAGTCTAATTACATTTTCGAGAAAGGAGATATCATAGATGCAGATTTCATCGACAGGATTTTCAATCAATACAATCCTGACGTAGTCATACACCTTGCTGCCGAATCTCATGTTGACCGTTCTATCCTGGATCCGCTTGCTTTTATCCATACCAATATTATCGGCACGGTGAACCTGCTGAACGCCTGCCGGACAAGCTGGAAAGAAAATTTTAAGGGCAAGCTGTTCTACCACATCTCCACTGATGAAGTTTATGGCTCACTCGGACAAGAGGGATTTTTTACTGAAACCACTGCATATGACCCAAGGAGTCCTTATTCTGCCTCTAAAGCCAGTTCCGACCACCTTGTAAGAGCTTACCTGCATACTTATAAATTGCCGGTGGTGCTGTCAAATTGTTCCAATAATTATGGTCCCAATCAATTCCCCGAGAAACTGATCCCGCTGGCCATTAATAACATTACAAACATGCGGCCAATCCCCATTTATGGAAAAGGAGAAAATATTCGTGACTGGCTTTATGTGGGAGACCATGCCCTGGCCATCGACTTGATATATCATAAAGGCAAGGTTGGAGAAACCTATAATATTGGTGGTTTAAATGAGTGGATGAATATTGACCTGATCAGGATGCTCTGTGAGATCATGGATGACAGACTGGACAGGAAGGCAGGTACAAGCGCCGGGCTCATTGAATTCGTTAAAGACAGGGCCGGCCACGATATGCGATATGCCATTGATGCCTCTAAAATAAACCGGGAGCTGGGCTGGGAACCTAATGTTACCTTCCGTGTGGGACTTGAAAAAACGGTTGACTGGTACCTGTCCAATCAGCAATGGCTCGATAATGTCCTGTCTGGCGACTACTCAAAATATTACGCCCGGCAATATAAGGAACGTTAGGTAGAATAGTAATGAAACGAATACAATTTGTTTTACTCTTTGCCATTCCGGTAATATTGCTTCCTGGCATCAGGTGCTCTGATTCCGACAAAAAAACATCATCGGAAGAAAAGCCTAATATCATCTTAATAATGATTGATAATGTTGGTTATCCTGAATTTGGCATAAACGGGAATGAATTGGTGAAAACCCCCAACTTAAATCACTTTGCAAGCGAGGGAATCCGGTTTTACCGCTTTTACAGTAACCCCTTGTGTGCACCTACCCGTGCCAGTTTAATGACCGGGCGGTATTATTATCGAACCGGAGTATTACATACATCCCGTGGTGGGGCAAAAATGCACGGGAGTGAAGTAACAATTGCAGAATTACTAAAAAATGTTGGATATACAACAGGTATATTTGGGAAGTGGCATTTGGGTGATAATTACCCTATGCGCCCCCAGGATCAGGGCTTTGACGAAACATTGATTCATAAATCGGGAAGGCTTGGCCAGGTTCCCGACAAACCCAATACATATATAAATCCTAAATTATGGGAAAACGGGCAATATGTCCAAAAGCATGGTTATTGTACAGACATCTTTTTTGATGCTGCAATTAATTTTATGCAAAAACATCAAAATAACCCCTTCTTTATTTATCTGCCTACCAATGTTGCCCATGCAACATCAGAAGCTGGACTGGAAGTTCCTCAAAAATACAGTACACCGTATTTAGAAATGGGGTACAAAAAAAATATTGCAACCGTGTGCGGTATGATCAATAATTTTGATGAAAATTTTGGGCGTTTGACTGACAAGTTATCCTCTCTTGGACTAAGGGAAAAAACACTGGTAATATTCCTTAGCGATGATGGCAATGTCAGGATTAATAAAGTCGATTTACAGGGGCATGGTTATTCCACTCCTTATGAGGGCAGTATCAGGGTACCCTGTTTTGTCCAATGGCCTGGTCATCTACCTGGAAAATTAAAGGTCGATCAGATTGCTAACCATATTGATATTTTACCCACCTTATTGGATGCTGCCGGTGCAGATGCCCCCGACAATTTAACTATTGACGGGGTAAGCCTATTGCCTTTGCTGGAAGGAAAAGGCAAGGACTGGGTTGACAGGATGATATTCCTGCAATGTGAGCGTGGAATGACTCCTCACAGGTACAAGAATTGTGCAGTGATTTCAGAAAGGTTCAAGTTAATTGGTTACCCGAATACCTTTGAAGAGAGAGATCTAATAACATCACGCCATAATCCTGTTTTAGAACTTTACGATATTTCTTCCGATCCCGGTGAGACAACCAACCTTGCAGACCGCCATCCGGAAATACTGCAAAATTTAAGGGCAGCTTATGACAACTGGTTTGATGATGTTAAAAGTACCCGGCAGTTTTCCCCGGGTTTAATCCATGTGGGGGCCGATGCTGAAAACCCCGTTTACCTGTGCCGTTACCAGGACGCTACTTATATTGATAAAAAACCTGCAGGATGGCCACTCTTCATTGAACGGCCTGGTAAATACGAGGTTACTGTAAACAGAGGAGAATCGGTGGAAGAAGGAAAATTGATTATTCAATTTGATTCAACGTATGTTGTTCAGCCTTTAGACCAGGGAGCGAACAAGGCTGTTGTTTCTTTCCCGGAAGGTAAGGTAAACTTTAATGCGTGGGTAAAAGAAGGGGGAAAGGATTACACTCCGCGACCAGATGAAGATAAAATCGGCGATGTTTTAATCAGGCGTATTGATTCTATTCCACAGTAACTGATTTAGCGAGATTGCGCGGCTGGTCCACGTCGCATCCGCGCATGACGGCTATGTGGTAGGACAATAATTGCAGTGGTACTACAGCCAGCAGTGAGACTAGTTTTTCATCACATTTAGGGATCTCCAGCACATGATCGGCCATATTCTTTATTACCGTATCCCCCTCGGTAACGATGGCAATGACGATTCCGTTCCGGGCCTTTACTTCCTGAATATTGCTTACGATTTTTTCATATGACTTATCCTTGGCGGCGATAACAACTACAGGCATGAGTCGATCAATGAGGGCAATGGGGCCATGCTTCATTTCCGCTGCCGGATATCCTTCGGCATGTATGTAGGAAATCTCTTTCAGCTTCAGGGCCCCCTCCAGTGCCACCGGGAAGAAATAGCCACGCCCGAGGTACAAGAAGTTATGGGCTCCTTTGTACATTTCAGCTATCTTCTTATACTGGTCATTTAAGGTCAGGAGGTTTTCCAGTTTTGAAGGAATCTGGCTCATTTCCTTGATCAGGTCTAAATAAACCTCATCCGTAAGTAATCCGCGTTTCCGGCCGATCAGTATAGCCATAAGGATCAGCACGGTAACCTGGGCTGTAAAAGCCTTGGTTGAAGCTACCCCGATCTCGGGACCAGCATGGGTATATACCCCAGCATCTGTTTCTCTCGAGATGCTGGATCCGACAACGTTACAGACTCCCAGGACCAGGGCACCGGCTTCCTTGGCAAGCTGGATCGCTGCCAGTGTATCCGCGGTCTCCCCGCTCTGACTGATGGCAATGACTACATCATCCTTGGTGATTAGCGGGTTCCTGTACCGGAATTCGCTCGCATACTCTACTTCTACCGGTAGCCTTGCCAGGTCTTCGAAAAGGTACTCCCCTAACAGGCCTGCATGCCAGGACGTCCCGCACCCAATGATAATTATGCGTTTTGCCTCGATCAGGCGCGGCATCACATCGTAGAGTCCACCAAGCCGGAGGTCTTTCAGATCAGGCTTGATGCGTCCCCTGAAAGTATCCTTTATGGAGCGGGGCTGCTCGAAGATTTCCTTGAGCATGAAATGATCAAAACCGTTCTTCTCCATCATACCTATTTCCAGATCAAGCTGCTGGACTTTCGGTATGAGGGTATCATTGCCTACAGTTTTTAGGAGCAACTCATTCTTTTTGATGATGGCAACATCATCATTGTTAAGGTAGATCACACTTTTGGTGTACTCCACTATGGGGGTGGCATCAGAGGCAAGGAAATATTCATTTTCACCTATTCCTATAACCAGTGGACTGCCTTTCCGGGCAGCAATCAACTTATCCGGTTCATCCTTGCATAAAATGACCAGCCCATAGGCACCGACCACCTTGGTCAGTGCTAACCTGACAGCGATCTCTGCCGATACTTTCCCTTTCAGATAGATGTACTCTATCAGGTTGGCAAGGACCTCGGTATCGGTTTCACTGTAAAAGGAATATCCCCGCCCGGTAAGCTTTTCTTTAAGGCTGGTGTAATTTTCGATGATCCCGTTATGGATCAGGACGAAATGACCGTTCGCCGAGGTGTGGGGATGCGCATTGGTATCATTGGGTTCCCCGTGGGTAGCCCAGCGTGTATGTCCTATCCCAATATTCCCGGCGACATCTTTATCTGATACATATTGCTCCAGATCTGCTACCTTCCCCTGCTTCTTCCAGACCCTTATTTCTTCATTGAGTATGGATATGCCTGCTGAGTCGTACCCCCTGTATTCCAGCCTTTTCAATCCGTTTATCAAAATGGGGTATGCATTTTTATCCCCGATATAACCGACAATCCCACACATTTATAATCTGGTATAAGTGATTTCCAGTCTGGTCCTTTTAATGAAATCCTCGCTCCAACCATACAGAACCCCCCGGGTGACTGTTTCATTCCCTTTGGTAGGCCGGATGATCATTTCCAGATTATCCACATCCCCCTGAGCGAGGCTTTGAAGCTGCACTTTTATGGTAAAGTTATAGGAATTTGAGAATTCTTGATAGTCCCCTCCAAAAGATTCAGGTGCGATAACCTGATCGTATACGAAATTATATCTGCCATCGGGCTCCTGCAGATACATTACCACTCTGGTGGGTAAGTTTTCACTTTTTTGTTGGGTCAGGCTGGTATCTGCCACCGGGAAGATTAATTTAGCTTCATTTATGGCCACTGGCATGGAATCAATCCAATGGGGAAATCCCGGGAACCTTATTTTCGGGAACACCCCTGCCATGGACTGAATAAACAACAGGCTGTCATTCCGGGAGGTATCAGTTAAGAATTTCTCGATGGGATACCCTGTATAATCATGCGAAAAAAGGTTGAATTGCTGGCATCTCTGCCTGGTAATTGTATAATTCTGGGAAATTGAATCCACTGTGTCGTTGGCATAATAAAACCGAAGCATTGTACCAGCTGCATCAGCGCTTATTGTGGCAATGCCCCCTTCGGTCTCAACATCATCACCTGTGATATAAAGACCGTACATCATTTCCTGGACATAATCTGTACTGGACAGGATGGAATCCTCCGCCTGCAGGAATTTATTGATAAATGTTTCCTCCGTGATCTGTATCCTGATAAGCGTATCATCCTTTGTCATCCACCCATATCCTAATTCAGGCTGGCGATACAGATCGGTAATATCCTGGTTGGTATAATAATTGGTGTCCTTCCGGATAAATTCCATGAACTCATATACCCTTATTTGCTGAGAAAGGTTGTCTTCACCCTGGAATTTCTCATAGTGCAGGGTTAAAATGACGGAATCTATCTTGGGATTGGGACCAAAACTGCCGGTATTTGAGGTTGCTTCAATCTGAGTAACATACTCTGCCTTGGAAAATCCGAAAAGCGGGTCAATAATGCTTCCCAGTAGCTGGACGTCCTTATTGCTCCCCACCAGGGAATCTCCCAATTTTGTATAACCATAAACAACCTCCATTGAATCAAAAGATACAGTAAAATTATCCCCGCTGGGGAGTAGATCGCTGCCTATATAATCTGGTTTCGTTTCACACCCGCTCAAAAGCATGAAAAACACCAAACCAAAAATAAAATTGGTAAGAAACTCAGTCCTCATTAACCTTTTGCATTAATATTTCATCATAGAAGTCCGAGTAGGCATCTATGTACTCCTCCTCTGGCTTGTATTCAAGAACGGGTTTCTTAAGGGAATTGATATATTTATGGATAGATTTATTGATCTCATTACTGCCGATAATTACTGCATCAGATAATTCAATAGCCATCTTGGTCAGATTTTCAAAACTGGGGGTTGTCAAACCAGTGACATCATCATCCTTAATCCCATCAATTTTCAGTTTAACCTTGAAATCCTTATCCAAAGGCTTATTGAAATCATCATTATAAACAGAATAAACAATCTTTGAATTATTATAGAGGGGGTCATCCACAAAGGACCGCTTCAGGTACAGTGGTACCAGAGCTGTGATCCAACCATGGCAATGTACAACATCCGGAGACCAGCGAAGTTTCCTGACTGTTTCCAGCACACCCCTGGCAAAAAAGATGGCTCTTTCATCGTTGTCCTGAAAGGAATCCCCGTTCTCATCAGCCAGCACAGATTTATAATGAAAGTAATCTTCATTATCAATAAAATATACCTGCATTCGTGCCGACTGAATGGAAGCCACCTTGATGATCAGCGGATGATCCGTATCATCAATAATAAGATTCATCCCGGAAAGCCTGATCACTTCATGCAATTGATTCCTTCGCTCATTGATAGACCCATACTTGGGCATGAACGTCCGGATTTCCCTTCCTTTTTCCTGGATTCCCTGTGGGAGGTATCTCCCAATCTTCGACATTTCTGATTCGGGAAGGTATGGAGTGATTTCTTGAGAGATGAATAATATTTTGGCTTGTTTCATAAGTTCGAATGAAAACGCCCCACAAAATTACTAAAAAATCTTCATTTCTGGCACTTATGCACAGGTTATTAACACTGTGGTTTGAACAGGGAAATCTCTATCTTTGTAAAAACTCAATCCGTGATGGTGCCCGTACTAACCGTCCAGGAAGCCGGAAAACAGCTAAAATCTCTCTGGCAGGAAGAAGGTTCTCTGGGATTTATCCCAACTATGGGGGCACTGCATGAGGGACATATGTCACTGATCCGCCGTTCAGTCAATGAAAATCAATTCACAGCTGTAAGCATATTCGTGAATCCAACCCAGTTTAATGAGAAGCATGATTTTGATCATTATCCCAGAAACCTGGAAACAGACCTGGAGACCATGGCATCCTTCCCAATTGACCTGGTATTTGCACCCGGATCATCGGAAATCTATCCGGAACCGGATACCCGGGTGTTTGATTTCGGGGGATTGGATAGAACCATGGAAGGACTGCACCGGCCTGGTCATTTTAATGGGGTCGCCCAGGTGGTCAGCAAGCTCTTTGATATCATTCGTCCCGACAGGGCATATTTTGGCGAAAAGGACTTTCAACAGCTTGCTGTTATCAGGGCATTGGTCAGGCAGCTGGACATCCCCGTGGAGATCATTGGTTGTCCGATAATCAGGGAGGCGGATGGATTGGCAATGAGTTCCCGAAACAAACTCCTTACACCCGGGCAGCGCACTGCTGCCACTGGTGTTTCAAAAGCCCTTTTCCGGGCACGGGACCTGGCTGGAACACTGCCTGTGGACAAGCTTCAGGAAAAGATCATACACCTGCTCAACAAGCATCCGCTGGTGGAGGTTGAATATTTTAAGATCGTAGACAAGGAGAATTTGCAACAGGTCAGTGACTGGTCTGAAGCTGGTGCTAAGATAGGATGTATAGCTGCACAAATCGGGAAGGTTAGATTAATAGATAATATTAATATTTCTTCTTAACTTTGCCGCGATATGAATATCGAGGTTGTCAAATCGAAGATCCACATGGTCACCGTAACGGAGGCAGTTCTCCATTACGTGGGCAGTATCACCATTGATGAAGACCTGATGGACGCCGCCAATATCATAGCCAATGAGAAGGTACAGGTGGTTAATGTAAACAATGGGGAACGTCTTGAAACTTATGTAATTACGGGAGAAAGGGGATCGGGCATTATTTGTATGAATGGCCCTGCTGCACGTAAAGTAGCCGTAGGTGATATCATAATTATTATCTCATATGCTTCATTGGACTTTGAAGAGGCGAAAACCTTCGAACCGACCATCATATTCCCTGACACCGCTACCAATAAACCTGTCAAGTAAAAACCCTCCTTGAAAAAAAAGATTTTCAAAATCCTGCGTTTCCTTCTGTTCCTTACCATTGCACTGGTACTGTTGTACTTTGCATTCAGGGGTGTGGATGCAGGTGAACTCCGTAACAGTTTTGCCAATGCACGGTACGGCTATGTATTCCTGTATCTGCTTATCGGATTTATCTCCCTGTTAAGCAGAAGCTATCGCTGGATGATAATGATTGAGCCATTAGGCCATAAAGTTTCTTTCTGGAATAGTTTTTATTCAGTAAATACGGGTTACCTGGCAAATTTTGCCTTCCCCCGGCTGGGAGAAATTACCCGTTGCGGGTCCCTGTCAAAAGCTGAGAAGATACCTGTCGACAAGTTATTCGGTACAGTCATTGTAGAAAGGGTCATCGATCTGGCAATTCTCGTCATCCTGTTGCTGATATTGATCATAGGACGTTTTGATTATTTCGGGAATTTTATCAAAAATAATATCTACACCCCCCTGGTTGAAAAGGTAAATGAATCACTTGGAAGCACCTGGATACTGCTGCTTATAATCATAAGCCTGCCCGTGATCATTGTAATTGTGTATTTCCTGTTTCGGGCAAAGTTATCAGAGATCCTGGTGATTCAGAAGATCAAGTCATTCATCAGGGGAATCCTGGACGGATTAAAAACTATTTACAAACTTAAAAGAAGGTGGAGCTTTATATTTCATTCCCTCCTGATCTGGGCCTGTTACTGGCTGATGACTTATGCAGCTTTTTTTACGTTGCCCGAGACCTCCCAGCTGAAACTGATTGATGCACTTTTCCTGCTGGCGGTTGGAACCCTGGGATGGGTTGTCCCTGTCCAGGGAGGCATAGGTGCCTATCATTATATGGTGACCCTTGGCTTTACCCTCTATAAAATACCCCGGGAAGCAGGTTTAACTTATGCCACCCTCAGCCACGGATCACAGATGATTATGCTTATCGTGCTGGGTACGATTTCCTTCATGTTACTTTTTGCAGTTCAGCGCAAGAGATCAAAACTTCAGGTCTCCCCTAAACAGGTACCGGAAAATGAAATCAATTGATACGATAAGATCCAAGATCGTTTCGAGGGAAACCCTGGGCAGCATCCTTGAAAAGAAAAGGAAAGAGGGTGAAAAAATCATTTTCACCAATGGCTGTTTTGATATCCTGCACAGGGGGCATATTGAATACCTGGCCAGCGCCTGCGACCTTGGGGATATTTTTGTTGTCGGTTTGAACAGCGATGAATCAGTCCACCGCCTGAAAGGTGAATCCCGGCCTGCAATTGATGAGAGATCCAGGGCATTGACAATGGCTTCTTTTGAAATTGTTGATTATGTGGTACTGTTCGACGAGGATACCCCTTCGGATCTCATCAGGGTGATTCGCCCCGATTACTGGGTAAAAGGCGGGGACTATCAAAATTTTGAGGAACTCCCTGAGTACAGGGCTCTTATGGAAACAGGAGGGAAGGTGAAAATAATTCCATTAGTGGAAGGATATTCAACGACAGATATCTATAAGAAAATCCAGGACCAGGCCAATAAATAAAATCCCATCTGAGACCCCCATAATGGTTAAGCAGAAAACAGAATATATATGCCAGCAATGCGGGACACAATCTGCCAAATGGATTGGGCGCTGTCCGGCCTGTGGTGAATGGAATACCTATACCGAAGAGATCATCCAGGGGACCGGTCCCAGGCAAAAAAGTACCTTTAAAACTGATTCAAAGCTGCAAGCCATTACCGAGATCCGCCCGGTCAGCCGGGAACGGATGAAAACGGGACTTCAGGAATTTGACCGTTTGCTTGGCGGTGGACTTGTTCCCGGGTCCATGGTTCTGATCGGGGGTGAACCGGGCATAGGAAAATCTACCCTGGCTTTGCAAATCGCCTTGCTGCTCAAGGATAAAAAAGTACTTTACCTGTCCGGGGAAGAGAGCCCCGAGCAGATCAGGTTAAGGGCTGACCGGATCGGTAAAGGGCATGAAAACTGTCTGGTTCTGAACGACACCTACCTGGAAAACATCCTTATTCAGGTTGCTCATGCTGAGCCCGAGCTGATCATCATAGATTCCATCCAGACCATCTACACCGATCAGGTAGAGTCTTCGCCGGGGACAGTAACCCAGATACGTGAGAGTACTTCACGTATCCTTCAGTACACCAAGGACAAGGGGATCACGGTTATCCTGATCGGACATATCAACAAAGAAGGCCATCTGGCCGGTCCAAAAGTACTGGAGCACATCGTGGATGTGGTCCTGCAATTTGAAGGGGAACAGCATTATGCTTACAGGATCCTGCGTGCCTCCAAAAACAGGTTCGGGGCCACCTCAGAGCTGGGCATCTTTGAGATGACGGGTACGGGATTGAAACAGATCCTGAATCCCTCCGAAATTCTATTGTCACACCGTGATGAACCGATGAGCGGTGTCTCCATTTCCGCCACCCTCAATGGAAACAGGCCCATCCTCATCGAAGTCCAGGCACTGGTCAGCTCAGCCGTCTACGGGACACCCCAGCGGTCCTGTACCGGTTTTGATACCCGGCGGTTAAACATGTTGCTGGCGGTCCTTGAAAAACGTGCCGGCTTCAGGCTGGGAGTAAAAGATGTATTCCTGAACATTGCTGGTGGTATCAGGGTGGATGACCCGGCCATAGACCTGGGTGTCATCGTCTCTGTCCTTTCTTCAAGCCTGGAAATTCCCCTTCAAAAGGATACATGTTTTGCAGCGGAAGTGGGACTGTCGGGAGAGGTCAGGCCGGTCAGCAGAATAGACCAAAGAATTACTGAAGCTGAGAAGCTTGGATTTCAGCATATCTTTGTTTCCAAATACAACCGGAAAGGCCTGGATATCTCAAAATATAAGATAGGAATAAAATTTACTGGTAAGGTGGAAGAAGTTTTCAAACAAGTATTTAAACAAGGAACACCATCATGAGCCCGGATCTTCTGCTGCACGGGGACTATGAACCAATCTTTGAACCTTACCCCATAATAGTTCCGGAGATTAAGAGTGGGGATACCTATTATTTTACTACGGAGAGCGGATTACAATACCAGGTAAGATTTGGAAAAAAACGTGACAATTACCTTGGGAACATAATTAACTTCAGTGTCCTGAGTGAGGAATTCGAGGACGAATATTCCGAGACAAACCGCGGAGAGATCTTCCGTATCATATCCACAATTATCGAGATCATACGGTTATATCATGAGAACCATGTTCATTCAGACACATATGAATTTACGGGTGAATTCAAGGAAACCCGTGATACCCAGACGGCATCCATACGTTCCAGGTTGTACTTCCGGTATGCAAGGAGATGCCTGAATAAAGGCTGGAAACCTCTACTGGAAGGAAATAAAGTGATCATCCGGAAATTGAAGTCATGATCTGTTCGGTAAACAACCTTACCATAAAACTCAAGGAGGAAAGCAGTTCCCACATTATCGTCCGTGATATTTCCTTTTCACTGGAGCCGGGTGTGTCCATGGGTATAGTCGGTGAATCCGGTTCCGGGAAGACCATCACGGCCCTGTCCCTGTTAAAATTACTCCCACCCCGGATGTATATAAGCGATGGACAAATTCGCTGGCATGGATCCATGGACCTGGATGTGGATCTGGCCAGGTTGGATGAAAAGGAAATCCAGCGGATACGTGGGAGACAAATATCCATGATCTTCCAGGAACCTATGACCAGCCTGAATCCTTCCCTGCGTTGTGGATGGCAGATCCGGGAGGCTGTCAGCCTTCATTTGGGAGAATCCCCCAAAAGGGCTGCGAGCCAGACCCTGCAATTACTGAAAGAGGTCCAACTACCCGCCGATAAGGCATTTTACAATAAATATCCCCATCAACTGAGCGGGGGACAAAGACAACGGATCATGATCGCCATGGCTCTGGCCGGAAATCCTTCCCTATTGATCGCCGATGAGCCCACCACTGCGCTGGATGTTACCGTTCAGAAAAAAATCCTTGATCTGCTGGATGAGATCCGCAGGAACAGGGGCATGAGCATGTTATTTATTTCCCATGACCTGGGAGTGATCCGACAGATATGTGACAATGTTCTGGTGATGTACCAGGGGAAGCTGGTCGAATCCGGCAGGGTGGATGATCTTTTCGATGATCCTCAGCATCCGTATACCAGGGGACTCATCTCCTGCCGGCCGATGCTGGAATCAAAACCCGGCCGCCTCCCTACCCTGGCAGATTTTCTTTCGCCCTGCCCCGATGCTGAGGAGCCTGATCCAGGAAAGACTGAACAGGGGCAGCCCGCTGATAAAACCGGTACCGGTACAGCCAGGCCACAGGAACCTCAGCAGGAAGAAATCCTCCTTCTAAAGGTCAGTGACCTTCATACCAGGTATGTATTGAAAAAAAGTTTTTTTGGTAAACCATTACGTAGCCTGGAGGCAGTTGACAATGTCAGTTTTCATGTTTGCCAGGGGGAAACACTCGGACTCATTGGGGAGTCAGGATGTGGAAAATCTACACTAGGCCGTACCCTCATAGGATTGATCCGGTCCAGGAAAGGAGAAATACAGTACAGGGGTGAATCTGTTACACAATTGCGAGGCAGGCAATTAATTGAATACCGGCGGAAAGTCCAGTTCATTTTCCAGGATCCTTTTTCCTCCCTCAACCCTACCCTGAAAATAGGTTCCTCAATCATGGAGGTCATGCAGGTACATGGCATCCATTCCAGCAGGAAGCAAAGACAGGAAGCTGCACTGGTATTGCTTGATGATGTGGGACTCCCAGGCGGGTTTTTCAACCGCTACCCTCATGAGTTCTCAGGTGGCCAGCGGCAACGGATCGGTTTGGCTAGAGCCCTTGCTGCGGGACCGGAGCTGATCATCTGTGATGAATCAGTATCCTCCCTCGACGTTTCTGTACAGGCACAGATATTGAACCTGTTAAACGATCTGAAAGAAAAACTAAACCTTACCTACCTGTTTATATCTCATGATCTAGCCGTGGTAAAATATATGGCCGACAGGATCATGGTAATGAAAGACGGGATGCTGGTGGAACAGGGTTCATCCAGGGACCTGTTCCTTCATCCGGAGACGGATTACACCCGGGAATTAATTGACTCTATACTGGATTGATCCTCCCTTCCTGTCCCATGTTAACCCTCTTTACCTGGGACTTACAATGCCATTGAACGGCTGTCAGGGCCTCTGGAAATCCTCCTCCCAGAGCTCAACATCGGAGGTATTTACTGCTCCGGCTATATCTTCCGGGCAATCAATCACAAGGTTGAAATTCGGTGGTTTCTCAAAAGCGTCAGTCACCAGGACGCCCCGGGTACTGTCTGAATATACCTTCTGCATAAAGAGGCCGTAAATGGGAAGGGCCATACTTGCTCCCTGACCCAGGCTCATGTTATCAAAATGAATGGACCGGTCATCTCCACCTACCCATACGCCCCCGACAAGATTCGGGGTCAGTCCCATATACCATCCGTCGGAATGATTCTGGGTAGTACCCGTTTTGCCTCCCATTTCAGAGGTCAGTTCATATACATGTCGGATCCGCCGGGTAGCAGTTCCCCTGTCCACCACTCCCTTCAGCAAGCTTAGCATCAGGTAAGCTGTATTTTCAGATATGGCTTCACTTTGTTTGGGTTGGAATGTAGTCAGTACATTGCCATTTTTGTCCTCTATCCTGGTAACAAAAATGGGCTCAATGTAGACCCCTTTATTGGCATAGGTGCTGTAAGCCCCCACCATCTCATACAGAGAGACATCAGAGGTCCCGAATATGAGTGAATTCACTGGCATGATAAAACTCTTCACCCCCATTTTCTTGATGACATCGTCCACGATGGTCTGGGGGGGAAATTGTTTTATCAGCCAGGCAGAAATATTGTTCACCGAGTTTGCCAGTCCCCATTTAAGCGTCACCATCCTTCCTTCATATCGCTTACTACCGCTTCTGGGGGTCCAGGTTGAATCCTGGTCCATAAAAGTCTGGGGTACATTGGGTACCTTGTAGCAGGGAGTGTATCCTTCCTGCATGGCAAGGGTGTATAAAAATGGTTTGAAGGTCGAACCTGCCTGTCTTCCTCCCAT
>SDBS01001464.1_pt1 | contig 23851 bp, 20 predicted proteins | sample 2277091 | NCBI WGS metagenome assembly SDBS01 (sample SAMN10404972, study PRJNA504765) | marine sediment metagenome | isolation source: marine sediment core GS10_PC15, 163 cmbsf | place: Arctic Ocean: Southern Knipovich Ridge | collected 2010
CACTGGCCAGCTTGCGCATCTCTTTGGCGACCTGATCGGCCAGCTCTCGAGTGGGGCAAAGCACGAGTGACTGAATGCAATAGCGTTTCACCTCGAGCTTGTTTAGAAGTCCAAGAGCGAATGCTGCGGTTTTTCCTGATCCAGTTTTTGCCTGAGCAATAACATCTTTTCCTTCAAGAATTAATGGTAAGCTGCGTGCCTGGATGGTCGTCATGGTTTTATAACCAAGAGAATCTAGGTTCTTAGTCAGATCAGGATGAAGTCTGAGTGATGTAAAGTTGGTTTGGCTCAAAAATTTTGTCCTCGGTAGTGCTGCTCGATTAGTGGGGGGTATCATATCCTATTCGTTCATCGTAAGCGATGGCTGTTGAGATATAAGGCACCGGGTGCTCCAGTGCCGGGTTATGCGTGTTCAGCCTACTACGTTTGAAAGAGTATTACCCTAGTTTGGTCACTAAGCAAAAATCGCAATTCAAATTTATCGGCGATCCATTGCATGGTGATGCTTGAATAAAAAACCACATGCGTTAAATCATTTTTATACCACCAAGTGGAGAAATTCCGTACGTTATCATGCAGTAGAGTCATTATACCTAAGTAGCCTTGCTTTTTAGCTAAATTTACTAAAGTTTGCCATGACCCTTTAGGGTCGCAAAAATGTTCAACAACTTCAGTGCACGTAATAAAATCATATTGTTGATTAATATTTTCCGGATAATTAGCATATAGCGGATCATAAATTTTCATTTGATAGCCAGAGTCTTCTAGCATTTTATGCAATGTTGGTCCAGGCCCTGATCCAAAATCTAACCCCTTCATCCCGAGTGTTAAATAACCTAATAAAGGTTTTGCTAATTGATTTAAGAAATTTCGATATCCGATGTCATCGGGATTGTTTTGATGAAAATCATATTGTTTTTTTTCTTCATTTTGGTTTAGTTGAAAGCAAGGTGGAACAAAAATTAAATCGCAATTCAAGCATCGATAAAAATCTCGAGAAGCATTGGAAAATATTTTGTTTCTAGTGGTCTCTCCACACAATAAGCAACGCATAAATGGTTAGCTACCCTCACTATCAGAATTTATACGCTCTTTTTGCATTTGTTAATATCCGGATTCAATGGAGAAGTGTACCACAAAAAAGTGCCAAGTCTTGAGCATATCATTACCCATAAATCACATTTTTATGTCGGTCTTTCAGACCTCTTTGTTTAGGCATACAATCTAACCCAGCTAGAAAATTTGAATTTATAGCGTCGCCTTTAAGCAATACCTTCTATAGGTTTGTTGAATAACAAATCTATTTTTATATCCAACTTATGGGTAATGATATGGTCCATATATGACACTTGTTGATAGATCTTAATTTGAGGGATGGATCCATTTCATTAAGTATTGACACTTATTAATATAAATTTAATTATTTTGTGCTGTAGCAATAAATGTTATATGGTCACTGCCATTAAGAACGCGATTAATGCGCTTAATATTCTTAAAACCCTGTTTTTCTAACATTAATTCCATTTCAAATGGATAATACCAAAGAATATCCATTTGCTCATCTTCTTGTGCAATGACCTTGTCCTTTGAATATTTAGTATAATGCGTTTTACTTAACATGTGTTGGTCAAGTTTATTAGCTGTGGTGCAATTCTCAGCTTCAATGAATTCAACTGATGGTAGGTTTACTCGACGCACACTGGTATCGATTTTGCCATCCTCATACATGGCGTTCCAGGGAATAAAGCAATCCATGATAAGTTTTCCATGGGGCAATAGAAGTTTTTTAAAAGTATCCAGCGCTTTGTAGGCATTCTCTCGTGGATACAGCAACTGAAATGAACCTAGTGGAATGATAATGCCATGATACTTATGTTCCAATGTCAAAACTTCAAGGGCTTGCACATGTACTATGGGGTTAAGAGATAGATCAGCCGCGCGCTTTTTTAGGCTGTCTAGCATAGAGGATGAGTTATCGATGCCATGAATTTCATATCCCAATTGCATAAGCGGTATCAGCAATCTACCTGAGCCACACATGGGCTCAAGCAACACTTCATTTTTAGAAAAAGTCTCTTGGTATAATGCTAGTTCGTCTGCTGTTGCGAATTGTTTATCAATATCATAAAACTCTGTGCTTAGTTTATGGTACATCATTAATTGGCTCTTATGTTCGTTGCGTTGTAAAAACTGACTTTCAAATCTGATTGGAGGTATATTATCATAAAATTAATCTTATAATGTGCCAAGTTGTGACAATTTACAATTAAAAGCGGTGTTACGCATTAAAAAGGCCAAACCCGATTAGTGAAGACATGTAAACTATTGATTGAGCGATGTTTTAAAAAACTAATCGTTAACCCTTGTTGTTTTATTGTGTACCAAGCTTGACTTTAACATAAGATGTTCCAGAATATAAAGTTTAATAATTTAAGTGAACGTCATGAAAAATCAAATTACAATCAGGCCATCAAGTATAATAAACATTAATGATTTGAATGAATTTTATTGGTTGAAAGGCGAGCTTATTGCATTTTGCCAAAAACACAAATTATCTACTCATGGTGCAAAATCAGATTTAATCAAAAGAATCGAAGTTTTCTTGTTAACCGGATCTAAAACCAAATATCAGCCTATGAAAAAAACTGGCAATAAGGATAGTTTGAATCAAATAAAAAAACAAACGCTCGTTTTAAATTATAATAATGACGCAAAAACAAGGGCATTTTTTGTAACACAAGTCGGCAGAAATTTTAAGTTCAATTCCTATCTTCGGCAGTTTGCAAATAAAACCAAGATCAAACCCAAGATGACTTATGGTGGTCTTGTTGATGGTTGGATTTTATTTGAAGAAGAAAGAAAAAATAGGAAAACCAAAAAAACTATTCCAAAACAATTCGAGTATAACCGATTTGTAAAAGACTATTTTTTTCATGAGAAAAATGGAACGTTAAAGAAGGCTATTAATGCTTGGAAGTTTATCAAATCGCGAAACGGTCCAAATACTTATGCTCAATTTAAGAAAATGGCATCAAGTCTTGACAATTAACAAATAAAATTTCAAACTCTATTTTAATTGATAATAGTAAAGACTTGGCACTTGTTTTTCATCGGCAGAGCAATTATTTGCGACAGAACCTTGAAAGATTAACTAGTGAAGACGAAAATGTTATGTTGCAGAATTAAAGAATCTTAGTTTACGATGATATTTTAAGGAGTCATATTATGACGATAACCGAAGAGATTAAAGAAGTAATTGCGAAAAACGACAAAAATATAATAAGCCTTGATTTATCTGGTGCTTCAATGAGCGATAATGATGTCAAGGAACTTCAAAGATTATTACAAACAAATTCTTATATTAGTTCTATTGATTTAAGTGATAACACGATTACCGACGATGCTTGTGAGATTTTAGCTCAACTTAAGATCGAGAAAATTAATTTGAAAGGTAATTACTTAGGAGATGATGGGGTCTTGATGTTGCTAACTAGTTTAACTATAAGAGAATTAAATATATCATCCAATGGTCTTACAGATAAGTCGGCTAAGCAAATATTGGCATGCATTAATAAATACAAAAGCCTTGAGATTGATAATAATCCCCGCATTTCATATCAACTGATAAATGAGATTCGTAATCACTTTCTAGATAATTCTGTCAACTTTGAAGAGCCTATTGGCATCGATTTGGGCCTAAATATAGGGTATAAGCCCTTCGGCTAATAAAAAGTGATGTCAAGTCTTGACGCTTGTTTCCGTTATATATAAGTGAGTTTGTTTATGATAAATTATTTATTATCATTCTTCAGAAAGCCAGTAAATTTTTTAGAGTTATTGCCGTGCATAATAAGTCAACATATTGGCGCTTACTTGCAGCCGGAAGATATTCTAAACTTAATGCTGGTTAATAAAAATCTGTATAACATTTATTTGAATCCATATTTTCTTATCTCGGAACAAGCGTTTTTGGACCGCGTAAGATGCTATAATAAAAAAGCAGCTTTATTGAATGCCGAAAGAGAAAGTATAGATCAGCAAATTATTAAATGTAATCAAATTAGATTTGATTTTTTTAAAAAAACAATAAAGTCTGGTTTCGATATTTTGAAAAATGATATTGATGCTTCCAGTATTTATAACGACTGTTTCCAGTTAGCAAATGAAATTTCCAATGAGCATACAGATCCTCTGTTATACTATCAATCTGATAGAACCTATCAGAAAATTATCTTCACAACATTACTTTCGCTTTCTTTTCTTTTCTTTTTCTATTGTATAGGGCAAATGTACCGGTGTGATAGTGCAATAAGGGATGCTGAAAGGTTCTGGCGTTTAGAAGCCAGGACTAATGATTGTTGTCTTCGGAGCGGCTTAGAAGATATACCTGAAGATTGTCAAGAAATTTATATGGGCTATCATGATCAAAACACAACGGAAGCGTGTTTGAGAGGAGGTATGCCATTTTATTTTATTTTATTTATGATAAATTTTGCGTTTATGTTTGTACTATCGCTTGCTGCTTTGGAAGTTCATATTAATAAAGTAAAAATTTATATGTTTCAGCCGATTCAGAAATTAAAATGGAAGCATGATAGAAATCTCCAAAAAATTGCGCGAACATTTCCAGTTCTTTTACAAGTTTCTTCTATTGAAAACCTTGTTAATAAATTAATGGAAATTTATGAAGAACAACCTTCCTTCTACAAGAATAACAACAAGTTATTTTCAAAAGGTCATGGATTGTTTGGACGTTTGACAAAGTTAGATGAAAACAAAAAAACAGCATTTAATTATTCAGATAATAAACAGTTAACTTTATTTGGAAAGAGATGTGATCAATTCGTGACTGAATGTCAATTAAGTCTGAAAAAGGTGTCGAGTCTTGACAATTAACAAATAAAATTTCAAACTCCATGTTAATTGATAATAGTCAAGACTTGATGTTTCAAGACACTTCAAACAGCAATAATGAGGCTAATATTCAAATGATAAATTTTGAACTTTTTTCAGAAAGGCTTACAGACTTCTTCAGATATATCAAAGATGGTGGTTATTCTTTGCCACACTTGGCATACGTTGATCTTGGTTCTGATCGGCTTTTGCAAATAATACAATTTTGTGTCGTTGCAAATAAACCTATTGATCAATGTGACAATCGAGCTAGGTTAGAAAAAGCTTTGAGCGTATTGTTAGAATATGAGTTTATCATGTTGGATGTATATGAGACTGAAGAAGCAATGTTAAGTGATAACCGAACAGATGATATTTTGTTTTTAGATGAAGAAATAAGTGCAAATGTAATGTGTCGTTTTTGGTATGGTTCATACAGAGGACGAAAAGTTGCCAATACTTTAACGTTAGATAAGTTATATTGCTATCGTGAGCAAATTGATCAGTTGGCAAAAGAGCATCAGATCAATATTAAGAGTATATTCGGTCCGATAGTTGGTGGTGATGACATGTCGTATTGTGATGTAGGGTTTATCATTGAAGAACAGGCTGGTATATTTTCTAGAAATGATTTTGAGGATAGCGTGGCGAAAGAGATTGGCGAGCCAAACCTTCATATTCAATTTTTCACAGAATCACAATTAGATGCAATGCTCAAAGATACTGTTGGGTTCTTTTGTCCGACGTTTAGTGTAGGAGCGCTAAAAAAAGTGGCTGAATGCAATGATTGGCAGACTTTTTTAGATAAAACGCCTGAAAGTGTGGGAAGTCAGAAAGAAGGTGATTGTTTTAGGATGTGAGATGTTAGCTAAAAAATATGAGCGTTTGTTGCTAGTTAGAGAAAAAATTGATTCCTTGGTTGCTTCGTATTCTGTTAGCATTCAAGAAGTTAAGCTTTTCGGCTATCTTGTTAATGATCTTGTTTTTGGTACGGCAGATTTTAATTTTTTGATTTTTGTAAATCAATCAGAAGATTTTGATTTAAAAGCTTTTTCATGTTCTTTGAAGGAAATTATAGGCGCTGAATTTAGCGTCGAAGTGGATATATTAGAAACCTTAAAAATTCGCTTTGCAAATAAACTTATGTTCCAACATGATTCCATCACTTCTACACAGGAGGTTTCAAAAAAATCAATTAATTTAAATCAGATGTATCAAAGTGCTGAAAAATTTTTAAAGATTTGTCAATATTTTAACGATGTCATTTCTAAAAACAATTTGTTAGAAGCTATTCAAGGTCGAGAAAACGAGATTACAAATGATTTGTTTACTAAAAAACAACAATTAGCATTAATGTACTTAAGTCATCTTTGTAGTCAATACAGAATTTTTGATTATAGTTCTATTTTTCATAGTCATTATTATTGCGACGTTTCAATACGGCAACAATGCTTGCTAAAATTTTGCAAGCAATTTAATCCATATTTTGCTGCAATTAAAAATGACATTGAGATGATGCGGCGTTTGATCGGCTTAGATAAATCTTATGTGCTTCACTATAAGGATCCTGATTCCAAGAACACACCTTTGCATGGCGCAGTTTCTAACAAACATATTGGAATGGCGTATGTTTTGTTAGATGAAGGAGCTGATCCGTTTGATAAAGCTTATGGGAAAACAGTTTTTGATGTTATTGCAGATAAAAATTGGTTTTATAATCTTCATGATCCAGTGTGTTTGCATTTTGGGCTAAGATTAGCTCGGTATCCTGAGGCACCCCACAACTATCAAATGCATTTTCCTGGGTATGAATATTTAAAGGCAGAGTCAGATTTAGCTGCAGGAATGTTCGCTGCTCAAAAACACCTGCTTATTGAAGGTGAGTTGAAATCTGTCGCAGATAAAATAAATAAATTAGACATTAAAGATCCTGATAAATTTGTTGAAATGTTTAGTAAAATGCTCGATAGTAAGCCTGCTAATAATGATTCTAATATCGGTGATCGCTCTAAGCCGAAAGTGTGAAATAGCGACTGCTATACAGGGCCAAATAAATGGAATGATGTCATGGTTGACAAATATACTTTTTTTGAACATCGTGCTGAAATAGAAGAAATCTTTCAACAAGCCGGCATCGATTTGTTTCAAGTTCGCCTAGGAGGCTGCATAGGATATGATGACGCAAGTAATGAAGTAGAAGTTAGATTGTTAAAAGATCCAGGACAAGACGTCTTGGATTCACTCAAAAGAAACCTTGAAAAAGTGCTGCCAGAAGCGAAAATACAAATCACAACTTCAACGAAAATTCATTGGCGAGAACTCAGATGGCGTGAATTGCAGAGACTGGGAAGAAATATGGATAGCGCTGCAACTATAATTATAAATAATATGCCAGCGCTGTATGAATTATCCCAAGCTTTGGCTGATCAGGAATTTTCAAGCATCGCTGACCTTGTTGACCTTAACCGTTATTTATGTCGAAAGGAGATTAAAGATGAAGTGATTGCATGTTTGATTGATGTTGGTCAGCACTATTTTGAATGTGTAGGAGAAAGATCCTATTTGCATAACAACATTTATCGTGCTTTGCAGATAAAACTAAGCGATGATTTAGAAAAATATCAACAAGCAAAAGAAATTTTGGAATGTTCTGTTGCTTGGAATCCACACTATGCAGCTTCAAATGATAAGGTTGCGTTAGTTTCGAAAATGCTTGAGTTAAAAAAAATAGACTTAAACAATGATCGAGATGAATATGGAAAATTATGTTTGCATAAAGCGGTGTTTTGTCGACATATACAAATGGTGAGATTGCTTTTGAAATATGGCGCAGACCCTAGAATATGTGATGAACGTGGCGATACTGCCCTTGATGTAGAGCGACGAATGAGTTGTTCTTATATTGAGAAAATGTTAAAGGAGAAAATAATTTTTTTTGAAGAAGGAGATGAAGAAGAGCACTTCTTTCAACAACCATACGTTAGAAGTCATTTAAGTGAGCTATTCAGAATGTATGGAGAGTTTATAGAAGATCCATCTGGGGAAAGTGTGCCACCTTCTTTTCGTCGGCTTGGGTTTTAATGACAAAAGAATATTATGAAAAAAATGTGGAGGTGTTTATGTATGGGAATCTTTGGGAAGATAAAATAAGGATAGATAAGGCAATAGCTGAGCGTGACCGCTTGCGCAATGAGGCTGCTAAAATGGCGTATCAACGTTCCTTTCAAGAAATAGAAAAAAGATTTATCGATTCTCAAAGATTGTTGCTAAAGAAAGACAGCGGTGAATCGCAAAAAATTATTGGCGCTTATCAAATAGCACCTTTTTATCGTTATGGCAGGGTAGTTAATAACGCTTTTGATATGGCGCGCAGACTTTATGAATTTGCAGCTAACAAAAAACATGCAGGCGCTTGTTATGAGTTAGCTTGTCTTTATTGGAAGTGGGATGCTGGTTTCGCCATTTCTAAGAATCCGGAAAAGGTAAAACAATATATCGAATTGGGATTACAAGGAAAAAATTTGATGGATTACGAAACAGACACATTTAAGCAAGCTGAATATATTGACCGACTTAGTTCTCTTGCTCGGGTTGTTGGTCAATACGAGCAAATTGATCAGACGGGAGATCGGAATCAGTCTGGTACAACATTTCGTTTATAACCGATGAATTGATTTTTAAATCTGGTAGGTATTTATGAAGATAGAATATGAGGATGCTGTTAAAGTACAGAGACAAATTGAAGATGTTCTGCTTAAAAACCCTAACGTTGTTTCGATTGGCGTCAGAGCTGAAATAGATAATTTTGGACAAAAAACGAGAAATTATGTGATTCAAGTTGGTGTCGAATCGTCGAAAGCTTATTGGAGCGATCAAAAGTCTGGTAGATTTGTTATTCCAGAAAAATATCGTTTACATACAAATGACGGTCTGAAAGAAATAAAAATTCAGATAAAAAGAGAAGGTAAAATTTACCCTCACGCCAATATTTCTAAATTGTTTAAAAGAGATTTTTCAACTTCAGTAAGAAAGCCACTGTTTGCTTTAACAAAATATCAGTCGAATCTAAGTGTTTTTAAAGGATCATATGTGGTGCCAGCTATTTTAAGAAATAACATTTCTCGTGCGATGCCATTTAGATATGGTGCTCTATTTGCAGGTATCGGATTTTTTTCTGCAGCAGCTGTGCTTAATAAATTAATTACAGATCGTAATTGTCATGCTCGCGCCGTTAAGAAGTTTTAAAAAAGTGTAACGGTGTCATGCTTATCCAGACATCTAACATCGCTTGGTTAGTTTTACACCGAAATCGTTGTTATCATCCTGATCTTGGGATATTGAACTCCACCTGTTTAGTTTGACATTTTGGCTGTCAAGCTCAGATTTTGCACGTTGGTAATCTTCATTGATCCAATTATAGCAGGCTCCTTGAAATATTAGCGCCCAACCCTGATATCTACCTAGCGCATTATTTGTCCTGCTTGCCTCAGCGAGCATAATAATCTGTTGAATGATAAGCGCACTATCATCTTTTGAAATTTCTTTTGGATCTTCAGGCATATTTCTTCTCCTTCTGCTTGGCGGATAAGCTAGCACAGTGGGTGCGGATTTACAAACGTAAGCATAAAATGGTGTTAAGTCTTGACAATTGACAAATAAAATTTCAAACTCCATTTTATATTGATAATAATTAAGACTTGTCTTTTGTTTCAAAAAAATAAAATAGTAAAACCTGACACCTTTCATTAGTGAAGTGAGCATTCATTCCAAATAGGTATGTAATTATGATGATAGAAGAGTTGCAAGTGAAATGGAAAATTAATAGTTTTTACTCTGATCGCGATGGACATATTTACGTGACTTATGAGCGTGATGAGTCTGATGAGCATTCTTTAACCTCTGTGACAATAAAGAAAGATGCGCCTCGTGGTTTTCGTCATTCTCCAGAAATGGAGTTTATTATTTTAATTCATTTTACAAATGACGAAACAGGCGAGAAAAATAAAGTTGAGCATCCGCTCGTTCAACTGCTCAATGTTCATCCCGCACTAATAAATAAGCCTCCTTTGATACTTGGTCGACATCACGTTGAATTTCAATTTATAAATAATAGCACCGATCAAATCAAAGAGGTGGTTGATCTTATTCATCAACACCTTGGTTTTGATGATGATATTTTAGAAGATGTTTATCGAAATTTTGGTTTGGCAGGAAAGCTTACTTATTATGAAGAAATCACTTCGCTAGTTCGTCATGATCAACACGAGCAGGCGATTGCTTTAGCAAATAAATTATTAATGCTAAGAGGCAAAATCAAAAATCACAACCCTTTTGAGTTATATGAAACAATTATGGATATTATGAAGGAATTCCCAGAGACTGCGGTGCGACTTTTTTTATTAATGCCACAATTTCTTGAGGTGAATTTGCAGTTGGGTGAAGCTTATAAAAGACTTTATCACTTAAAAGTTGAAAAAGGCGCTGAAGCACACGAAGCCAGTGTTGATCTGCTACAAGCCATAGAATGTTTTGAAAGAATTATTAATAACCGAACTAGCCAAATATTACTAGGCATTTATCCACGCAAGATGACACCAATGCCTCATGAATATTATAAAATAGTTGATCAAGCTTGTGATGAGTCTATGGCGGAAGTACTAGATCAACTTCTCGATCTGTGTAAAACTGACAAAATTGAACTTGATGACATAACTAAAATTAGTTATCAAGAACGCCAATTTTACCTTCGCATTAAAACTTCTGACTTGCCAAATAATCAAAAGCGGCTTGATCAATTATATGATGTGCTATGTGGAAATGATGGATTAAATCCTCACGTACAAAACATTGAAGGAAGTCCTGAGGTCTTGCTTGCGCTTGCAAGAGAAATGCGTGGCTTAAGGTCGCAACTAAATATAGGAAATGATCTACAGGGTGATAGCACTAGAGCAGGTTTTTTTAAACGTCGCAGAAAAGTGAGGCAACCAGACGACGCATTTAGTAGCAGTATCGCTTCACCTAAAAAGTAAAGGGAGCCTAAAATGTTTGAGAAACCAGCACTTCCGGGAGTATCTAAAAAGAAACATCGTAAAAAATCGCCTGAAGAGAGGAGCTTGATAATAGCGATTCGGAATCAACAGCGTCCAATAATGACTGCCTTGTTCTTAGAAGCAGAGCCAGACAAAGATCCAACAGAGCAGGTTGAAAGCGCGCTTGATCTTGTGATTCAGGAACTTTATAAGAACGGGAAAATGAAAGAAATGTTAGATGATTTATTGAAGGAAAAAATTGAAGAGGAACAAAAAAAAGCGTTTGGTTCTACATATAAGCCATCATAAAGAAAATAATCGTGCCAAGTCTTGACACTCTTTCTTTCATTAGCGAACTAAAGCTTTTCTAACTTTTAGTTTTATTGGAAGGTTTTTTAGATTGGGTTTTATTTTCTCGCGTTTCCGTTTGGTTGGTATTCTCACTCTGGAGGTTGATGGAATATTTTGCAAGCTTCTTCTGGTGCTTTTAAATTCATTAAAATAACCCGGTGGATATTTTTGCCATGGATAACCGCGTTTCGCCATCTTAAATCCTAGCTGATACAAACGTTTCATTTTCTCTTGATCAAATGCTTTGTCGGTTGCTGGATAGTAAAAGCTGGTAGGAATGAAAGCCAAATTAAAACTAATGCCTCTTCTTTTTGAAAGCAAATAGACGCGGTATAAATCGCCAATGCCCTGGGCCGTAATTTGTTGGGAAAGCGCGCCATCTAAAATTGATAATAACTTAAGTTTAACTGGGTTATAGTGTGTAAAGATTTGATTGTTTCGAATGATGTAAAGTTTTATTCTAGGTTTTGAAATACCGAGCTTTTTAAAGGCAGCATTAATATCTAGAATATTGCCGTAAAAGAAAACTTGTGTGCTGACACCGCCATCAACATGCATCTCGTCATATATTTTTCCACCCGCTTCAACGTTTATTAGAACGGGAGGAAAAGCAACGGGTATAGCAGCGGATGCTAGTAAGATTTTTCTGAATAACGCAAGCGATCCCTTTCTTCCGCTTGCTGCAATCGCCCCCATATTCCAAATCACCATTCTACGACTATCAAGATTTGTGGTTCCAACAAATAGTCGCCGTCCTTTTTTATATTCTTTAGCAACAGCTGCCAATATTTTTTTGTCGATAGATTGAGCTAAGAGATTAACTAAAGGTGATGTGTCGGCGAGGGAGTCAGTGCCAAAAATAATACTCAGTGCAGATTTTTCTTTAAAAATATCTTTTTTTGAAATGTTTGTATAAAGCCTTTCAAGCGTCGAATCATATTGAGGGCCTAAAAAAGCAAAAGTGGCCATGAGTGCGCCAGTGCTAATGCCAGTGACAAGAAGAAACTTGGGGCGAGTTCTTGAGACGGTCCAGCCATGAAGAAGTCCAGCGCCAAAAGCGCCGCTATCACTGCCGCCTGATAATGCTAAAACACTGACGGTCCTGTTTCTATTATATCTAAAATGAGGATTGCTTTTTAATCGTTGCCTCATACTGTTAATTAAATCTTGTTGAAATAGATCGCTATGTTTATATGCTAAGTCGCGAACTTTGGGCATTCCAACAGGGGTTGCTTTTCCGACATATTTTAACGGCAGGGGATTTCGAGTCTGTGTTGCACATCCTGCTAAACCTATCATTAAAGAAAAGAGCAATGCTGAAAAAACATGGCCATACCGATGCCGGTTAAATTTCATAAGAAAAATTCCAATGAAGCTATTCGTAAATCTAAAGCCTAAATCTTAAATCAACACTATTTGTTATAATTTTCGCATCTCCAATGACAATGGGTATAGTTATTGTCTTGCAAGCGCAGCCTTTATCTCTGCTATTGCTTTCGGGCTTTCGATTTTTTCACCACTCACGTCGACAATGACTCTATGTAATTTTCCTGTAAAAGCAAATGGCGCTTTATAAAGTTCAGTCGTTGAAGTTGCTACATCATTACCGCAAGTCAATCCTTCACCTAAAGCAATCAGCACTGGCAATGTTAGTGGTAATTCCATTTCAGCAACTTTTTTCTCATTAAAGAAAAGTTTACCGATACCTGGCGCCCCTTTGCCATTATTCATGTCTGGTTTGCCAGTTACTTCAAATTCAAAACTAAGAATCACTTTCCCTTCTGGAATTTTCTCACTTGATTCAAGGTGAAACTCTTTAGCTCCAGCATAGTTGTATACATAATGTAGCTTATTGTCTTTTACAAATAATGTATAACCGCCAACGTTTCCACCATGTGAAAGCAATACACCTTCTGCACCATCTTTTGGCATCTCAACCATTGCGGCAATAACATGCGATCGATTAAGCACTGACACAGCAGCACTCGCTATTATACTTTGAGTGCCCGGAAAATAGATATAACGACTTCGATCCTTGGTAATTTGTGGTCGAGGACAAGCAAAACGTTTCATGTCAGGGCCATCCAACGGTAACACATTATATTTGCCAGCTTCCACATACCATAAAGTAATTAGCTCTTGCAGCACATCGGGATGTTCTTTCGCTACATTATGGCATTCAGAAAAATCGTCAGTTATTCGATACAGTTCCCAACCATTTTGATCTCTTTCTCGAATGATTTCAGCAGTGACACTGCCCCCAAACTTATAGCCAAGTTCTTTTTCACCTTCTAGATAGCTTGGTCCTGGAAATGGGCATACAGCTCGCCAACCATTATGGTAAATTGAGCGATGAGCAAACATTTCAAAGTATTGAGTAGCACGACCGCAGTCAGCTTGTGCATCATCAAAACCAGATGCAAAACTTTTTCCTTCAATAGGTGATTGGGCGACTCCTCTAATTTCAGTAGGCGGTTCTATTCCTAAAGCATCTAAAATAGTCGGTACCATATCGATAGCATGTGCATACTGAGTGCGAACTTCTCCTTTCGCTTTAATGCCTTTGGGCCAATGCACAATAAATGGATCGCTTACTCCACCCCGATAGGTTTCTTTTTTCCAGCGTCGAAATGGCGTATTGCCAGCCCAACTCCAACCCCACGGATAGTGATTAAAATATTTAGGTCCGCCAAGTTCATCCATTGCTGCTATGTTATCTTCTAGCGATTCTGGAACTTGGTTAAAGAATTTATTCTCATTAACAGAGCCGGAAGTGCCGCCCTCAGAGCTTGCACCATTATCCGATATAAGCATAATTAAAGTATTATCCAGTTGACCTAATTCTTCTAAAAATTTTATTATTCGTCCAATGTGATGGTCAGTATGTTCTAAGAAACCAGCATATACTTCCATCATTCTAGAATATAATTTACGCTCATTTTCTGGTAACTTATCCCAATCCTGAACATCAGGATCATGCGGAGATAGCTCAGCATCTTTCGGCAAAATTCCTAACTCTTTTTGCTTCTTAAATGCATGCTCACGATAATCATCCCAGCCTTTATCAAATTTCCCTTTATATTTATCAGCCCATTCTTTTGGCACATGATGCGGCGCATGCATTGCACCGGTCGCAAAATACATATAAAAAGGCTTATCAGGTGCTACCTGTTTGGAATTAGCAATGAAGCTAATAGCTCTATCCGACAAATCTTCAGTGAGATGGTAACCTTCTTCTGGCGTTTTCGGTGGTTCAATTTGGTGGTTATCGTAGGTCAAATCCGGATAATATTGATGCGTATCGCCCGGTAAAAACCCATAAAAACGCTCAAATCCTCTTCCAAGTGGCCAACGATCATATGGACCGGCAGCACTTATTTGCTCAGATGGGGTTAGATGCCATTTTCCTACACAATATGTGTTGTAGCCATGTTGCAGTAGCATCTCAGATAGAAAGCCATTTTCAAAAGGTATATAACAATCGGAACCAGGATAACCCGTAGAGAGTTCCATAATTGCAGCAACGTGATTGCTATGATGATTGCGGCCCGTTAAAATACAAGAACGAGTTGGTGAGCATAGCGCCGTAGTATGCATGTTGTTATACAACAAACCATTGTTTGCCAACTTATCCATATTTGGCGTATTAATTGGTGATCCATAACAACCAAGCTGACCAAAACCAGTATCATCAATCACGATGAACAACACATTTGGTGCACCTTCTTTAGCTCTTAATGGCATAGGCCAAGCGGGTGATGACTCTTCAACTGTTCTGCCAATAATCCCGTTAAATGCTGTTCCTGGTTTATACTCTTTCAATGTCATGATATTTGTTCTCCCTGATTTTTAAAAAGCGACGATAAATCCTAATGAAGGTCCATAGATTCTGATGTTTGTTTTAAATTTGATTTGGCCTGCCAGATGACTCTTTTTACGATTAAGAGCTATCAGGCGTAGTCTCCATCGTAGACCAAAATATTGGTTAAACATATACGTTGAACCAAGTCTTAGTTGCCAGGTCGCATCAGATTCGACACCGAATCCACCTACGTCTCCAGAAAGCACATATAACCATTTATCGCCATTATAATATCTCAGGCTTATCCCAACCACTGGATCTGTCCAGCTTGTGCTGCGTTCGACAGAAGGGAAAAGAGAGGATGATAGTTTTGTTTTAAGATACCAGTATCGACCACCAACAACACCTAAGATTGCAAGAACATTACCACCATTAAAGCCACCTATAGGTATTGAGAAAAAACGGTATGAAGCGCTGATATCAGCTAGCGCAAAAGTCGATTCTATTTTAATATTCTTTTCTGTACTCGAAAGTTCCATATATAGAGGATCAAAAACAAACCCAAATCTCCCTCTTCGGACTTCAAATCGTGCTGCAAAAGCAGAATCTGCCGCATCCTTAATATCTTTAGGAGTAATGTCCACATCGCTTTTTCGATTATTTACAGTAATATCACCCTTCATCCACGTAGCCCACAAGTAGGGTATTATATTAAAGTGCCAAGTGTTACCTGATGCATATAAAGGATTATTCGAGATTGCGGCAAATGATGGGCTGCTGACGGTCAGTAAGCTAAATCCACACAAGACCAAAGCAATGATTAGTTTGATTCTTTTCATAAGTTAAGTTCCCTCTTATTTGCTAAATTACATTGCAGCTCAACGCTATCTGCACATTAATTTAGCCTAGTCGTTTTTGATTGGCTTTGTCAAGAGCTATCTTTTTGAAGGGCATGGCATTTTTTGTATTTCAAACCGCTGCCGCAATAACAGGGTTCATTGCGGCCAATTTTCTTTGATTGTCCGTTTTTTTCAGTAGTCATGGTTTTCATAATATCGCTCGCTGGTCGACCAGTTTGTAATAAATTTGATAACGTTTGCATATGTTTGTGTGTGTGTTCAAAAAACGCTTTTAATCCAGCGCACAACCAATTTAGATTCTCTTCGCCATCTGACGTTTTTAAAATTCTGTTTTTGGGGCATTCACCATGACAAGTGAAATGAAATTTACATGATTGACAGTGTTTTGATAGCGAAGTTTGTTTTTCTTTGCCGAAGGATCGTTGTTGATCAGATGAAATAAGATCAACAATGTTTAATTGATGAATGTTTCCTAACAAATATGAGGGTTCAACAAAATGATCACATGAATAGAGGTCGCCATTATGTTCTAATGCAGCGCCTTGACCACATGTTGGTTGTAAAACGCAAAGTGATGAAAAACCCCGAATATAAGACATTAAAACACCATCAAAGAATTGAACAAATGTTTCGCCCACATCTTTTTTAACCCATTCATCAAAAATTTGAATTAAAAATTTTCCATATTGTTTTGCATCAACTGTTCGGCTTGTTACTTTTTTATTTTCATCTAATTCAACGATCGGAATAAATTGAAAATAATGTGCATCACATTCATCGCGAAAAAATTTATACACTTCTAATGGATGCTTGCTGTTTTCTGAATTAATCGTACAAAGAATATTAAATTCAACTTTATGTTTTTGCATTAAACGTAACGCACGAATCACTTGATCGAAAACAGAGTTGCCTGCTTTATCATGACGAAACTTATCATGTAAATGTTTTGGGCCATCAAGGCTTAGTCCTATTAAGAAATTATTTTCATGAAGAAATTGACACCATTCATCATCGAGAAGAACACCATTTGTTTGTAGGGTATTAACGATAACTGTTTCTTTTGCCGCGTATTTCTTCTCAACAGCAACAACTCGGCGAAAAAAATCTAATCCCATCAGTGTTGGTTCGCCGCCTTGCCATGCTATCGTGATTTCTGGTGTATTTTGAGTTTCAATGGTTTGCTTAATATAAGCTTCCATTGTTTCATCTGACATACAAAACGAGCTATTAGGATATAAATCAGTTTTTTTTAGAAAGAAGCAGTAATCACAATTTAAATTACATCGCGCTCCTGTTGGCTTTGCCATGACATGAAAGGTTGAAATGGGTTTGTTGATTGACTGTTCCATAGTATGAGCATCCTTAAATCCATTGTTTATATCATAAAATTATGGACGAAAGCTATTTATGGGTGTAACAATTAGATCTTAATGTTTTATTTTGCAGAAGGAGTTTGCAATCATGGCTAAAAAGCAACCAAATATTCTGGTGCTTTGGGGAGATGATATCGGTTATTGGAACATCAGTCACAATAATCACGGGATGATGGGTTATCATACCCCGAATATTGATCGAATCGCTGAAGAAGGCATTTCATTTACTGACTATTATGGTCAACAAAGCTGTACAGCGGGACGCGCAGCATTTATCACAGGACAGAATCCTTTGCGCACAGGATTGACAAAAGTTGGCATGCCGGGCGCTGATCTCGGTTTACAACCAGAAGATCCATCTATTGCAGAATTACTAAAGCCGTTAGGTTATGCCACGGGTCAGTTTGGTAAAAATCATTTGGGCGATAAAGATGAGTTCTTACCATCTAATCACGGCTTTGATGAATTTTTTGGAAACCTCTATCATCTTAATGCTGAAGAAGAGCCAGAACTTCCTGATTATCCAAAAGATCCTGAATTTAAAAAACGATTTGGTCCTCGTGGTGTCATTCATAGTTTTGCAGATGGCCGCATCGAAGATACGGGGCCGCTTACTAAAAAACGAATGGAAACAATTGATGATGAAGTGACTGATCTTACGCTCGATTTTATTGATCGTGCTCACAAGGAAGATAAGCCATTTTTTGTTTGGTGGAATGCTACACACATGCATTTTAGAACACATGTCAAGGAACAAGATAAAGGTAAAAGTGGGCAAGGTTTTTATAACGATGCGATGGTTGCTCATGATGAATATGTTGGCACATTGCTTAACAAGCTCGATGAGTTAGGCATCGCAGAAGATACGATCGTCATTTATTCAACGGACAATGGTCCACATTATAATACTTGGCCAGATGGCGGTATTACGCCATTTAGATCTGAGAAAAACACCAACTGGGAGGGCGCTTATCGCGTACCCTGTTTTGTTAGATGGCCAGAAAAATTTCCTAAAAATAAAACCTTAAATGGCATCGTTTCACATCAAGATTGGTTGCCAACTTTCTTGGCTGCTGCGGGAGAGCCAGACATTTGTGAAAAATTACTTAAAGGCCATAAGGCTTCTGACAAGACATTTAAAGTGCATGTTGATGGACTAAACATGTTGCCATATTTGATGGGTGAAACAGAAGAGTCACCACGCATAGAATTCTTTTATGTTAATGACGATGGTGGTTTGGTTGCTGTTCGTTATAAAGATTGGAAAGTTGTTTTTATGGAGCAGCGTGCAAAAACACTTGCGTGCTGGGCTGAACCGTTTGTGCCGTTACGCGTACCAAAAATCTTTAACCTCAGGCGAGATCCATTCGAACGTGCAGATGAGAACTCCAATACCTATTGGGATTGGGTGCTTGATCATGTCTTTATTTTAGTTCCAATACAAGCGTTGGTGGCCAGTAAAATTCAATCACTGAAAGACTTTCCTCAGCGACAAAAACCGGCTTCGTTTAATCTTGACCGGGTGATGGAGCAACTTCAAGAAGGTGCAGCGAACTCGCATTAAGCAAACAAAACGCCGCATAGCGCGGCATTTTTATTTAAGAAAGGAAGCAACGTCATGACTAAAAAATTTAATGGAACTATCAATGTCGATATTCGGAATTCAAAGCCTGACTGGGCACCTTACGAACAACCCAAAGCGCCAAAAGGTGCGCCGAATGTTTTGTATTTGGTTTGGGATGATGTAGGGCTTGCGACAATGAAATGTTTTGGTGGGCTTGTTGATACCCCAAACATGGATCGTATTGCTAAAATGGGATTACGTTATACTCAATGGCATACGACAGCACTTTGCTCGCCGACTCGCTCTTGTTTGCTCACTGGGCGCAATGCACACAAAAACGGCATGGCTTGTATTTGTGAAGCCACCTCAGGTTTCCCGGGAAAAAATGGTCACATCCCTTTTGAAAATGCCACGATAGCTGAAGTTTTATCTGAGCAAGGTTATAACACTTATATGCTAGGCAAATGGCATTTATGTCCTGAAGACGAAATGAATTTGGCATCCACAAAAAGAAATTGGCCTTTAGGCCGTGGTTTTGAACGCTATTATGGTTTTATCGGCGGCGAAACCAATCAATGGTATCCCGATTTAATCTATGATAATCACCCCATTGAACAACCTGCTTTACCGGAAGACGGTTATCATTTCAGTAAAGATATTGCTGATAAAGCAATCGAATTTATTGCCGATGCAAAACAAATTGCTGAAGATAAACCATTTTTTATGTACTTCTGTCCTGGCGCACAACATGCGCCTCACCAAATTTTCAAAGAATGGGCCGATAAATATAAAGGCAAATTCGATATGGGTTATGAAAAATATCGTGAGGAAGTTCTAGAAAATATGAAAAAAATGGAAATTATTCCTAAAGAAACAGAGATATCTCCAATCAATCCAATGAAAGAAGGCCGCTATGTAGCAGGAGACTATGTTAAACCTTGGGACTCTTTATCTGATGATGAGAAAAAATTATTCGCACGCATGGCTGAAGTCTATGCGGGCTTTATGAGCTATACCGATGAACAAATCGGCCGCATACTTGATTATCTCGAAGAATCTGGCCAATTAGATAATACGATGATTATAGTGTGTTCGGATAATGGTGCCAGTGGCGAAGGCAGTCCTGATGGAACTGTGAATGAAAACAAGTTTTTTAATAGCGTACCAGATAGCTTAGAAGAAAATTTAAAAATGATCGATGACTTGGGCGGACAAGATACTTATAACCACATGCCAACCGGTTGGGCAATGGCTTTTAATACCCCATTTAAAATGTTTAAACGCTATTCTTACAATGGCGGTATTTGTGATCCGCTTATTATTTCTTGGCCAAAAGGTATCAAGGATAAAGGTGGTGTTCGCCAACAATATCATCATGCGATCGATATTGTGCCGACTATTTTAGATTGCATCGGCATTAAAATGCCAGATGAAATTAAAGGCTATACACAAGAGCCCATTCAAGGTGTTAGCATGAGTTATAGTTTTGATAATTCAAAAGAACCATCTCATCATGAAAGCCAATATTACGAAATGCTTGGTCAACGCGGCATGTATAATAAAGGTTGGAAAGTCGTAACTGATCGAGGCCCTGCGCCCGCTAACCTAGGTTTTGTCCATGATGAATGGGAGCTTTATCACGTTGATGAAGACAGATCAGAGATCAACAACCTTGCCGACAAACATCCTGACAAACTCAAAGAGCTGATTAATCTTTGGTGGGTTGAAGCCGGCAAAAATGATGTTCTACCACTGGATGATCGAACTGTGATTGAAATTCTCGGTGAAACACGTCCAAGTATTACAGCTCCAAAAGATAGCTACATTTATTATCCTGGAGCATCAGATGTGCCTGAAGGTATTGCAGTCAATATGAGAAATCGTTCTTTTAGTATCGAAGCCGATATTAATATCGAATCCGATCAAGCTGAAGGAGTGCTATTTTCATTTGGCTCCCGATTTGGTGGACAAACACTATTTATCAAAGAGCAAAAGCTTCACTATGTTTATAACTTCTTAGGCATGGAAGAACAACGAATTGTTTCCGATGAAAACGTGCCGACAGGAAAAGTAAAGCTTAAAATAGAATTCAATAAAGATGGAGAAAAACCAACTGGAACGGCTAATGGCGATGTTATTTTAACAATCAATAACAAATCAGTAGCCAAAGGAAAAATAAAAACTCAGCCCGGCAAATTCGGTTTAGGTGGCGGTTTAAGTGTTGGCCGAGGAGGCATGGATCCTGTTACCAAGATTTACACTGACAAATTCCCCTTCACTGGCGGAACCCTAAAACACATTAAAATAGATGTTAAAGGCAAACCACACGTCGATCTTGAAAAAGAAACCGAACGTGCGATGAAGAAGGATTAATTTACAAGGAGCAATGAAATGTCAAAAAATGAATTTCCTTTAAAAAAGGATCGTAATGTTTATCCAGAGCCAGAATGGAATTTTCCTAATGCTGAAATTGGATTAACATATAAAGATTCCAAAGCAGATTTTCCACCAGTAAATGAAGCGCCAAAAGATGCGCCAAATATCTTATTAGTTCTGCTTGATGACGTCGGTTACGGCTGGCCAAGTGCATTTGGTGGCGAGATTAATATGCCGACTGCAGAAAGATTGTCAGACAAAGGTTTGCAATATTGCCAAATGCATTCAACAGCACTTTGTTCTCCGACTCGCGCGGCTTTATTGACAGGTCGCAATCATCACTCTGTTTCATCCGGCATCATTGGTGAGCTAGCAACAGGCTTTCCGGGTTATTGCGGCATCATTCCAAAAAGCTGTGCAACCATCGCGGAAATTTTAAACCAAAATGGATATGCAACCGGTTGGTGGGGGAAAAATCATAATGTTCCTGACAATCAAACAAGCCAAGCAGGTCCATTTGATAATTGGCCAACACGACAAGGGTTTGATTATTTTTATGGCTTTATCGGTGGAGAAACTGATCAGTTTTATCCTGCGCTTTATCGCGGGACAACCGCCGTTAATGCACCCAAAACTCCTGAAGAAGGATATCATTTAAATAAAGATTTAGCAGACGACTGTATCTCTTGGATGCGACAACAAAAATCAATCGCACCAAACCGCCCATTCTTTTCCTATTTTTCTACAGGTTCTGCTCATGCTCCGCATCAGCCTCCTCTCGATTGGAGAGGCAGAAATAAGGGTAAATTTGATATGGGCTGGGATAAATATCGCGAAATAGTTTGGAAAAAACAACTTGAACTTGGTGTTATTCCTAAAGGTACCAAGCTTACTAAACGCCCTGAAGAAATACCAGCGTGGGATAGTTTTAGTAAAGAAGAGCAAGAGTTTTTTGCATTACAAGCAGAAAATTATGCTGATTTTTTAGAACATACTGACTACGAAGTTGGTCGGCTTGTTGATTCAATTGAAGAAATGGGTGAGCTCGATAATACATTAATTATTTATATCATCGGTGATAATGGCACCAGCGCTGAAGGCACACTTACAGGCACCGTCAACGAACTTGCCTCATTAAACGGTTTTCAAACGCCAATTGAAGATTCGATGGAGCGAAAAGATGAATGGGGAAAGCCAGGGACCTCTCCTCACTTTGCGGTCGGTTGGGCTTGGGCAGGAGATGCGCCATTTCAATGGACGAAACAGATTGCATCACACTTCGGTGGCACACGTCAAGGCACCGTCATTTCTTGGCCTAAAAAAATCAAAGATCACGGCAGCAAACGTTTTCAGTTTCACCATGTCATTGATATTGCACCTACAATTTTAGAAGTTATCGGTATCAAAGAACCATCAATGGTTAATGGTATTCAACAAAAGCCAATTGAAGGGACGAGTATGGCGTACTCTTTTGATGCTAAAGGTAAAGAGGCACCAAGCACTCGCCATACACAATACTTTGAAATATTTGGTAATCGCGCACTTTATCATGATGGTTGGATTGCCTGCTGTCGCCATGGCCGTTTACCATGGATCAATTTCGGCTCTGCGGATTTTGATAAAGACAAGTGGGAGCTTTACCATGTCGAAGAAGATTTTAGTGAAGCCGAAGATTTATCCGAAAAATTCCCGGAAAAATTACGCGAGCTGCAAGATTTATTCATTGCTGAATGCACGAAATATAATGTGTTACCGCTTGATGATCGCTTCATTGAAAGAGCCGATGTCACTTTACGCCCAAGTTATTTTTACGGCAGAAAAAGCATCACGCTTTATCCCGGCATGACACGATTACCCGAAGGCAGTGCACCTAAAACACACAACATCTCGCACACGATTACCGCAAACGTTGAGATTCCAGAAAGTGGCGCTGAAGGTGTAATCATCTCTTTAGGTGGAGATACAGCTGGCTGGTCGCTCTATATCCTGAATGATCATTTAGTTTATCACTACAACTGGTTTGATTTCGAACGCTATGAAGCCATCTCAGATAAACCCGTACCCAAAGGTAAATTATCGTTAAAACTTGAATTCATCAACGAAACAAAAATCCCAGGCGGCTCTGCAACCGTACGACTCTACTTTAACGACGAAAAAGTCGGCGAAGCAAAAATTGAAAAACAGGTCAGAGGTAGATTTAGTGTCGAGTCGCTGGATATTGGCATGGATACCTTATCATCCGTAAGCAATGTTTATCGAGATCGACTACCATTCGCCTTCACTGGAAAAATCGATTTTGTAAAAATTGATTTTGAGGATGACGGCGCTGAACTTTCTGATAAAGAAAAAGCTGCGCTTAAAAAAGCGATGGATTAAATCTTTACGCATTTGATCTTGGAAATAATTCCGCGGAAAATTTAAGACGTCATCCCATGACTTGATCGCGCTTAAAGTGCCGAACCTTAATGTCCGATGTTAATACCCTATCATTACCCATAAGTTGGATATAAAAATAGATTTGTTATTCAACAAACCTATAGAAGGTATTGCTTAAAGGCGACGCTATAAATTCAAATTTTCTAGGTTTAACAGCTCCGAAGGAG
>SDBS01001465.1_pt1 | contig 23851 bp, 26 predicted proteins | sample 2277091 | NCBI WGS metagenome assembly SDBS01 (sample SAMN10404972, study PRJNA504765) | marine sediment metagenome | isolation source: marine sediment core GS10_PC15, 163 cmbsf | place: Arctic Ocean: Southern Knipovich Ridge | collected 2010
AGCGTTTAGAAAGAACAGCAAAATAGCAAATTTTGCCTGTGGGTTAAATAATTTTCGCATTTAATCGGCTTTTATATGCAGGATAGCACCTGTTCTTTCTTTACGCTCACTTATGCACGAGTTTGACACGGTTTAAAACCGGATTACCTGAATGCGATAATGTTTTCAAAGGGCTTAAATGTTACTTAACCAAATTCTCCAATTCCAAAAAGGTTAATCATAAATTCATATCTGCGTTCATACTCCTCTTTAATGTAATGAAAATCGAATGACCAGCACTGAGTTTCATACAAAAATCCCATGCCGCTTCTTATATCTTTGTCATCTGATATATTACGTTCATAATCTGCGAATACCGAGAGTCTGTCTGATACTTTTAAAAGAAAATCCGTGTAGATAGATTCATTTAAATACCGTTCAAACCGATACTCGACAGACAATTTATCTCCGCGTGTATCCTTTATGCTTGTTGCAATATTATGGGATATAAACCTGCTTTCATACTGGGACCATTCGGCATCAGCCTGCATGGATAAATACCTTTTCGGGACTAGTTCAAGTTCACCATATATGGGAGAAAAGGGCTCCGTATCCGGATCCTTATCTTTTCCTATATTGATGTCATAACTCTGTTTGAGTTTGAAGCGGCAAAACTGGTTGTAGGAATAGCTGGTCGGTTCATTATTTTCATCGCTGGAAATGTTGTCTGTTGCGTGTGTGTCCTTTTTTTCAGTATTCTGTTTCGACCTTGAGGTAAATGTGTTTGTAATTGAATAAGTGAGCAAGTTCTTTTTTTCAATCCTGTCTAAATCGTAAATGTCGGAAAATTCATGCTGGTCCTTTTCAGGTATGTACTCATAGACAATCTGCGGCGCTATGGAATGCTTGATCCGCTCAATGCTTTCACCTTTTAACTGGAATATATTATAAATTTCAGAAGAAAAATCAACCTTGATGTCATACATATCTCTGGTCAGTGTTTTTTTGTCCAAAGTGCTGTTCTCGTCTTTATCAACATCCCAAACAGTCTCCCGCACCCCTATAGAGGGTTCAACTGTGAAATAGTTATTAAAACTGTAGGGCAGATAGAGCCTGGAATGTGCATCCATCCGATGTCTCCTTGCGCCGTCTATACTGTAAAAGTATGTGTATTCAGAGTCGAGATCAAAGTAAAAAGGGGATTTAAAGATCTTATGTTTTAGCCTGTTAAACTCAATGAACGGCAGTTTCTGTAAGGTTGTATCCGTTTCATTCTGGCTCCGGATTATGACATCATCATACCAGCGCACCTCGGCATTGAGGCTGTAAAGGGACCAGTTTTTGTTTAAACTGAGCCTGTTGATTCTTATTGGATCATCATACTCATCAAGGTCCCTGCCGAAGTTTTTGTTAAAATAATCCTCGGTTTCGTCAAATCCCGTATATCCATCTCTGAATTCATGAAGGTAATCCTGATCGCTCACAAAGTCTATGTCAAGCTTTGCAAGGAACCCAAAGGGCAAAGCCTGATCATGTTTCATTCTGAACCAGTAGCGGTCGGAATTGGGTCGCAAGTAATCATCATCTTCATATCCCCATTTTTCGATTGAATCAAAAGAGCCGTCATCTATTTTTCTGTCATTCAAATAATCGTACATCAGAGTCCCTTTTGACCTGTCGTCTAAAACATAACGGTATTCCAGACCAAGTTTTTCTCCGCGATATCCCATGTGATGTACATAAAACGTTGCATCCGAACTTTCGTTTATTGCCCAGTATAAAGGCTGGATATATTCTCCACCCTTGCGCTCTGAATAACCAATTTGGGGCAGCAGTAAACCCGACTGCCGCTTTAGCTTTGCAGGAAAGACAAGAAATGGAGAATAAAGCACAGGTACTTTTTTTGCCCAAAGCGCTGCATGATTCACAAATCCGTATCCTTCCACTGTTACTTTCAGGTTCCTGCCGGTAATTTTCCATGCCGGGCTATCCCCGTCGCATGAAGTGATGCTGACTTTGTCGGCAGTATATGAGTCTTTGCCGACCTTTTGGATTTTATTCCCTTTTATATAAAAATGGTTTTCTTGAAGGAATATGGTTCCATTATTTATAGTTCCCGTTTCAGCATCCAGATTCATTTCCATACTGCTGCCGGTCAGGAAATCTTCTCCTGCTGTCATGATCACATTGCCTTCTGCAAAAACCTTCATGGTTTTTTGATCAAAACGTACAAAATCAGCGCTAAGGTTTTTATCCATTTTGGTTATTGTAACATTACCTATGGCAATGTATTGATTTGTTTTGTCGTCGTAGCTTATTTCGTCGGCAACGATATGCCAGGGTTTATTAGGATCATCCTGGAACGGCCGGAATTGTTCCTCTGCTGAGGCATAGTTGGAAATTACGATCATAATAAAAAGGATAAGCACAAGCCGGGCAGTTGTTTTGCAGATATGAGCTGATTTCAAAGCCATGGATTCTGTTCGGGGGCAAGGCAAGGGGCCAGGAAAAGACCCGGCATTGTTGGAGCAGGCGGGAACTTTGCCGCGATGATCAACATGGCCTTGGGGCAAGAAACGAAAGTTTTGAAAGCAGCTCATGTTACAAAAAGATTCCTGAAAAAATATATATAGAATCTGACCCATTAGAAAGAATAACATCTTGAATACTGATAAAATATCAAGTATAAATGCAATTTCAGTGGGAAAAGTCAAGACGGTTGTGACAATACCCTCTTTAAAAATTTTGCAAGTTGATGTATTGATTATTGTTTATGCAGGTTTTAGGTGAAATTTTTTTATAATATACAATGAATATACTTTTGACAAACGATGACGGTATTTACGCGGAAGGGCTTTGGGCGCTCTATGAAAGGTTTGCGCGCCGGCATTCCGTAACTGTAGTTGCTCCTGATCGTGAGCGGAGTGCTGTGGGGCATGGCATAACCCTGCATCAACCGCTTCGCGCAACCAGAGTTAATGTCAATAGCGGCTGCCTGGGATATGCTGTTAACGGAACACCGGCAGACTGTATCAAGATAGGTATTATGGAAATCCTCGACACCAGACCGGACATGGTGATTTCAGGAATCAATCCCGGTGCAAATGTGGGTGTTAACATCAATTATTCCGGTACCGTTGCCGCTGCCAAAGAGGCTGCTCTACACAGAGTGCCGGCAATTGCTGTTTCCTTACAAGGGCGAAAAATTATCAGTTATGGTGGCGCTGCTCATTTTACGGCGATGCTGGCAGAAAATGTTTTCAAAAAGGGGCTTCCGTTTGGAACAATCCTCAATGTAAATATCCCTGATATGCCCATGGATGAGGTAAAAGGCGTTCGTATAAGCAGGCAGGGAACCTCACTTTATGCTGAATATTTTGATAAAAGGGTCGATCCTCGCAACCGCACATATTATTGGCATGGGCACGATTCTAAACTATCTTTTGATAACCCTGATATTGACGGTGCTGCTCTTGACGAAAATTTTATCTCCATAACTCCGATTAAATGCGATATGACAGATTACAGCATGATTGATGATCTTAAGCGGTGGAATATCGACAAAGAGACCCTCGGCAAAACGCAAGGCGGAAGTGATAAAGGGGCAAAATAGTGTTAGCCCGAATTCCTCGCTACTTATTACGATCAGAGGTGTTAGGCTATGAAAAATCAGTTCATTAATGAAATCAAGGCCGGTGATTTTGTGGATGACATCTTTGTGTTATCCGAAAAAATCCTGTCCCAGAAAAAGGATGGGAACAATTATTTAAACGTAACACTTTCTGATAAAACCGGAACGATCAAGGGTGTGGTTTGGGATAATGTGGATCTGATTTCGGCCGGAGTATCTTCCGGCGACTTTGTACACATAAGGGGAAACGTCAAGGACTACAGGGGTGCTTTTCAACTTGTTATAAAGAATATGGAAGCATGTTCCGCCGACATGGTTGACCCTACGGATTTTTTACCGGCAACCCACCTGGACGTCAACAGCATGTTTAAACGACTGTTAAAGATAACAGCTTCAATGAAAACAACTTATTTAAAAAATCTTATTGAAGCGTTCTGGAATGACACGGAATTTGTTCACAAATTTAAAACCGCACCTGCAGCCAAAAAAATGCACCACGCTTATATCGGAGGTCTCCTGGAACATACCCTGTCGATGGCCAGTCTGGCTGACAAGGTTGCAGGGCATTACAACGGGGTTGACAGAGACCTTCTGCTTGCAGGCGCGATACTTCATGATATCGGCAAGATAAGGGAATTCGAATACGAGATCAGTATAGACTATTCCGACGAAGGCCGGTTAATAAACCATATTGTGATAGGGATCGAGATGATCGATGAAAAACTCTCGGAAATTGAGGGATTCCCGGAAGAAAAGATGCTTTTGCTTAAGCATATGATTGTGAGTCATCATGGAACCCGGGAATTTGGCTCACCCGAACCGCCTAAAACCATCGAGGCTGTTATTCTCAATTATATTGACGAAATAGATTCCAAGGTTAAGGGCATCCGTGAATTTATGGCCAATGAAGACCCAAATGAAACCTGGACCTCCTTTCACAGGTTGTTGGAACGTCATTTTTATAAGGGGAAACAATAAGTTTTTCGGCCTTTTAGTAGCTTCTCAATAAGTTCTGAGAGATTAGATAATAAAAGACTATTCCAACAATTTATTGAAAAGTTATGCCTTTTTACCCTAAAACATTATCTATTAATATATATGTTTATCACCCTTGAAGGAATAGAAGGTTCAGGTAAGACGACACAGGCAAGGTATATGGTTAAGTTTTTACAAAGCCGAGGACATGACTGTGTCCTGACAAGGGAGCCCGGGGGCACCAGGATCGGGAAAAAGATACGAGCCATTCTCTTGGATCCTGAAAGTAAGGATATGGATCCTTTGGCGGAACTTCTCTTGTATATCGCTGATCGTGCCCAGCATATCAAGGAGCTTGTCAATCCTTTTTTATCGGCCGGCAAGACTGTTCTATGTGACCGTTTTTATGACGCCACTGTAGCTTACCAGTGCTTTGCAAGAGGACTCGACATCGGGTTAATAAACAAATTACACAGATTGATTCTTGAAGATTTAAAGCCTGACATTACATTCCTGCTTGATCTTCCACCTAAAGTGGGCCTTTTACGTGCCTGGCGGCAGATAAAAAACGGAACCAGGACCGGCATTGAAACCCGGTTTGAAGAAGAGAAGCTCCCATTTCATGAAAAGGTGCGATCAGGCTATCTTGAGATAGCGCGCGTCGAGCCTGATCGGTTTCGGGTAATCGATGCATCTGGGGATAAGCATCATGTCAGGGATGAGATAATAAAAATATTGTCTGTTGAAATTACCGAAAAGTAACATTTTAGCCTTATAAAAACAATGAACTACTCCATTCTTGATACCATCGGCAATACGCCGCTTGTTGAAATAAAGACTCTCAATCCAAATCCGAGAGTCAAAATACTGGCAAAGCTGGAGTATTTTAACCCCGGCGGTTCTGTTAAGGACAGACCCGCGCTTTTTATGATTGAAAGCGGTGAAAAATCGGGTGAGCTCACTCCCGATAAAACGGTGATTGAAGCCACGAGCGGGAACACGGGCATAGGTTTAGCCCTTATTTGTTCGGTAAAGGGGTATAAGCTTCTGTTAACCATGTCCGAGGCTGTCAGCGTTGAACGGCAAAAGATCCTGAAAGCCCGGGGTGCAGATATTTTGCTTACACCCGGCCATCTTGGGACCGATGGCGCCATAGAGGAAGTATATCGTCTGGCCCTGGAAAATCCCGAAACCTATTTTATGGTAGATCAATTCAATAGCCAGGCGAACTGGCAGGCCCACTATTATACAACAGCCGAAGAGATCTGGGATCAGACCGCTGGAACGGTTTCCATGGTTGTTGCCACCCTAGGCACAAGCGGAACCCTTATGGGCATTGCAAGACGGCTGAAAGAATACAATCCCGATATCCGGATCATCGGTGTTGAGCCTTACCTCGGTCATAAAATCCAGGGGTTAAAAAACATGAAGGAGGCTTATCGTCCTGAAATATTTGAAAAGAAACGCCTTGACGAAATTGTGAATATCGATGACGAAGAGGCCTTTGAGATGACAAGGCGTCTTGCAAAAGAAGAAGGCATATTTGTGGGTATGAGCAGCGGGGCAGCCATGGTGATTGCTCAAAAGCAATCAGAGATCATGGCCGAAGGTACTATTGTGGCAATATTTCCGGACGGGGGTGAGCGCTACCTTAGCACACCGCTTTTTGCGGTTCGGGAAAAGGTTGGTCTGAAACTGTTTAACACCATGGGGCGGATCAAGGAACCGTTTGAACCGCTTATACCTGGTAAGGTTTCCATGTATTCATGCGGTCCCACAGCACACGCAAGGATGCACGTGGGAGAATGCCGACGTTTTGTCTTTTCCGATCTGCTATGCCGTTATCTTGAATTCAGGGGCTATGCTGTAACACACATAATGAATATAACAGATCTGGACGATAAGACAATTAACGGATCTGAAAAAGCAGGTTTGGATCTATCCGAATTTACAGCAAAACATGTTGAATCGTTCAAGAAAGATCTGGATGTTCTCGAAATTAAACCTGCTTCGGAATATCCCAGGGCGAGCGACCATGTTGACGACATGGTTTCCCTGGCAGAAAAACTTGTCAGAAAAGGATTTGCATATGAAAAGCTCCGGTCTTTGTATTTCGATATTTCACGCTTTTCTGATTATGGCAGGCTGTCGGGGATTGATCTTAACAAGATAAAGCTTGGCGCCACTGTAGATCTGGATGAATATGAAAAGGACAATCCAAGAGACTTTACACTATTAAAAAGATCCAGGCTTTCCGAACTGAAAAGGGGAATATACACCAAGACCGACTGGGGCAATGTACGTCCTTCATGGCATATTCAGTGTGTGACCATGTCGATGAAATATCTTGGGGAAAGTTATGATATACACACCAGCAGCAGGGAGCTTGTATTTCCTCATCACGAAAATGAGATTGCAATTGCCGGTGCTTTGACCGGGAAACCCCTTGCCAGATACTGGGTGCATTGTGACCGTGTCCATGTCGATGGTAAAAAGGTGGACGAACAGGGTGCCGGCCTTACCCTTTCTGATCTGATGGACATGGGCTATTCCGGGAGGGAGATCAGGTGCTGGCTCCTTTCCGGGCATTACAGAAAACCGATTACTTTTTCAAAAGAGAGGCTTGAAGATGCAAAAAGTTCCCTGAAAAGGCTTGACACCTGCATCCATTCCTTAATTCATGTTAAAGGGAGCGCTTCTCCTTATCCTGAGCTGGACCAGCTCTTGTACGACTTAAAGCATGGTTTTGTCAGTGCCATGGATGATGATCTAAATATATCGGCCGCCATGGCTTCGATATTCAAAATTGTCAAAAAGGTGAATATACTGACCCTGGAAAACATAATAGATGCGGACAGCGCTTTGAAAATTGTGGACGCGTTTCGCAATATAGATTCGGTGCTGAGAATATTCGATTTTGAAGACGAGCTTGATGACCCTGAGGTGCAACGCCTGATCAAAGAAAGAGATAAAGCCAGGTTAGAGAAAAACTGGAATCTTGCCGATAAGATCCGTGATCAATTAAAGGCCAGAGGGATCACTATTAAAGACCGGAAGGTGGGTAAAGTTACTTCTCAATAAATTCTGGAGCCCACTGGCGATAAAATATAAAAAATCCGGCAACCACCGAAAGAAGGACGATGAAACCGATTTATTTCCCATTTACTTTCATTTCTAAACCGATTGTTGAAGCACTTTCTGCTTGTTTCAAACAGACCGCCGTGTATCAAGTTTCAAGCCAAAAAGTGCCTGAAAAGATGCAGGAATGGTGTAAAAGCGGCACACTTGACATACGCATACCTGTTGAAGGTGATGAAAAAAAACTTGACAAAATACTCGAAGATTACAGGGCCTGGATAAATCTCCACCAGGGAAGCGAGATAGCCTTTTTAAAAACCCAGGCTGATAAGATCCCGATTTTTGATGAAACCTCTGCATCACAAATCAGGGATGATATCAAAAAGATAAGCCGCGAAAACCAATCTCAAGAAAAACCCGACGATCTGTTTTATGCCAGATTATTTCTTCATATTGCCCAGGAATTCGACTTGCAAAATGATGAATTAAAACAAGACCTTCTGTTATTCGAAATGATGGAGAAAGATCTCATGAAAAACCTTAAAGGCGAAAATGAAGATTTACATATGCAAACCGCTGATAACAGAACATTGGAAGCTGATGATCCGGGCCATTATATGACAAAAGAACGAATAAAGGCCTGGACCCGCCTTATGCAACATGATCAACAAGTTTCCGGGCTGTTTGTTACCAGCAGCCGGGCGATGCTTGAATACCTGATCGACATAGCGCCCGAGGTGGAAAAATTGATCTGTTTTGACGCCATTCCTGTGTTTGAAAACAGGGTTGAAGAGATGGAAAGATGGCAGGCCGGCTTATTGGAAAGCCTTGACATGCTTGCGACGAATCCCCGGCCTTCATCAACAGACGGCATTTTTCATGCGCCAGCGGCTGATGGGTGTGATAGAAAAGTTGCATTAACGCTTTATATTGTACCCGGTGAAATACCGCATAATTTCTTTGCTCGATGTGTTGAAGGCGACCTGTTTTGTGCCAAAGATGAAAACAAAGAGGCAGGTTTTAAAAATACGCTGATCGGGCTGCTTGAAACAAGTTAAATTTGACTTTTTACGAGACCATCAATAATAAAGTGAAAAAATATAAGAATGCTTGACTCCCATAATTAATTGGTATATGGGTTTTGCCCAAAAATGCATAAATGGTGGATTTGACACCGTGATTTAATCATTATTAGGAAAGGAGGCGCTATAAATGGCTTTTGTAGTAACCATCGACGAAGACAAATGTGAAGGTTGTGAAGAATGTGTTGATGTTTGTCCTACTGAAGTATTTGAGATGGTAGATGACAAATCATCTGCGGTCAATGCTGATGAGTGTCTGGGTTGTGATAGCTGCATTGAAGTATGTGAACCAGGCGCAATTACCATTGAAGAGATATAATCAGCATAAAATGTCATGTTCCCCGGGCCCATAACGACCCGGGGAAAACTCAATTATGCACGCAAGCTGTTGTTATTCCCGTCATAAATAATCTTTCCCGCAAAATCACGACACCTCATAAATGACACACCACTTAATTTTCGCGACACGTTTTGGCCATGCTTCGGTGATATACCGCCAAAAACCGTTTGCTGCCATTAAAATATTCCTCCCCTGCAAAGACAGAGAGAGCCTTGTTGAAGCCGTTGAAACTGAGGGATGTGGCGACCCAGGTTCTCATTACAAGGCTGTCATCGTAAAAGAATTAATCATCGATTATTTCAAAGGAAAGCCGATCCAACCTCCCTGGGAATGGATGGACATGGGTGGGCTCACAAAGCTTCAAAAATCCGTCCTGGTCGCCACTGCCGATATTCCATACGGTGAATTGAGATCCTATAAAGAGATCGCTAAGACCGTTAATCGGCCCCGCGCCTATCGATTTGTAGGCACAACACTTGCAAATAACCCCCTTCCTATCCTGATACCCTGCCACAGGGTGATCCGAAGCGACGCTTCCTTTGGCCAGTTTGGAGGAGGAACAGACCTGAAAAGAAAACTGATTGAACTGGAAGCTGGTGAACGCGTCTTTGGGGACGTCCATTGTAATATTGATTGACAACTGGTTGGGATTATGCTATGGAGATTCTATGCCAAGAAAAGCCCGTATAGACGCCCCTGGCGCCTTACATCATATAATAGTAAGGGGAATCGAACGTCGAAAGATATTTTTTTATGTGTTCCCAATAAATAAAAAAGTTTATCAAATAAGAGCATCATGAACAACTCATTAAAAGGAGCCCTTTTATCAGGTTTATTATTTCCAGGCCTGGGGCAGGTTTTTCTAAAACATTATAAACGCGGTATTGCTTTGATACTTACGGTCTTAGTTAGTCTGTTGGTAATTGTAGTGGAAGCAGTACAAAAAGCCTTTACCATTCTCGAAAAAATTGAGTCGGAGGGTGGGACAATTGATATGAATTCGATTTCAAACGCAGCCACCCAGGCATCCACCACTTCTTGCAGCCTCATATTCAGTTTCGCCTTGTTATTGATAATTTTCTGCTGGATTATTGGGGTTGTTGACGCTTATAGAATTGGAAAGAAAAAGGACATGGAACAACAATCAACGAGTCAAGTTTCAAAATAGCAAAGGCAACTATTCACATAACAAACGCATTCTCTATGATCCCCAAAGCCGGGGTGAATTTTTGCTTTATCAGATACTTTTAGAAAATTCACATTGCAGATGCTGCTGGCTTGCTTTGGGGCCAGGTGACGCGTAGATGTAATCTGAATCATGATAGATATTGTTGAAGCAAATACGGATGAATTAGTTTCAAAAGCAAAGGAGCTGTTTCAAGAATATGCTGAATCATTAGGATTTGATTTATGCTTTCAAAATTTTGATCAGGAACTTAATGATTTTCCTGGCCAATATTCTTCACCAGAAGGCCGTTTATACCTCGCCGTTTCAGACAATCAGCCTATTGGCTGTGTCGGCCTTCGATATTTTGGAAATGGTATTTGCGAGATGAAACGCCTATATGTAAAGCCGTATTTCAGGGGAAAAAAGGCGGGAAGACTGCTGGCAGAAGCTGTTATCAATGTGGCCAAGCATATCGGATATGAATACATGAGACTGGATACGCTTCCCTCAATGGAAAGTGCCAACTATTTGTATAAGACATTAGGGTTCAAACAAATAGAGCCATATAGACACAACCCCATTGAAGGGGCGATCTATATGGAATTGAATTTAACCCTAATTGATTGTTAACAAAAAGTGCCTACTTTCTGAGCACTTCCACCACTTCAATTTCTTTTAACCGCCAGATGTCTTCAATTTTCTGCAACTGGCATTTCAACTCATGGATATCCTCAACAAATTCTCCTGTTTTCAATTTACCTTCCATGCTTTCGGTTAAGTTCACTCTTGCAGTGTCTTTCGCTGGAAAATCAATGACAAAATCATAGAACTTCAGAGATATTGTTGAATACCGGGAACGCTTGCTAAGAACAAAAGTTGACAGTTCATCGGATGAAGCCTCTCGGGAGAACAAATAGGCGGGTGCATGAATTTTGCACGGATCGGTAATAACCTCTCTTATTCGGTTTGCCTTTGCGGCCGCAATAATGTGGTTTTCCCCTGGTGCTTTTTCTATTTTTTCGGCAATAAATTCAAACTGCTTTTTTACTTTTGCCTCTTCACTTTGCGAAAAAATCAAAAATGCGATTATCCCTGCTGTCAGAATTCCTCCAGCAATAATAATATGTTTTACCTTTACCACAAGGGCACTCCAATTATTCTGTCAATTGATGTTTGTCCAAACTGGTGGACATCAATAGGAACACTTCGGTTATCCCCTACCACATAAACATTACTTTTATCAACTTTGCGCGGAGAAAGGTTCCAGTCTGACGGGTAACGGACATACGTTTCATCAATTTTCTTTTCATTCACAAAAAGGGCCCCTTTCTGAATTTCCACAACATCTCCTTCCAGAGCAACCACACGTTTCAACAGGATGACTTTTTCACCTGCTAAACGTATGGCGACAACATCGTGTCTTTCAGGTTTTGAAAAAACATACCGCAACTTGAAACAGAAATTAAAGTCTCCATTCATGTATGTGGGCTCCATGCTGTGTCCCTTTATGCGGAAGGGAAGACAGATAAAACTAAAAAAAATAAGCGCAAAAATGGCAACAAGCAATATCCTGGAGAGGTATTGTCTTGTAATTGCAGGGAAGAAAAAATTCTTAAAATTCGATTTCAATGATATTCCTCCACGAAATATACACAAGTCCCCACAAGCTCAACTCACAGCCTGTTCCTGAGCCAACAGCCGTACGTCCAGCGGTATCCCTTTTCGCTCGTCGCGCACAAGCGTCATAGCCTCACCAGGACACCTTCCCACACACACTCCACACCCCGTACAGATCTCCTAGTTCACAACTGCTGTCTCCTTAACTTGGATAGCCTCGAAATAACGGGCTTCACGCTTTATGTCTCCATCCGACTCGTCCTCTCATTCTTTACCTGAAACTCAAAACCATTTTTTTGAAGAAACTCTCTGATTTCCTCAAAGAGAATTGCCTTGTCTTTTGGGTGTACAAACGATGCCAGCATGATTCTCTGAGGCCGAACCCCGTGCTTTTGTAATAAGTTGAGCGTGTAGACTGATTCTGGGTCATTTTCCTCGTAATGTTCAAGGGTTAAAGCATGCAAATCCTGCTTATATATGCGCACTTTTGACCAAGGAGAGCCCATGGTCCCGTATACAACTGGCGAATTCCTAGCTGCCTCAATGACCTGTTTCCTATTCTTGAATAAAATAGCAACTGGTATACCTATTGTTCCCAAATAGCCAAAGATAAGCCAGATAAAGAAAAATGGATGGCGTTCAGTTTATGCCAGGTATGTGGCAATTGCCGTTGCTGGCGCCCAGATCAGCCAGAAGGCAACCAAACATCCAACATAAAGACGATCCGTGCGATAATCTCGTGGGTCGATCACATATCGTCCACTGGTTTGAATAGTCACCTTTTTGCCGGTTTTCTCTTTGTTGGTAAAGGTCAGCAAAAACGTGGCCCCAAGAAAGGCGAGGGCAAGCAACCCTTCGATAATTGCTACTGTGACATCCATCTTGGAAGCCCCAGGAGCGCTCGATTCATCAATCTAAGGCGCTACTGCGATAAAAAATATACACGCCAAGGAAAAAGTAACTAAGCGTGCGAGCAGAAGAAGAAAAGCACCCAAGGTTGATTCGAAACTATCGGCACGTTTCCACGAAATAATTCCGAGCAAAATGCATGCAGAACCGTAGGAAAAATAGAGGATGTAATGCGACACAGGAGAATCATGGGGCCCCAATATGACATAAGCAAGGATATAAAGCTAAAGATGCCCGATAGGATGAAAAGGACGCTAATAATTCGGAGCAAGACGATGCAAATTTTCCGACCCATACAATTATCTCGTATAAAATACAGATTATTAAATTGATCTCATAGTACACTCCTCTGTAAGATATTGGAAGTCAACCAAAAAACCTAACCAAGGAGGTGCATTCCATGAGACTTAAAGATTATGGCCGAAATCAGTAAAAACGTAAAGAATATGTTCAACAGCCAAGCTTATTGCTTGTTGGTATCGATGTGAGCAAAGGCAATTATCTGGAATACCACTCGTAGATTACTTCTCATGTTAGTATCCTTTCGTAAACGCATACCAGTCCGGATAAGCAGCGGATAAACAGCGTAGCTGTTTGCCCGACAGTCTTCATCCGGTGGTTGGGCAAAAATGTCCAATTTCAAGGCGCCCATTACTAAATCGGGATCCAGATCCAAAAGGATACAACATTTATATTTGTCTTCGCCGCTTATCTTCCATATCAATCTGCCAGATATATTTCTGCGTTCTATAAACTACTATAATCAGAGCAATCATTGTTAATAGAAGGTATGAAAGGCAGAGCTTTTTCCACGAAACCGGTTCCGAATATAATAATCATAGTATTCAATATAATGATCAGAAGTCTTAACTCGGTGGGACCCATTCCAAGAAAGGTGATTTTGAATTCTGTTGTTGCAGCAAATGACAGATAGGAGTTGACCATGAAGGCGCCAAAGATTGGGATTAAAACCAAGAATATGATTCTATATAGACTCTCAAATAGCACGGCGTAACCAATGAGAATAGAGCACATGAATATGAAGTCAAGAAAGTGGTCCATGTAAAACCCCCACTTTGGGATGCCGGTATCGCGATATCTCCCACGGGCACCGTCAAAGGAGTCCGTGAACCATTGCATGAATAGCATACCAGATGCTAACCATAGCCAACTAAGATCCTGTTTTGCTAAGTATCCGGATAAAATTAGTCCGGCACTCCACAAAACCGTTGTGAGTGTGAGGTGATAGCCTTCAATCCATGGTGGAAATCTGGGCACACAATAATCGATGAATCTCCTTTCTGCTTTCGCAAGTGGTGATTTGAGTGGAAGCTTTTTATCGCCTTGGAACTGTTCTTTGGAATACATATGGTCCTACCCGTCTAAAAAAATGTGCAATTTCAGTGAGTAATTCTGTTCAATTCCCGACATTCTGCTCACCAGCGAGAGGATATAGCTCGTCTGGTGCAGCAATTGGTTATGTCAAAAGATTTGGCACTTTTTGGTTTTTTATTTACGTTTTTTTCCTTTTTTTGACCCCATCTGCCTCCATAAGTTTTACCAACATCTCGTAGGGCTGTGCACCAACATATTTATCTTGATTAATCACAAATGTAGGAACAGCAGTAATCGCTTTCTCTCGCGAAAGGTTCCAGTCCGCATCCACCGCCGCCTTAAATGCCCTTGTCGCAAGAACTGCTGCAGCTTCTTCGCCAGGGAGCTCAACAGATGCTGCTAAATCTACAAGCACCGGAATTTTTGCGATGTTCTTTCCGTCTACAAAGTAGGACTTGAAGACCGCCGTGTGGAATACATCCCCTTTATTCTTTGATTCAGCCCAAAGACCCAATTCCTGAGATAGACGACTATTATAGGTTTTTTCCCTTTTTCCGAAAGGCAATCCCAGTTCGGTCGCCGTTTTTCTCAAATGGCGTATGATTTCTTCTATATCTACGGGGGAATTGGCAAAAAGCTGTTCGAGCAAAAGCCCCTCTTCCGGTATGTTCGGATGAAGCGGAAAAGCCCGCCACCGAATGGCGATTTCATATTCTTTCTTAAGCTGTTCAATACGCCCGGTAATGAAGTAGCACCAGGGTCAAATGTAATCGGAGAATATTTCGAGTGTTAAAGGTGTGGACATTTCTTTATCCTCTCTATTGAGAAACATAACATAAAGCTCGCCTGCCGCGATGGAGCGCAGCGGAACAGCGGTCAGGTGCAGCGCCTTATTATGGCGATTTTCGCATGCCTGGCTTTATCGCAAACACACAAGCCCTTCGGCTTTCGTACTCCACCCCTGGATACGGTTCTCTCTCGATTATCTCTATCTTTTCAAATCCACTGTCCTTGAGACAACTGAAAATGAAATCAGTAGTGAAAAACATGAAGTCTATATCGACTTTCCTGCCGAGAAACTCGTCTAAGTGGATTGTCTCCTCACCAATGTGGTATGTGAAAAGGAATATTCCACCCGGCTGTAATACACGAAATACTTCACGGAATGCTATCCCTGCTTGTTCTTCCGTGAAGTGAACTATAGCGTAGAAAGCCACAAGACCAGCTATTGAGTCGTTTTCAAATCCAAGCTCAAGAATATTTCCCTTTTTAAAGTGTATCTCCGGGTGAATTGTTCTTGCCTGTTCAAGTATTTTTTCTGACAGGTCCAGCCCAGAGATTTCAATTCCAAGATCTTTCAGGTATTTTGTAGTTTGACCGGGACCACAGCCGAAATCCCAAACCGGCTTTTTGTCCCCGATCTCTTGCGATAATCTGTGGAGTATTTCTTGGTCTTTCGGTTTCTTTTCGTGTTCACCAGAGAATGTTTCCGCATATTCTTTTGCTACCGTATCGTACATCCTCTCGATTATATTTAATTCCTGTCCCATAATCATAGCCTTAACGGAGAAATGAGACGCGCAAAAGAGCGCCAGCTATTCCAGCTTCGATCTTCACCGACTGCTTATACCTGATTTAGCAGGAGACTCACATTCTTAAAATCCTCAGAAGAAAGCTCAAAATCAAAAACGCTGAGGTCTTCTTTCATGTGCTGCTCAGAAGACGTTCCGGTAAGAGGAACAATACCTGATTGACTGAGATATCGAAAAAAGATTTGCGCTTCAGTTTTTTTATATTTCTGAGCAATGGTTCGAACGATATTGCTGGCTATAATATGAGGATTTGCAGTAAGGGTCCAAAAACTCTGGTAAATAACTCCATGATTAGAGCACCAGTGACGCAAATCTGCATCATACCCCGTTTCCTGATAAAACCGATTTTGCACAACCGCTGGCTTCACGTTGGCATCGGCATAGAGTGACTTAATCACTTCAGTATAGTAACAGTTACTGATTCCCAGCTGAAGAGCTCCACCAGTCTTTTGAATCTTTTCCATTGCTTTCCATACCTTCATCAAAAGCGCGTGGGGTGCCATTGGTGAATGAAGTACTAGAGAATCTACATATTCTGTTTGTAGATTTTTTTTTGATGCCTCAAAGGATTGTGCGACCTGCAACTCAACAGGGGCATCCTTATCGTATGGCACTTGACTTAGATCCTGACCAGAAAGTGGGGTGAATTTGGTTTGCAGAAATAAGTCCTTGCGTTCGATACCATGGTCTTTCAGTCTGTGAAGAGCTGCTCCTACCAGTGGCTCATTATAGTGTTTCGGTTGGCAAGCGGTATCAATCCCCCTAAACCCTGCTTGGATGGCTTTCTCAACCAGGTCTGCAGTGCGATCCTTTTTCCAGGCCGTGCCGTAAATAATCCGTGGCATTTTTACGCCGGCAGAAGTTGTTAACCATTTCTGATCTACCATTATTAAGACTCCTATAATTAGTACCTTACAACTAATATGCTGTCATGTTTGCGCAAGATATTATGCAACTATCTATCGGCTATATTTTTGGCTCCGGCTCTACCAATTTAGGTATAACGGGGGCATAACCTGCTGGGGTTGAGCGCCAGATAAAACCCAGTCAAGGTTCATGCCATGGTTATAATATTCAATAGCTATATATAAAATACCTTTAATTTTAGGGCGGTTTCTTTGAGTTTCTTATCATTCGTCCAAAGAGGAATCCCGGACAATTGGACAGATGCTAGAAGGTGCACATCGACAAAACCAATTCCGGTTCCACTCAAATGGTTCTGTTCGATGAAATATAGATATTCAGCGAGATCTATAGTTGGCGCTTCCGGAAGGGCTTGTAGCAGGGCCAGTATTTCAGATCGATTTTTGATATTTCCACAGGCTAACTCACCAATTACAAAAGAGTGACAAACAACCTCACCATTAAGCAACAGTTCTTCAAGCTGGATGTCACCCCTTCGAAGGTGATTAACCCATACAGAAGTATCAACCAGAACCATCGTTATAACTTTGTCGATCTACGCCTCGGTATGGGTCGCAGATCCTTTTCTGATCCGCCCAGTTTTGCAAGGCGTTTGCTGCTTTCACGGGCAATCAAGGCCTCTAAACCAAGCCTGACCAAGGCGGTTTTTTCTTTGATTCCGGTTAAGCGAGATGCTTTCTCCAATACATCGTCGTCAATGTTTAATGTTGTTCTCATATGCATTAATATGCATCTTTTGTGCATATATGTCAATTGAAAAATAAACTAACGTTTTACGTCACGGGAGGCGTGATCTTCGCCGTCCATTGCTCGCCTAAATTCGATGACAATCCTATTTTTATTTTAGATTAACAGGTATTAATTTGAAAGTAGCCATTTATAAGCTTTACCAATATCGCGGAAAGTTTGTGTTTCGAACGGTAACTCAGTCATTTCTTTAGTCAGCTCATACATTCTTAAAAGCCCAAATGTTAAATCGTCAGAACCCACAATTGCTGTCTTACCAGAAGATCTCTTTTCTGCGTATTTGACCGACAAATTAACAATATTTTCCACATCTGGTGACGAAATTTCTCTAAGATCACTTTTTGTAAGGTCCCATAGGACATTTGTAGTAACTGAGCTATTATAAAAATCACCAATTGCAGCAATAAACTCATTAGCCGTTACCTTCCCAATAACTGTAAAAACAGTCAGTCGATTTTTTGAATCAATTTTCTTAATTATTTTTTTCATAAATATCTCATCGAACGAAAAGTTCAGCAGAAAACAAAGGCCCCAGGCTTTTGCTGTCTATGGCATTGAAATCTTCTTGTGATCCTTCAACCAAAATTCTAAATTTATACTTCATCAAAACCAAAAATCGATGTCTGCATTCTTTTGACACCCGCAAGCGCTCTTTTACTAAGGTTCATATATACTCTAAGATCGCGTTCTTTCTTTTTATATTCTCTTACATCCTCTTCTGACCAGAAGAGTAATGACTTCCGTCAGAATACATCCACAATGCTTGGTTTTTTTGTATTTGCAAGGGGCACTATCGGCAAGCAGAACATAGGGTCAGATCCATCAGTCACATTTGTAATATTCAGTTCGCTGTCAAGTGCGATTTCTATCCGCCTACCGCTATTGGCGCATTCTGCCTGAATAGTAAAAGACAATTCCTTTTTTTGTAATCTCCCATACACGAAGGGAGCCGCAAAAGCGTCAGCGGCTCATGCAGCAAAAAATTGCTCCCCGGAAGAGGCAGTCATTCTAAAACCCGTGTTCTCAAGAGAAAGAGGATAAGCCCAATTTATCCCCTTGCCATCGCTTCGATAAATGAATGTTTTTAAATTCTCAAGTTTGTTAATAATTTTATGCACCTGATCATTTGGCATCCCTAGTTCGTTGGCGATCAACTCTGTTGTAATAGGGTCTTTGACAACCGCCATCTTCATAACGATAAAATGATGGGCTCTACGCTCTTCTTTCGATAAAGAATCTGCGTTTGCTTTGGCACCACTTTCGCCCTTCTTCGCCCCTTTATCTGAAAGCAGCGGCGGTATTCGCATCATAAAACCACAAAACCCCATGTACAATTTATGTTTCTGATCATTTTTCATGGATTTACCACCTTTTATGTTATTACTCAAGTTTCGCACCCCTGAATTGGTGCGAAACTGCTAACTGATTGATTTAGAGTGTCAAAAAAAGACTGAAAGTCGTCTTCAATTTCAAATAGTTCAAAGATCTTTGAAAAACTTATTTCGAACAGACCTTTAAAGAACTGCCAAATTCTATGAGCATATGTGAACGTAGCTGTTTCGTCCACGAGTTCTTCAAATAGGGTGCCAAAGCCCATATGGTGTTCTTTTTCATTCAAATAATTGATGAGCGCGTATCGTATAAAGCTAATCGTTGTAGCACAAACCTGGGATTGAAAACTATTGCTGGGATCTTTCCCCAGAGATAGAAGTTGTTTGCTCTCTTTGAAGAAAACCTCGCATGCCCAGCGTTTGGTATATTTCTTGATAATCGTGGAAGCCTGAAGGCGAATATCGGTACTCAGGAAAGCCACCCATTTGGGTTCTTCTTGTTTTTTCTTTCCTTTGACCCCTGATTCTTCAGGTTCGTTATAACCTTTTGCAAACACGATAACGATGGGTTCGTCACTGCCGGACATAGTTACCTTTACCCGTTTCAGGAGTAAACCGGTGCGCTGGCTTTTTCTAAGTTCCTTTTTTACCTTCTGATACAGTGCTGAGAGTCGGTATTTTTTCCCCTTGTATTCATATAAAACCTTGCTGTCTTTCAACCGACAAATGACGTGGAGCTCTTTTTTGATATTTCGTATGGCCTGTATGAATGAAGGCCATGCGTACCAGCTGTCAAAAAGGACATATCCGGCTTGCAACCCGTGAGATACCGCGCGTTCAATCATTCTCAAGGCCAGATCGAGTTTTGTGTAATGCACAGCTTCATGGCTCATCTGCCCGCTGATGCTCCGGGGATCGCCATTGTTAACTATGGGGCTTTTATCATGGCGTCTGTTGCTGACCCAATACGAAAAGTCTAAAGGATAATACCCACTGCCCGTAAAAAGGCCAAGGCTGACAACACAAAACCCCAAAACGCTACGGCCAGTACTATGGTCATAAATATAAGAAACATTTTCCATGAGTTTGCCGCGCTTGGGAAGCACCGTGTCATCAATGATAAAATAGTTGTCTTCTATAGGCTCTTGGTTAAACTGAAGCTGGTTGCTTATCTCCACGATAACCTTATAAAGCAACGATCGCCAGCGGTATGCCCGGGTCTTAAATCTATAGAAGGTATCTTTGCCGGCGACAGACCATTGGTGCCATTTTTTGTTGCAAAAGCTATTGACCGTCTTTAGCCGTAGAAGCGGGAGAACAAACAAGATCAATAAAATATGAGAGGCTGGATAACCGTCTTTTTTGATTATGTTACTTTTGCAAAGCCATGTTTTGAATTTCAAGGAGCAAAATGCACTGTCGATTTTGACATCAAAATTATTTTGACCGTTTCTCAGGTAATTTTCAATTTCACCTTTGAACTTTTTACATTTTGTGGTAATCATTTTGCTGGACTTCTTTTGTTGGTATTGTATTTAATTTCAGCGAATTAAACATACCACAAAATGGAGTCCAATACTACTTTTAATACTAGTAATTGCAGATAATTATGCCCCCAAATCCCTATTTTGGGGTGCGAAACATGAGTGAAGAAGCTATGAAGGTGGTCAAAAATCTTTCAGGAAGCAATAAATTAATGGCTCAACTTCTTTACGGATCTGGTTTGCGTTTGATGGAGTGTCTTCGGCTTCGTGTAAAGGACGTTGATTTTGGGATGAATCAAATAATGGTCCGTAATGGAAAAGGGAAAATAGATCGGGTTACCTTAATTACCTGAAAGCGCAAAATTTAAACTAATAGAGCACCTGGAACGCGTAAAAACTGTTCATGAAAATGATTTGAGCCAAGGATACGGAAAAGTTTACCTTCCCTATGCCCTGTCAAGGAAATATCCGAATGCCAACCGGGATTGGGGCTGGCAATATGTTTTCCCCTCGAAAAGTTTGTCCAAAGATCCACGAACCGGTGAAATCAGGCGCCATCATATACACGAAAAAAGTCTTCAAAAGGCCGTAAAAAAGGCAGTTCGATTGGCACGCATAATCAAACCAGTTAGCTGCCACACGTTTCGGCACAGTTTTGCAACGCATCTATTGGAGGATGGATATGATATCAGGACGGTGCAGGAGCTTTTAGGGCACAAAGAAGTGAGTACGACGATGATTTATACTCATGTTCTGAACAAAGGAGGTAAAGCAGTTCGCAGTCCGATTGATTAAATATTTTAAGCAATTGTTTCTTCAGAGAATAAAAAAACCGATCCTTCCATCATACCTGCCGTTCTTATCCTTTTATAATTAAATAAATCAACAGCATACGTTAATAAAGATGTCAATATTACACCAGCGTTTTCGACATATGTTACACCTAAAAAATATTGACAAAACCACATCGATCATGATATTGTAATACAAAATAATATCGATGGAGGTTTGGCCATGCAAACAGTCACTGTATCACCAAAATACCAAGTCGTTATACCAAAATCAGTAAGGGAGGCATTGCAGCTTCGGCCTGGTCAAAAAATGCAAGTTATCGAATATAACGGACGAATCGAGTTTATTCCTGAACGAGATATTGCAGAGCTTCGCGGATTCCTCAAAGGCATAAATACGGGATTCGAAAGAGAGGAAGATAGGGTATGAATATTGTCGATTCTTCAGGCTGGCTTGCATACTTCGCAGACGAACCGGATGCAGAGCGTTTCCTAACCCCTTTGAAAGATACGGCTTCGCTTGTTGTCCCATCGATAACGATATATGAGGTCTTCAAGGTCGTTCTCCGGGAAACAAGTGAGAATGAAGCACTTCAAGCAGCCGCTGCCATGCAGAAAGGAACAGTTGTGGACCTAACAGTCACGCTGGCGATTGCAGCCTCAAAAATAAGTCTGGAACATGGTCTCACTATGGCAGACAGTGTTATTATCGCAACAGCGAAGGCATTCGATGCCGTAATCTGGACTCAGGATTCTGATTTTAAGAATATCGCCGGTGTTAAGTATTTCCCCAAAAAATAGCACATGGCCAACTTTTCGTTAGTGTCCATCCAGAAATAGTAGATTTTGGTTCAAGACAAAGCCGCAGGATTTTTTCGACCGCAGGCGTAGTGCGTCTACGTCGAGGATCGAAAAAATCCGAGAACGCAGTATTGGTCCGAAAGATGCTGGTTATGGATGGACACTAATGCGGTAGACGAATCCTATAACAACTAAATGGTGAAAAGATGAAAAAAATATTTGATGGTGTAAAGACAACAAAACTAGGTACTGAAAAAAAGCCCGCTGTTGTTAATGTACAAACAAAAAAAAGGATGAAAGAAGTAGCATCAATATTTGAAAAAAACGATTGGAAATATACAATTGAATTAGAACCGGATAAACCTGAGGATATTACTGATTTAGAAATATTATTGAATCCACCAAAACCAAAGATAGCCGAAGAGAAAGTCGGACGCAATGAGCCCTGCCCATGTGGAAGCGGAAAAAAATATAAAAAATGCTGCGGCAAATAAGGCTGTTTTACATTCCAAAAGATTACCCCGGACCCGACCCGTAGATTTTGGCCGGATACTTGTCACTGCTTACCGGCTTATCCCGGATTCCTCACTGGCCTCAAGATACTCGATCCTTTCAAGCAATGGTGGATGGGAATAGTTGAAACAGACATAAAGTGGATGCGGTCTGAGGTTGGAAAGATTTTCTCTGGCCATTTTCTTCAGAGCCGTAGAAAGAGGTCTTGCGGTCTTTAAAATCCGAAGAGAGTAAAAATCCGCTTCCCTTTCAAATCTTCTTGAAATCGCCATGCCCATGGGGGATAGAAAAAAGCTTAAAGGTTCCCACAGAATGCCTACCAAAAATAGACCCACGTATATTGGCATGTTTGAGAAACCAAAACTTTCATACATTACATTCCATGTTAATAGTTTTGAAGCCATGAAAAAAAGCAACAGGGACACAAAGCTGATGACGGCAAGATGCTTTTTGATGTGATTTTTTTTAAGGTGTCCGATTTCATGGGCCAAAATCGCCAAAATTTCATCCTTGCTGTGGGACTGAATCAGGGAATCGAAAAGCACAATCCGCTTGGCTTTTCCCAGTCCTGAAAAATAAGCATTGGTATGTCGAGTTCTTTTGGTTGCGTCCATCTGGAATATGCCTTCAACGTTAAGATCTTCTCCTTCAGCCAGCCGTTCTATCCCGTCTTTAAGTTCGGAATCCTCGAGCAATGTAAATTTGTTAAAAAGCGGCGCAATTATCGTGGGGTAGAGGATCGTCATGAGAAGTTGGAACCCGAGCAAAACAGCCCAAGCCCAAATCCACCAAGTCTTTCCGGCGTATCTTAACATCAACAGGAGTGCGGAAAGAAGGAAAGTCCCTACAATGATCGTCACAATCATGGACTTTAGCAGATCGGAAAACCAGATTTTCAGAGTTTTTGTGTTAAAGCCGTATCTATCCTCGATAACGAAACTGTGAAAATAATCGAAAGGGAGGCCAATTGTTGCCGCCACTAAACCTAAAGCGGCAAAAAAGATCAGGCCGGCCAGTAAAAAATTTACTTGAGCTATAGATTCAGCAAACCAGGGTAATATGCCGGAAAGGATGATATAAAGAAAAAGAATTTTGCCGACGCTGGTCTGAACAAGTTGAAAACGAATGTTATCTGTGGTGTATAGACTGATCTTTTTTAATTCTTGCTCATCTATAATTCCCTCAAAAGCAACGGGGACCTTTTGTCCATGCTTTTTAAGATATTTGAAATTAATTAGGTCAACGGCCAGATATAGAGCAAAACTGACGAGATAGATGCCGATGTAGGCTATTAAGTAAGTATTTAATGATATCATACTATATTGTAACGATACCTGTCTATATAATCAAGACACTAAATAAATTAGGTTCTTCTCCAAGCCCGCAACCTTTTCTTTATTCTAACAATCTACACCAATTTAGTTGGAGAAGAGGGTCCAAGGATTCCAGGGGTCAAGGATTCAAGGGTTTGTTTTCTAGAGAATTTATTAGCGCTTTTAACATTCTTTCGATTTTGTGCTATGTCTTTTTTTGCTGTACCCAATTCGCTTTTTT